>Ga0193958_1000640_pt1 | contig 12337 bp, 10 predicted proteins | sample FB_1_MG_FD_140320 | JGI IMG/M metagenome (GOLD analysis project Ga0193958, IMG submission 140320) | Microbial mat bacterial communities from the Broadkill River, Lewes, Delaware, United States - FB_1_MG | ecosystem: Environmental > Aquatic > Freshwater > River > Microbial mats | place: USA...
GACTTTATCAATAGAGCCTTAAAAGAAGATGTAGGAGATGGGGATCATACTTCTTTGGCTTGTATAGATGAGGAGGTCAAGGGAACAGCTAAGTTATTGGTAAAAGGTGCAGGAATTTTAGCGGGGGTAGACTTAGCCAAGGCTATTTTGGCAGAGGTTGCGCCAGAGTTGAGCATCGAAGTTTATTTGGAAGATGGGGCTAAGATTGCGGTAGGAGATATTGCGTTTGAGTTATCTGGACCTAGTCAAAGTATTCTGAAAGTAGAGCGCTTGATTTTGAACTGTATGCAGCGGATGAGTGGGATTGCTAGTTTGACGGCTCGTTATGTTCAGGAGGTAGCAGGCTTAAACGTACAGTTATTGGACACACGCAAAACAACGCCTACACTCCGTTTTTTAGAAAAATGGGCAGTGCGTATTGGGGGGGGCAATAACTATCGAACAGGCTTGTATGATCGAATTATGATCAAGGACAATCATATTGATTTTTGTGGTGATGTACAGACGGCTATTCAACAAGTACTATTCTATTTAGTTGCTGAAAACAAGGACCTTGCAATCACCGTAGAGGTTCGAGATATGGGAGAGCTAGAAGCAGTATTAGAAATGGGGCAAGTAGATCGCATTATGCTAGATAATTTTAGTCCCAAGGAGATTAAGGCGGCTTTAGATAAGATCAATGGTGAATTTGAGGTAGAAGCTTCGGGGGGAATTACCTTGGCGAACCTTAGAGCGTATGCAGAGACTGGAGTAGATTTTATTTCGGTAGGAGCCTTGACGCATTCTTTTCAGAGCTTAGATTTAAGTTTGAAAAAAAGTTAAATAATACGCTAACTAAGTTAATAGAAAAGCCGCTGAAGGAAGTCCTTCAGCGGCTTTTTATCTTAGATCCCAATATAAACATAAGCTACAATGAAAATAGAGAAGATTTGGAGCCAAAATTTGGGGTCTTTGTAGACTAGGCTGCCTTCTTCCCAAATGGAGCGGATAAGTTGTGAAAAAATAAGAATATAAAGGGTAATGACTAGTAGCATATAGTTTTTAGAAATAGGGGGTGAGTAAATATTCTGCTGAATTGCATCAAAAATTGATCCATAAATACTTATAGCTTAGGTAAAACGCCTAAATTATAGGATTAGGAACTTCTTTGATGAAGATCAGCCCCCAACTTTATATAATTGAATGTTTGTTGAAAAGACTGCGTTCATTTGAAACTAAAATTTAGAAGGAACAAAAAGTCTGCATTAAAGGCTACAATGAAATTATTGATTCTAGGACAAAATAAGTTGGTGTCAGAAACCTTAGCTGAACTCTTGGCTGAACAGATTGACCTTGGGCTAGATTGGCTAGCTCTGCCTACTTGTGCTCCTTGTTGGCTAGAAGAGCAAAAAGAGAAATTGAGCCAAACCAATATTTTTATCATCAATACAGATGATGCCTATCAGGAAGGTGTTGATTGCCTCAAAACACTGAGAGCCGCTTATCCTGAAGTGCCTATATTTGTTGTCGACCAACATGAGAGCCCAAGCCTTATTGCGCTTTGTGCAGCAGCTGGAGCCAATGCCTATTTTTCTTTATCGGGCCCCTTAAACAAATTAGAACAGGCCATTAATAGTTGTTTAACAGATGGCTGATAGATTTTGTCTATCAGCCTAAGGCCTTGTTTATTAACGGGATAACTGCTTGTTTTTGCCAGTTATTCCGTTTTTTATTTGTTGCAATAGAGCTTAAACAGACATAAAAGTTGCTCGAAAACTTATACAACTTTCAATTTTTTTTGAAAAGTGGCGTTAAGCCATTCTTAACTTTGTTTTGTGTAAGTTGTTGTTTTTCAGGGAAGTGTGAGTTTGGCGTGTCTTAAGGATAAGCTAAATAAATAGATGTAACTACATTTATTTGAAACAAAATTTTGGTTTCTGTTTAAGAATGACTTATATTTGAAGTGTTGAAAGTTCAACAGTTTTTAAGAATCACAAAAAATGCATGCCTTATGTCTAGCTCTGAATTTAGCGTTCAAATCCATGAAATGGCGGGCATCCTTCAGGCCTTTGCCTACAAACTCACTAAAAGCTCAGAAGACTCTAAAGATCTCTATCAAGAGACGGCCTTTAGAGCTTTGACCAATAAAGATAAGTTCCGCCCAGGGACCAACCTCAAAGCTTGGTTGTTTACAATCATGCGCAATATCTTCATCAATAACTATCGCAAGAAGATGAAGGCCAATACCATCTTCGATGCTACGGATAATCAATATTATCTTAATACCGGAGGGCAAACTGTTTCTAATGGAGCCGAGTCAGGTATCTTGATGCAAGAACTCCAAAAAATGATTGCTTCTCTAGATGATAGTATTCGCATTCCTTTTATGATGCACTATTATGGTTATAAATACCAAGAAATTGCCGATCAATTGCAATTACCTTTAGGGACCGTGAAAAGCCGTATTTTCTTTGCTCGAAAAGAACTTAAAGGACTCATCCACAATCGTTACGGAGATACTTTGGGTCGCACAAAATAAAAATCTCCTAACTGTTGGGACCAAAAGAAGCAGCTTGCTCATTCGAGCAAGCTGCTTCTTTTTTTTATTCATATAAAAGTCAATCTAGAGGCTGCCAATCATCTCTTCTGGGCGAACCCAAGCATCAAATTCTTCTGCAGTCAAATACCCTAGAGCTAAACCCGCTTCTTTGAGTGTGCTGTTTTCTTTGTAGGCTTTTTTTGCAATTTCTGAAGCTTTGTCATAGCCAATATGCGTGTTGAGCGCAGTAACTAACATCAAGGAGTTCTCCAAGTTTTTGGCAATGTTGTTCAACTGAGGCGCTAAACCAGCAATACAGTTGCGCTCAAAAGAACGACAAGCATCTCCAATTAAACGAGCAGACATTAGGAAGTTGAAAATCATCATGGGCTTAAAGACGTTGAGCTGAAATTGCCCAGTCATACCACCTACGTTAATGGCCACATCATTGCCCACAACCTGTGCCATAGCCATGGTTAGGGCTTCGGCTTGTGTGGGATTTACTTTACCGGGCATGATGGAAGAACCTGGCTCATTGGCCGGAATAACGTACTCCCCAATTCCACAACGTGGACCAGAAGCCAACATCCGAATGTCATTACCAATTTTCATTAAAGAAACCGCCACGGTTTTTAAGGCGCCATGCGATTCTACAATGGCATCATGGGCCGCTAAGGCCTCAAATTTATTGGGCGCAGTCACAAAAGGTAAGGCCGTTAGACTCGCAATCTGTGTTGCTACCTCTTCAGCATAACCTGCAGGCGTATTCAAACCCGTTCCCACTGCTGTTCCCCCCAAAGCCAGTTCCGCCAAATGTGGAAGACTATTTTTAATGGCACGAATACCATGATCTAATTGCGCTACAAAGCCAGAAAGCTCTTGCCCCACTGTAACTGGCGTGGCATCCATAAAATGCGTACGACCAATTTTTACCACATCAGCATAAGCTTTTGATTTCTCCTCCAAACGATTGCGCAATTGCTCCAAACCAGGAATAGTGTTCTCTACCAACATTTTATAAGCCGCAATATGCATGGCCGTTGGAAAAGTATCATTTGATGATTGTGATTTATTGACATCATCATTGGGGTGGATTTTCTTCACCTTATCGTCCAATTTACCGCCCAAAAGAACATGCGCACGGTTCGCTACCACCTCATTCATATTCATATTCGATTGCGTACCCGACCCCGTCTGCCAAACAACCAAAGGAAACTGATCGTCTAAGGCTCCAGTAAGCACCTCATCACAAACTTTAGCAATGATTTCGGCTTTATCATCAGCCAAAACCCCCAACTTGTTGTTGGTCAAAGCTGCCGCTTTTTTCAAAATAGCAAAAGCATGCGTAATTTCTAAAGGCATGCGCTGCCCTCCAATCTGGAAGTTTTCTTTAGAACGCTGGGTTTGCGCAGCCCAATATTTGTCGGCTGGCACTTCTACATATCCAATAGAATCTTTTTCTTGACGAGTCGCCATGAATCTTGATTTTTTAGGTCATAAAAAAGCAATTTACAACTTCTGTATATAAGAATAGCGATTTTAATACAGTTTTTTATAGGGGCCTCCGCCTCGCTTCGCTCGTCGGCGCTACGTTTCGCAGCTCGCTGCTCGCTCGGCCCTTCGCCGCTTTCAGCGGCTCGGTCTGGCCTAACGGCCACTGCTGCACATCGCTAGGCCGCGTCGCTGCGCTCCTTTTTGCTAGTTGCCCAGCGCAAAAAAATTAGCTTCCTTCGGTAGCCGTACAGCTTAAAGCAGTTTTTGAAAACACAGTAGCGCTATGGCAGAAAAAATAATAAGGAAGAGCGCAAAATTAGCTTTCCTCAATAAGGACCGTTGGTTTTAAATGAGTTCTTTGTATATTGGTAAGTCTCAAGTTAATTTCATAGAAAAATAATCATTATCATGCATAAGTGGATACTTAGTTTTGTATTACTGGCCTTTTTGTTTGTAGGGCAGGCAGCTACAGCTCAGCATAAAATTGCAACAACTCCTTCTTCTAATAATGCTGTTGTAGCCAACCCCATTAGCGATTTGCTAGACCTTCTTCGCAAGGATTATCAGGCCACTGCAGAATTGGTCGATGTAGCCAACCGCTCTGCTCAATATCTCCCTACTCGTAATCATGAAAATTACGAGGCCTTTAAAGAGATCTTTCTAAAAAAATTGAGCTATTACATGCCCGAAGCCGACCACAGCCGCCTCAAAACTGACGCTAAATTTGCCGATGTTTTGCAGCGCTTGTACCGCCAAGGCGGTAGACGATAGTCTGTACAGCTTTCTTTTTGGACCATTTACTGGATTCTTCCCAAAAAGATACTAAATTTGTTGGCCTTCAACCTCCAAAAAGTTGAAGGCTGGCTTTTTAGCGGAGACAGGGCCGAAGGCTCACAGGCAATAGCCAGATTTAAATGCACGTACTTTTATAGTTTGCAGCAATTTAGCGTTAGTCAGCCCTATTTTGGAAGGCTCTGCCCCGAAAAATAGCTGGCCTAGTACAGAATCTATAACAAACTATGGCAAAAGCAACGCAATTGAATCTGGCTGAGGGATGGAAAAGGGTGGCCGCAGGCCAGACCAAGCGGGCTTTGCCCGCGCAGGGCCGAGCGAACAGCGAGCCCTGACACAGCCCGACCCGAGCGAAGCAAGGGGCAGCCCCAAAAAAAACAGCAGAATATTCCAACAACTCCAGTATCTCAATACCCATGGAAGAGCACTCTCTACCCGATGAGGAAAATCAAGAACAGACACCTCAACAAGAAGAACGAGAAGTCACTGCAGAAGAATTGCAGGTCTTCAACGAGGAATTAATGCCTCAAATTAATGCTTTGTACAACTTTGCCTATCACCTGACCTATAATGAAGATGATGCAAATGATCTAGTACAAGAAACTTATCTCAAAGCCTATCGGTTTATACATCGATATCAGCCAGGTACTAATGCTAAAGCTTGGCTCTTTAAGATTCTGAAGAATGCCTTCATTAATCAGTATCGAAAAAAGAGTAAACGTCCACAAAAGGTGGATTATGAAGATATTGTGAGCTATCATGATACCGAGGACGCTAGTTATGTAGATTTCATGGACCTCCGCCAAGAAATCTTTCAAGGCATGATTGGCGATGAGGTAACTACGGCCATTAACTCTTTAGCTGTAGATTTTCGCACCGTAATTTTGCTTTGCGATATTGAAGGCTTTACTTATGAGGAAATTGCCAAAATTATTGACGTACCTATTGGTACGGTGCGCTCGCGTCTGCACCGTGCCCGTAATATGCTCAAAGAGCAGTTGCGTACTTATGCCGAAAGGCTAGGGTATAAGGATTATAGAGGCCAAAAAAATAAATAACTCGCTTTTAACAGACCGAAAACGAACTATTTAGGCCCTTTAGCCCGTTAGCAAGAAACTTCAAATTAACAGGCGCCTCTTAAAAGAAGAGGCGCTATTTGAAATAGATGCAAACTATTCTCAATTTACTAAAACAGTACAGTTATGAATGGACTAACTGACAAGGAGTTCAACCGCCGTCTGGTCATGTACCTAGATGGGGCACTGGCTCCAGAAGAAAGCCGCAATTTTTTAGATGCTATTATGGAATCTCCCGAACAACTCGCCAAATTGGAGCAGGAGAAGTCCTTTAGAGAATTTTTACGCAAGAAAGTTGGCCGGAGAAACGTCTCCTCTGCCTTGGTGCAAAGCATTAAAACCAAAATCAGCGACCCTACTACTTCCTCCTATTGATCCTATCTTTTGCTGTATAGAGGCAGTATCTCGCCCGAGATCTGGTCGCATCCTCTCAACAGTTTCCCTATTATATAAAAGAGACGAGCTTCAGCCCGTCTCTTTTTTTGTTTTATTGCTTGACCACCAACTGCGAAACAGGCAAAAAACCTTTGCCAGAAAGCCGCAAAATATAACTAGCTGCAGGCAAATTGCCCAAATCAAATTCATATTGACCTTGTTGGCTATTAAGGTTAAATTCTTTGATTTTCTGGCCTGCTAAACTATATAACTCAGCTTGCTCTAGCTCTCCTCCTTCGGGCAAAATAGGCGCTACCGTAAATCGCTGTTGTACAGGATGCGGATATAAGTGTAGACTTAGTGAGGAGGTTTCTTTTATCGATTTAGACTCACTTTTTACTGCGCTAAATGGACTTTTAGCCAAATGCAACTGGTTAGATTCCCAAGAATAATCATGAGAATAAACCATAACTATTTCTTCATCAGAAAATGCCAATTGACTGAAATCTTCGGGCAATGAAATGGACTCCTGTTCTGCCCATTCTTCATTTAAACTGTTGCGCTCAAAAACATGCATTTTTTGATTTTTACTGCTACAAACAAAGCGTAACCCATCATGAGATAGTCGACCAGGTTGTATAGCTGGTCCCTCTATCAAGATATCCTCAAACTGATAATGTCCAGGAAAGGCCCCCAACTTAAAGCGTAATATTTGTTGACTGCTTTCACCAGAATGATAGAGATAAAGCTCTTCCAAATTTGGCGTTAAACTAGGTGCCGAAATAAACTCTATATCATCAAATCCAGCTAAACTCAAAATGGTGCTATTAGGTGAAAAAGGGCTGGCACTAGTTGTTCGCTGAGATAAATGAAGTGCAATTTTGCCCTCTTGTCGAACAGAATGCACCGCTATTAACTCATCTTCAGATAGCCAAATGGACATGTTCTCTGCATTTTCCAAATTTAATCCCATGGCTTTAGCTGCAGCAAAAGGCGTTTCTAAATCGGGCCGATTAGCCTGCATGATTTGGTCCATTCCCCCAATAGTTTGAGTCCAAAATAAGCGTAGCCCATCCTTAGATAACCAAGGATAAGCATCGGTGCTCTGCTCCTTATTGATCTCCTTGAGATTACGCGCAGCTTGCAACTGTCCATAACTAAAGGACTCCTTTTCGGCTGTAATAGGCAATAAAAAGTCAGCTTCTTGATGACTCTCATATTCTGCAAAAATAGGCGCTTCTAAACGAGGAAGTTGCGCCCAACTGGCCAGTGAAAATAAACTGGCCGCAAATAATAAGATTGGCTTTTTCATAAGACAACGATTTTGAGGTAAATACCCATTTGATCAATGGGTTAGGGGCTATTTATCTAGATGTTTAATTTTTTGATTTTGGTGTTTTGGAATTGTTTTTTTGGGGCTGTCCCGCCCTTTGGGCGGGTCGGGCTGTGTCGTGGCTCGCAGGTCTGCTCGGCCCTGCAGTTTTTTTCGCTTCGCTTCAAAAAACTTGGGTCTGGCCCTTTGGGCCACCACTATCCATCCCTCAGCCAGATTTAATCGCGCTGCTTTGGCCATAGTTTGTTATGAATTTTGTGCTAGGCCAGCTATTTTTTGAGGGTATAGCCTTCGCTATGGTCGAGAAAAATAGGGCCGACTAGCGCTAAATTGCTGAAACTATAAAAGTGAGTGCGGTTAAATTTGACTATTGCCTGCGGTCCTGTAGGAGGCAGAAAAAAGCCCCGCCGCAATTTTGCGACGGGGCTCTGTTTTAATCAATATGTGGAATCTCGACCAGCAGGGCGGCGCAATTGCCTTTACCCCTAAATTTCATTTGGCCATTGCTGCCCAAGCTATACTTTAGAGCCGAATCATCGGCTAGTTTGGGACCAAGGACTGCCTTAAGGCGGCTTTTAAAACTAAGTTTTTTGCTTTGCTGTTTGAGTCTTCGGCAAATTTGCTCAATATCTAAAGGCTCTTGCGAATAAATGATGCACAAAAAATCAGTGCCTACTTGTCCATTCAAGCGTAAATGTTTTTTTTCATTAGGTAAGGGGACCTCATTCTTTTTATAGTTGAGTAAAGGACTGACATTAGGCTTATGAGGGAAAACCACAAAAGGCTTATGCCGCAAATCGTCGCCAATGGCATAGACATAAGCAGGTGCTTGGTTGCCAATATACATTCTGAAGCGGGTACCCGATCGATAAGAAGATTTAAGGCGGAAGCTACTTTTATCTGCTTGAATGCGGGCATTCATGGCTTGGCCCTCATAGCCTTCAAGGCGGAGACTTCCAGCCAATTCTCTTTCTGTAGGAGCTTTAGCAGGCTCACCCACAATTTCGATAGCTTGATAAAAAAAGGCGGGAAAGTCTTTATACTTGACCCAAATTCGGCCATTGCCTCCCCAAGTAGTTCCCCAAGAATTTTGGACCAAAAAGGCGCCACCATATTTGTCATCATCGTAGCCAATTAGACATACGGCGTGGCGGCCATGTGGGTTCGTTGGCGATTCTTTAGCTGACTCTGTAGGCGTCCAAAGATCTGATTTTGCATACATAAACGAGTTGGGGCAAATCATAGAGACGGCAATAGGATAGCCTTCAGCAAGGCTTTTTTTCGCTTTGGCCACTTTTTGTTTATCTGTAGTGCCATCATTTTTGTCCCAAAGACGAACATAATCTTTAATCTTGAAGTGTTTGGCGGCCTCATAAGCTTGTTGAGGAAGTTTATTTCCATTATAACAATGGGCCTTAAAATCCTTGTATTTAGGTACACCATAGACCTTCATATTGTCGGCACATCGAGAGAGATAAGCTCCCCAACAATTTTTACTAGAAGAGCTCAAACGATAGAGAAAACCATAAGAAAAGGTATGATCATCGATAGTTTTTGTATCAGTCCAGCCATTGGCTTTGGCCTCTAGAATAGAGCGGGCAGTATAGGCGGTAGCCCAGGCGGCACAGGTGCCATAATTGCCTTGGCTACCAGGAGTGGGCGCCCATTGGGCCAAAGAGGCCTTACTACCTACCGAGCGGTAAAGGGATTTTGTTTGTTCGGCCTTGACAGGAATATCATCATAATCGGGATCCGGCTCTAGGGGAATGCCCGTGGTATAGGGTTGGGCCAAAAGGCTAGTTGAAAGGGCTAAAAAATTGAGGCAGGCAAAAAATAATTTATACATAGGATTAGGTTGAAGGTGGAAAAGGTGGCCTCCTTAGCGGCCAAAGGCCGAACGGCTGAGGGATAGATAGCAGTGGCCCGAAGGGCTAAACCAAGGCGCTAAAGGCGCCGCAGGGCCGAGCGAACAACGAGCTGCGACAACCAGCCCGAAAAGCAGCAGCAACTAGCGTTTTCTGAAGACAAAATTTCCGCCCTCATCGCCAGTTTGGGGAAGAACACCAAATTGTGGGACGTGATTGTTGGGGCTATTGTAGATTACGGCGGGTTTAATTTTAGAGTAAAGGTTTTCGGCAGTGAAGCATCCCGCATCATTTTGACCCAGCATTTTGATAAAATACTTGAAGAAAATGCTGTTATCAGGGACCACTGTATTGGCTCCACTGGTAATGGCGCGGCGGCTTTTGAGTTTTGCCATTTCTTCACAGGCGAACTCTTCCATATTGCGAAAGCCGCCAGTAAAAATAGAGCCACTAAAGCAGGCATCGGCAACCACAAGAGTGTGTTTAGCCTTCATGGCATTCATATAATCGCGAAGTTCGGCATTAGAGAGCCAGTTGCTGCGACTATTCTTTTTAGAATCTTTGGGAAGCCAGTAGCCCACCTCATTTTTCACGATACCATGGCCAGAATAATAGACTAAAAGGTTGTCGTCATCAGTAAGGCGGTCTTGTAGGTAGACCAATTTATTTAGAATTTCCTCTTTTGTAGGATTTTTAAGGAAATGCACATCGCTAGGTTCAAATGTATAGGTTTGGGTAAGTACCTCTTTGAGCTCGGCTCCGTCATCAATGGGCTTTTCAAGGTCAGAGATAGCAAAATCATCATAATTTTCTACGGCAATAATGAGTGCATGATAGTTCCCACTACTAGAAGCCTTATATTCAATAATGCGTTTTTCAGAGCGCATTTCGTGTTTATTAGTTTGGACCTGAATAATGAGTTCGTTGCGTCCTTCTTTGAGGCGAACCGTTTCAGATAGGCTACGGTCGCAGTCATCTTCTAGGCCAAAGCCTCTAGAGCTAAAGCTTTCTCCATTGAGTAAGAGTTTGACCGAAGTAATTGGCAGCTCAGAGTTGATACAAGCTTTGACCTCATAAACAGGGTCAGTGCTAGCGGTATAGGCTTTATAGGGATAGTCCCAGCTCACAGAGGGTGGAGCTGTTTCTTTCATTTTAGATTTAACTTGGGCAAGGCCTTTTGTGTAGATTGTTTCATTAGGTTTAATGCTAAGGGCTTTGGTATAATCCTTAGCGGCAGCCTCAAAATTACCTAAACATTCTTGGGCCATAGCACGATCGCCATAATAGAAGGCCTCTTTTGTGCGGGCCATTTGTTCAGCAGTATTAAAATCGTCAAGGGCTTTGTTGCAGCGGCCAAGGCAAAGATAGATAGCAGCACGGCTATGGTAACTATGTTCATTGGCTTCTAGGCGGATAGCTGAATTTACATCATTGAGAGCTGTTTCGCATTGCCCAAGCAAGTATTTGGCCCAAGCACGATTATTATAGCAACGAGAATCGTTAGGTTGAAGCTTGAGCGCTTCTGTATAGTGACGAATCGCAAGGTCGTATTTCTTTTCATCAAGCGATTGGTTCCCCGCAGCGTAATGATCTTGGAAATAGTCTTTACGCTCTTGAGGCTCATAATTGAAGTGGAGTTGGCTAATTCGGTAATTTTTATCCCAATTTTTTTTGATATAATCTGAAGGAAAGGCTGTTTGCGCCATGCTTACTTCACTTAGGGCCCGTTTGAGTTTAGACATAACGACCAACCACTGTCCATCGCCATAAGTGATGCCCGTAATATTGAATCCTTTGCCATAATTTTCTTGAATCCAGTTGGTGGGATAACTGGCCGACCAACGAAAGGTTTGCTGACGATATTGAGCGCCCTTAGAAAGGACCCCTACCCATTGACCTTGCCCATAGGCTAAATCAACGATATACTTACCTGCTTTCCACTGTTGTTCAATATAGGTTTTGATTTCATCAAAGCTATTTTTTTTGGCCCAGCCTTCTTGTTCAAAGCCCGCACCGCGGCTCATAACGACAATCCATTGCTCATCGGCAAATTCAATATCGGTAATATCAAATCCTTCACTCCATTTACGATCAATCCAATCGTTGGGGAAGTCTGTGCTTCGATAAAAGGTCTGTTGCTTGTAGTTCTTTTTGGTCATAACAACCCACCAAGCATCTCCATCAAAGGCAATATTGCTGAGAAATTTTCCTTGGTTCCAATGTTTTTTAACAAAGTCGGTAGGGAATTCGCTGCTCTTTTCATAGGCTTGTAAATCTCTACCAGCACTCATTGAAATGGCCCAAATATCATTTTGAGCATGAAGGCTATGAAGCCCAAGAAGAAGACTGAAAAGGGTGAAAATAGTGCGCATGTTCTTAAAAAGTTTTGGTTTGAACTTATCTTGGAAAATTAAGTTCCTCGGCAGAATTAGGGCTAGACTAAAAATTAGCATTTAAGTGCCAAGCAGTATTTTATCAATGAGCCCTAACTTAATAACCGCCTTTAAATCAGCTTTTATTATTGGTCTACAAAGAAAGTGCTATTTTTTAACAGAAAAGCCATCAAATTGGCCATAAGGATTTTAAAATACTTTTGGGATGCGAATTTTATACAGTTTAATGCTATTTTTTTGGGCTTTTTCAGCAGTGGCTCAATATCAGCCGCTAGATAATCACCAGGTTAAATACCACCCTAAACGGCTGTTCAGTGTAGAGTTGTCGAGTACTGTCGGCTTAGGCGAGGCGCAAAATAGTTCTATCTACTTCAATACACAATATAACTTATGGCAGCGGCCTTTTCAGCAACTGAATTTACAAATAGGAGCGGGCTTAGGAGTTATGCATAATAATTATGGAAGAATGCTGGCGCTTTCTTCGCCTTGGC
>Ga0193958_1000642_pt1 | contig 12310 bp, 10 predicted proteins | sample FB_1_MG_FD_140320 | JGI IMG/M metagenome (GOLD analysis project Ga0193958, IMG submission 140320) | Microbial mat bacterial communities from the Broadkill River, Lewes, Delaware, United States - FB_1_MG | ecosystem: Environmental > Aquatic > Freshwater > River > Microbial mats | place: USA...
CAATCTGTGTCACATCCCCTGTCACCACCGCTGTGGAGCCAAAGCCAAGTCGCGTTAGAAACATCTTCATCTGCTCGACAGTAGTATTTTGTGCCTCATCCATAATAATAAATGAGTCATTTAATGTACGGCCACGCATATACGCTAGGGGAGCAACTTCAATAACCTGCTTTTCAATGAGCTTATTGACCTTCTCAAAGCCCATCATCTCAAACAACGCGTCATACATAGGGCGCAGGTAAGGATCGACCTTTTGTGATAAATCACCGGGTAAAAAGCCAAGCTTTTCCCCTGCCTCGACCGCAGGCCTGACTAGAATAATACGCCGGACTTCATCACGCTCTAACGCCTCAACCGCACAAGCAACCGCTAAATAGGTTTTACCCGTACCCGCAGGTCCAACACCAAACGTTAAATCGTGAGACTGCACACCACGGATATAACGATTCTGATTCGGACCTCGGCCACGAATCACACCTTTTTTGGTACGAATGCTGGCAAGACCAGATGGCTCAGATGTATCTTTACTGGTGGATTCGTGCAAATGTAAATGGAGCGACTCAGGGCTTAACTCTTCATTGCCAGTCAATTGGTACAAGTGCTGAATCAAATCAACTGCTTTATTGACATTAGCGGGTAGGCCGCTAATCGTAAACTGTGGGCCGCGGTTATTAATTTCAACACTCAAACCCGCTTCAAGCTGCCGTAAGTGTTGGTCTAACTGACCACAAAGATTCATTAAACGAAGGCTGTCAGCCGGTTCTAGGTCAATACTGACCGAATGCAACCCTGCATTATCATTATTAGAATTTTTCAAAAAGTACCGATTCTCCGCAAAGCATATTGATGATCAATGTTAAAACCAAGCATAAATGAAATGACGCAAGATTGGGAATAGCCAATGTGACTTATTTATTAATTTCATCAAACTTTCATACAAACAAAAACAACAAAGGCACTGACCAAAATGACCAGTGCCCTTATCGCTAGCGTTTTTCGAGGAACAAGGTTTGCTTAACCACCAAAGTCATCAAGCAAGATATTGTCTTCTTCAACACCGAGATCATCCAGCATATCAATAACCGCTGAGTTCATCATTGGAGGTCCACACATATAGAACTCACAATCCTCAGGCGCATCATGGGTATTCAGATAATTCTTATACAAAATATCATGAATAAAGCCCGTGTAGCCTGTCCAGTTATCTTCAGGTTGAGGATCTGATAAGCCTAAGTGCCATGTGAAGTTTTCATGCTCGGCAGCTAACTTATCAAACTCCTCCACATAGAACGCTTCACGTAAACTACGCGCACCGTACCAGAAGCTGATCTTACGCTTACTGGCAAGACGTCCCAACTGATCAAAGATGTGCGAGCGCATCGGTGCCATACCAGCACCACCACCCACAAACACCATCTCAGCATCGGTCTCTTTTGCGAAGAACTCACCAAATGGACCAGAGATTGTTACATCATCACCCGGTTTCAGGTTGAAAATATAAGAGGACATAATACCCGGTGGAATGTCAGAGCTACCCGGAGGTGGCGATGCAATTCGCACATTCAGCATAATAATGCCTTTCTCTTCTGGGTAGTTCGCCATTGAGTATGCACGAACCGTATCTTCCTTAACGACTGAGACATTCTCCCAAACCTTAAAGCGATCCCAGTCTTCACGGTACTGCTCTTCAATATCAAAGTTCTTATAGTCAACCGTATGCGGCGGACATTCAATTTGAATATACCCCCCCGCACGGAAGTCAACGTTTTCACCTTCTGGTAACTCAATCACCAATTCCTTGATGAAGGTAGCAACATTGTTATTGGAGCGAACTTTACAGTTCCATTTCTTGATACCAAATACTTCTTCTGGTACTTCAATTTGCATGTCTTGCTTAACAGTTACCTGACAAGCTAGACGGTCACCAGCAGCTTCCTGCTTACGGTTAATGTGTGCTTCTTCAACTGGTAGTAGTGAACCACCACCTTCATGAACTTGTACACGGCATTGCGCGCAAGTACCACCACCACCACAGGCAGAGGCAACAAACAGACCGTTCTCAGATAATGTGCTAAGCAGCTTACCACCAACGGGAACTTTAATTTCTTTTTCGCCATTAATGCTCAGCGTCACATCCCCATCTGGGACTAGCTTTGAGCGAGCAAAAAGAATGATATAAACCAGTGTTATTACGATCAGGGTAAACAACACAATACCCAATATAATTTCGAGTGCCATGATTGTTAGTCCTTACAGTTGTACGCCGGAGAATGCCATGAAACCCATGGACATCAAGCCGACCGTAATAAAGGTAATACCCAAGCCTTGTAAGCCTTTAGGGACATCGCTGTACTTCAGTTTCTCACGAACACCGGCTAGTGCAACAATTGCAAGCGCCCAACCTAAGCCACTGGAGATACCATAGGTCACACTTTCACCCAAGGTGTAATCACGCTCAACCATGAATAACGATCCACCTAAGATCGCACAGTTCACCGTAATCAACGGCAAAAAGACCCCAAGTGCGTTATAAAGCGATGGCAAATACTTATCCAGAATCATTTCTAGGATCTGTACCATCGCAGCAATAACACCGATGTAACTGATCAAACCTAAGAAGGTTAAATCCACACCCTGCAATAATGCATTGTCTTTCAAAAAGACATTCAAAATCAGGTTGTTTACAGGAACGGTAATGGTTTGTACCACAGCAACTGCGATACCCAAACCGATCGCTGTTTCAATCTTCTTAGATAGTGCCAAAAAGGTACACATACCTAGGAAGAATGATAAAGCTAAGTTTTCTACAAAGACCGCTTTAACAAATAAACTTAAATACGCTTCCATTAGTGTGCCTCCCCAGTGCCATGTCCATGAGACTCATGAATCTTAAAGTCAGGCGCCTCGTTTTGATCAGGCTTCCAAGTACGAATCACCCAAATCATTATGCCGATAATAAAGAATGCACTTGGTGGTAGTAATAACATTCCGTTTGACTGATACCAGCCACCTTCAGTGGTCAGTGGTAAGATTTGATAGCCAAATAATGTACCGGCACCAAATAACTCACGGAAGAAGGCAACGACAACCAATATCAAGCTATAACCTAAGCCGTTCCCAATACCATCAAGGAAACTTAGACCCACTGGGTTTTTCATCGCATAGGCTTCTGCACGCCCCATTACGATACAGTTGGTAATAATCAACCCAACAAATACCGATAACTGCTTTGCAGTATCATAAGCAAATGCTTTTAGGATTTGATCCACCACAATAACCAGTGATGCAATAATCGTCATCTGCACAATGATACGAATGCTGCCAGGGATATGGTTACGAATCGCACTAATCGACGCATTGGAGAAAGCAGTCACAAGAATAACCGCCATTGATAACAACAGGGCTGTTTTTAATGACGTCGTTACCGCTAACGCGGAACATATACCAAGAATCTGCAAAGTGATTGGGTTATTACCAATCAGAGGATTCGTTAAATTATGTTTTGCTTCAGGGCTCATAATTAGTTGCCTCCTGTTGCACGAACTTTATCAAGGTATGGTGCAAAGCCTTGATCACCCAACCAAAAGTGCAACATATTCTCTACACCACGGCTTGTCAAAGTAGCACCGGACAAACCATCAACCTGATTAATCGCAGTCTTGCTAGCAGGGTCAACCGCCCCTTTAGCCACACTAATCAGAATCTGATTATCCGCACCATAAATCTCTTTACCAACCCACTTCGCTTTCCAACTTGGGTTGTCTACTTCTCCCCCTAAGCCTGGAGTTTCTGCATGCTCATAAAAGCCTAGACCAACAACAGTCTTAATATCACTTTCAAGCGCAAGGAAGCCGTGCAAGGTTGACCATAAGCCATAACCTTTAATCGGTAAGATGTATGACTTGACCGCATCACCGTCTTTAACAAGGTAAACCGATGCATATTTTGCATGACGCTTAATGCCCGCAATATCATCTTCAGCCGCAACTAACACATTTTGCTTAGGGTCATTAGACGCTTGGCGTTGGTCGTAAGTTGTGGCATCGATGTCCGATACATATTCGCCGGTCGCAATATCAACCACGCGAGGTTCGATTTGTTTAAACAACTCATCAACTGACTTGCCCTCTTCCATCAAACCTGCAATTTGCAAAATATTGCGCTTTTTATCATACGCCTTATTCGCTTCTTGCATTGGCTTTAGGGCAACGGCTGCTGCAGATACTAATACCGAACAAACCAGACAGGTCGCCAGTGCAACAAACACCGTCTTCTTTTTGCTGTCATTTGGCAGCGATAGGATATCTTTAATCATGCTTGACCTCCCTGCTCAAGACGCTTCGCACGACGGCGAACATTGGCTTGAACCACAAAGTAGTCGATCAATGGGGCAAAGATATTAGAGAATAGAATTGCCAACATAATACCTTCAGGGAATGCAGGATTGATCACACGGATTAGAACCGTCATGAAACCAATCAAACAACCATAGTAAAAACGTCCCGTATTGGTCATTGAGGCAGACACAGGGTCTGTCGCCATGAACATCATACCAAAGGCGAAACCACCCACAACCAAATGCCACCACCATGGCATTGCAAACATAGGATTCGTATCACTACCAATCAGATTGAATAAGGTTGCTGTTGCCATCATACCGGTGAACACACCCAATACGATCCGCCATGATGCAATACGAGTTGCTAACAAGACACCACCACCGATAAGGATCGCTAGTGTTGAGGTCTCACCAATGGAACCTGGAATCGTTCCGATAAAAGCTTGCCACCACGTATACTGCTCTTGAACCGCAGCCATACCGCCTGCTGCTGCAATACCTAATGGTGTTGCACCAGTGAAGCCATCGACCGCAGTCCATACCGCATCACCAGACATAGATGCAGGGTAAGCAAAGTACAAGAATGCACGACCAACCAAAGCAGGGTTCAGGAAGTTTTTACCAGTACCACCAAACACCTCTTTACCAATCACAACACCAAATACAATACCTGCGCCTACCATCCATAATGGGATATCAGGTGGTAGTGTCAGTGAGTAAAGGATTGAGGTGACAAAGAAACCTTCATTAACTTCGTGCCCACGAACTAATGAGAATACCGCTTCCGCAATACCGCCCACAATAAATGTGGTCATGTAAATGGGAATGAAGTACGTCATACCATGGAAGAAGTTTGCAAAGAAACTATTCGGGTCGTAGCCAATACCATTTAGGAAGAAGCCACGTAAACCATCAATACTGGTTAAGCCCAGTGTTTGCATTGCCTCATTTGCCTGAAGACCTGTGTTAAAACAAGCCATAAACATAATGGGGAAGGTACACATCCACACATAACCCATCACTCGCTTAAGATCTAAGGAGTCACGAACGTGAGGACCACCAACGGTTTTGTTTGGCGGGCTATAAAACAGTGTATCCACCATTTCATATAGCACATAGAAGCGCTCAAACTTACCACCTTGGGTAAAATGAGGTTCCGCGCCATCTAATAGCCGACGTAGACGACTAGGGGTAGAAGCACTACTCATTATCCATCCCTCTCAATCATTTCAAGACAGGCACGTAACGCCGGGCCGTATTCATATTTACCATGACAAACAAACGTACACAAAGCCAAGTCTTCTTCATCTAGCTCCATGCAGCCTAACTCTTTTGCAGCCTCCGTATCTCGTACGAGTAATGCACGTAATAACTGAGTTGGCAAAATATCCAAAGGCACAACATCTTCAAAGTTACCGATGGGCACCATGGCACGAGGCGAACCATTTTGCGTACTGCTCATGGGGAATAACTGATCTTTTGCTCGTGAGATAGAGTTTAAGAACACATTCATCATAGAGAACTGATTCAGCGTAGGGTTTACCCAGTGCAAGAACTGACGTGGCTCACCTTCTGCAATAACAGAAACCTGTAGGCTATAACGTCCAAGATATGCACTCCAGCCTGCTGCACGAAAACCACCCAGTACAGAGCCTGAGATCACACGCACATCACCGGATTCAATTTCACCTTCAACCAACTCAGAAGTACATGCACCCATACGTGCGCGAACTAAGCGAGGATTCTTGACCTTAGGGCCAGCTAATGAAATCACACGATCAACACAGCGCTTGCCACTTGTAAACAAGTTGCCCAATGCAATTACATCTTGATAATTGATATGCCACATTTCACGCTCAAGACCCGCAGGCTCGATCATGTGCATATGTGTACCCACAAGCCCTGCTGGGTGAACCCCTGCAAACTCACGGTACAAAACATTGCGATATGCTGTCTGAGGAATAGACTTGCCCGCTTCATGACACACATAAACATTGTTCGGTGTCAGCTTTGACAAAATCGTCAGACCATTTTGAAAGTCTTCAGGGCGCTCAGCAATAATCACACTTGGATCAGCTGCCAAAGGACTTGTGTCCATCGCATTCACATAAATGTGAATTGGCTTGGCATCTGCCTGTGGTACCTTGCTATAAGGACGCGTCCGCAATGCTGTCCATGCCCCAGACTCTTGCATATTGCGGCGAATTTCATCCGCCTCTAGCTCATCTAGCTGCTCTGGCGCATACTTAGGCGAATTAATGGACTCTTCGTTTTCATCTAAATCTACAATAATCGATTGTAATACGCGCTTTGCGCCACGATTAATTGCTGAAATAGTGCCGGCACCCGGCGAGGTAAAGTTCACCCCTGGGTTTTTTTTGTCGGTAAAAAGCGTTTGGCCGATCTTAACCTTATCACCTACCTTGACGTGCATAGAGGGCCGTAGACCATGAAAGTCTCGTCCCAATAATGCCACCTTGGTAATCGTGGGTGATACTGAATCGATCGACTGTATGGGACGCCCTGATATAGGGACATCCAAGCCAGTTTCAATCCTCATCATACATCTTCACTCGATTTTAAAATCTTATTCGACTGACGCTTAGGCCAGACCTCCTTCAACAGAAACCATCTCGCGTACATCATTCTCAACCGCAACAATTTCCCCCTTCAGGGAGTTTCTAAACGCATCAGTGATTTTTACATCAACAAAACGTCCAATCAGTCGCGGGTTAGCCACAAATGTCACCGAGCGGTTATTCTCCGTTTTTCCGGATAGCTCATTCGCATCTTTATGCGAAACCTTATCCACTAAAACCCGTTGCACACTACCCAACATTGAGCGACTAATTTCAGTTGCCATCTCATTAATGCGTTGTTGTAGCCGCTGTAAACGCTCCTTTTTAACATCCATTGGCACATCATCTTGTAACGATGCCGCAGGTGTACCAGGGCGCTGACTATAAATAAAACTAAAGCTATGATCGTAACCCACATCTTCAATCAATTTCATGGTTGCTTCAAAGTCTTGATCGGTCTCTCCGGGAAAGCCGATAATGAAGTCAGATGATAAACTGATGTTAGGGCGAATCTCGCGTAACTTACGGAGCTTAGACTTGTACTCAACCGCCATATGACCACGCTTCATCGCAGCCAAAATTCGATCAGAGCCAGATTGTACCGGTAGGTGCAGGTGGTCTACCAACTCAGGGACTTCACCATAAACACGAATCAAACTGTCACTAAACTCAACAGGGTGAGAGGTGGTATAACGAATGCGATCAATACCATCAATTTGTGCAACATACGTAATTAGCATTGCAAGATCAGCAATATCTCCCGTATGCATCGGGCCACGATAGGCATTTACGTTTTGCCCCAGTAGATTTACCTCACGAACCCCTTGCTCTGCAAGTTGCACCACTTCGGCGATGATATCATCAAAGGGACGAGAAATTTCTTCACCGCGGGTGTAAGGCACTACACAGAAAGTACAATACTTGCTACACCCTTCCATAATTGAAACAAACGCACTCGGACCTTCTGCTCTTGGCTCAGGCAGGCGATCGAATTTTTCAATTTCAGGGAAAGAGATATCCATCACCGTCTTTTGCGAGGTTTTCGCTTTCTCAATCAATTCAGGCAAACGATGCAAGGTTTGTGGGCCAAAAATGACATCCACTACGGGGGAACGCTTTCGCAGGTTATCCCCTTCCTGACTAGCAACACAACCACCCACACCAACCACTAGTTCTGGTTTTTTTTCTTTTAGCTTACGCCAGCGACCCAGCTGTGAATAAACCTTATCTTCTGCCTTTTCCCGAATTGAACATGTATTTAGCAGTAACACATCTGCCTGCTCTGGATCATCGGTAAGTTCAAGCCCATCGGCTTCATTCATGACTTCAGCCATTTTGGCGGAGTCATATTCATTCATCTGACAGCCGTGCGTCTGCACATAGATTTTGCCGGGCATAGGTGTGACCTTGATTAAGCGTGAACAACAGTTTAGCCGGCGCATTATCTCGGATTGTGCCTACCTTGTAAATAAAGGGAATACAATACCCTGTATTGCCAACTTGTAATTAGCAAATTGGAGTAGTATCCTATTGAAAAATAAATAATAAGAAATCCAACCATGAAAACACTAACAATAATTTTTTTTGGGGCTGCTGTACTTTTAAACAGCATTTTTACTGCTGCACAAACAAATTTCTACGCCGTTGCTAATATTCCTGAAACAAGCACACTCATTCTCAGAGCTTGGCCAAGTCAGGTATCACAAGCTTTAAGTAATATTCCTTACAATGCCACCCAACTGGAAACAACTGGACGTAGCATTCTTCTGGACAAAACCAACTGGGTACAAGTCATCTATCAACATAGCGTAGGCTGGGTTGAAGACAGTTATTTGCAGCCACAGCTGGTGAAAATAGACCCTATAGAAAGCAGGGTTAATATAGAGAACGGCAAACAAGTCATCGATACCGCTGAAGTATTTTCCTATCAATCCCCTGCCATACCTTTACCGAAGGATACTACCAAACCTAATTATCCTTGGAGTGCCGCTGCTGACACTATCTATCATGACCCCAAAGTACCACAGCCGACACAACCCAAAAACACAGCCAGCCTTTACAGCCCACTCCCAGCAACCGCACCAGAGGTAGTAACAAGACAACCAAGCAACAATACAGCGATGGATTACCGAGAGGAAAATTTAAGTGTAAATCGCTATGAGGCCATGGAAACTATCTCCGCAATTAGCCCCTTTAACTATTAGACCTAATGTGTAATTGATTATTTGACTGGTATTAAAACACGGTCAGCTTGCATGTATAAAAAAGCTCCTAACATAGTATACACTAGGGGCTTTTTACCTACTCCCAGATTGGTGCGAAGACTAGACATGACAGCCACACAAGCGCTGAGCTATTAATGAACTCCCAAAACTGTTAGCAATTTTAATGCTGGCCTTAGGAAAAGCACTCGCTTTTGGTCGCTCTCCGTCCAGTTGGTAGAGTGCCCAACAAACCATTCCCGCGCTATTGTTTCAAAGCTGGCGTGTTCTAAACTTGCCTTAACTACTTTATAAGTGCCGTTTATAGGCTGAAGGGTCAACACCTTTTGCTAATTGCTCGCGCGCTTCCTCGTGGAGCGTTCGCGCCTCTTTCAAGCTCAACTCAGGGTAAGCACCAATAGAAAGCGTTTTTTCTTTCCCGGCTATCCGGTATTTATAGCGCCATAATTTAGCGCCTGAAGGCTTAACCAGTAGATACAGACCACCACCATCACCATACTTTTTAGCCTTTCCCTCGTTTGGCTTTGCGTTCTTAATCGCCTTGTCTGTTAAATTACGCTTCATTGGGGGTATCACCTCCACTGGTTACTGAGTACCCCCAATTTATACCCCCTTTTCGCTTAGCTTCAAGTGAATTCATTAGATTACTATAGACATAAAAAAACCCTTAGAGCGTTATGCTGTAAGGGTTTTTAGACTTTCTTGAACCAAGTTAGATTGTACTTTGGTGGAGACGGCGGGAATCGAACCCGCGTCCGCAAATCCGCTGCCTGAAGGCGCTACATGCTTAGATCCGTCTTTAATTTAGCAAATACAATCTCGACGGGCAGAGAAGATATCCGCGATTTCAGTAAAGTTTTAACGCTTTGGCCCTGAACAGTCCTCCACGCGATACCGCATAAATGATTCCCAGTAAGCACCTGCGGGCGAACGCTAGTGGGAATTTAGCGGGCTTATTAAGCCGCTAAAGCGTAGTTGTCGTCGTTGGCAACTAAAAGTTCACAGCTTGAATTTAAGTGGTCACTGCATCCACTGCATGCTCCCCAGGTTTTGTAATCCACGTCGAAGCCAAGTCGCCCCCATGAAGTACTAACTGGTAGACCGCGTAGTGTACCTGATATATAAAACCCTGTATACCTCACTACGCGAACTATTACCTATCACAGATTACTGAGAAAACTTAGCGCGGTAACGTGTTGGAGAAAGACCTAACAAGCGAGTGAAGTGATGACGTAAGTTCATCCCAGTCTGGAAGCCTGTTGAAGATGCAATCTCTTCTACACTGTAATTAGTAGTCTCAAGGAAGTCCTGAGCAAGGTTAATACGCTGATGGATCAACCATTCTTTAGGGCTTTTTCCTACTGTTGAACGGAACTGACGGTCAAAGCTGCGACGAGACAAACACGCCTGCTCAGCCATCTCTGTTACATTTAATGGCTTGTCCAAGTTTTCCAATACCCAGTTAATCGTCTCATGTAAACGACCATGTTGTTGGCGAAGTGTGCGCTCAACAAACTGAGACTGCGTACCATCACGGTGAGAAGATACCACTAAGTCTTTTGACACCACGTTAGTGCGGTGTGCACCATAATCCTGACGAATCATGTGTAAACCTAAATCGATTGCTCCTGTGTGACCAGAAGAAGTATGCATACGGTCTTCACCGGTATATAGCACATTATCGATAAAGTTAACTTTTGGGAACATCTCAGTGAAAGACTTTGCTAAAGACCAATGAGTCGTCGCTTTTTTGCCATCAAGCAAACCGGTTGAAGCAAGCGCAAATGCACCCAGACCCAAGGCAACGATACGCCCCCCACGCTGATGCATTTCCAGCATTGCATCAATCAGATGCTCTGGTGGCTTAACATCCATACTTGTCCAACCAGGGATAACCATCATGTCATAGTCAGTCAAATCATCAACCAACTTATCTGTCTGAATACTGATACCGCCAGTGGCACGAATTGGCCCTTCGGTTAACCCTAGAACATCTGTCTGATACCACGCCTCAAGCTCCGGTCTTGGTGTTGCGAATAACTCCACAGCACAACCGAATTCAAAAGCGTCAAGATTCTCATAAGCTATTATCGCCACTTTAGGCGATGCAGTGAATTTATTCATAATACTTCATCTTCAATATGATTGTTCAACAACAATAGAAACAACGTCCTACAGCCTGTTATTTTTGAGCCATACACTAATGGCAGATTATCAATGCTTTGATCTCAAACTATATTATACTAGCTTAATATAACCTTAACATCTCATCCCTAATGACTACAAATAAGCATAAATGCATAAATAAAATACAAATCTACAATTTTTTTAAAGCTGACTAGGACAGAGAGCCCTAGTTTAGCTCAGCTTTACAATGCCATTGGGTCTCACCGATCAGCCCCTCGGTTCAGATTTTCTATAATAAACTACCACCCCCATTGGGCGGCGCCCAATCATACGTAATTTATCGGTAAATAAAACAGACAATTCAAGACAGATTCAGTTACCAATCAACATTTAGCCGCACTTTATCGACAAAACTGAAGCAAGTAAATACCAACTCGTTGATTGAACTCTAAATAATTCACACATTAGGATTAAATTTAGCGTAGAATCAGCCCATTAACACATTTCAGCGAATTCCTTTCCGCATGTCAGAGCAAAATACTCCTCCCTTTTCAGAATTAGGGCTTTCTGAAGCCGTTTTATCCGCGATAGATTACGAATTTCCGTCACCGATACAAGCGCAAAGCATTCCACCACTACTCGCTGGGCGCGACCTTTTAGGTCAAGCACAAACGGGGACTGGCAAAACAGCAGCGTTCTCCTTGCCGCTACTTTCTAACATTGACCTGAGCCAATCAAAGCCACAAATATTGGTACTTACACCCACACGTGAGTTAGCAATTCAAGTGGCTGAGGCGATGCAATCGTACTCAAAAAAGCTACCGGGCTTTCATATTTTGCCGATCTATGGCGGGCAAAGCATCGGTATTCAACTCAAACAGTTAAGACGCAATGTTCATGTCATTGTTGGTACACCTGGGCGTGTTATTGACCACATCAATCGTGGGACATTAAAGCTGGACCAGCTTAAAACAGTTGTTATGGATGAAGCTGACGAAATGTTACGCATGGGCTTTGTGGATGACGTTGAAACAATTCTTCAA
>Ga0193958_1000648_pt1 | contig 12207 bp, 8 predicted proteins | sample FB_1_MG_FD_140320 | JGI IMG/M metagenome (GOLD analysis project Ga0193958, IMG submission 140320) | Microbial mat bacterial communities from the Broadkill River, Lewes, Delaware, United States - FB_1_MG | ecosystem: Environmental > Aquatic > Freshwater > River > Microbial mats | place: USA...
GGATATTGTGCTGGTTTTGGATTTAAAACAAAATCTCTTGCATAGTTAAATGCAACCCAATTCATTTCCCATGAACCAAACATATATTTTTTTGTATCCTTGATTTTTTGATCTTCATTTGTAAGTTTTTCTGCAAGTCTAACTTTAGTAACATCAGCAGGATCAGCGGGAACCCAACCTAATCCAGAAATAAAGAACTCTGCTCTACAGTGTTGTCCACCAGTAATTTTTGCAAAACCTTTTTCATCTGCTTTTCCACAAGCTTTTGATATGTGAGATTTTCCAGCTCTTATACCAAATACTTCTCTTGCTGGAATATTTGAATTTCTTAAAAGTGCTACAAAAACAGAACTAATATCTGTACATTTACCACTAAAGATTTTCTCTTCAATAGCTTTTCCAGCATCACCTATCCCACAACCAATTACACTATTGTCTCTGTACATAGTTGTAACTGTCCAATCATAGATAGCTTCTGCTTTTTGTAGTGGAGTTTTTGCATCTTTGATAATATTAGCAGCAAAGGCTTTGATTTTATCATTTACAGGAATATGCTGTGTTCCTTTTAAGTATGTTTGAACATCTTCACTGTATGTCATATCATTTTTAGCATTTGTAAAGTCTGTAGTTCTTTGTTGCGTTATAACATCAAAGTTTACATTTAATTCTCTTTTTTCAGTATCTTTATTCCATTTTGCATATAAAACAGATGCGTCATATTCATTTTTTGAAATATATGCTTCATCATAATTTCCATCAAATTTTAAATTTACAACTTTTTGATATGAAGATTCAAGAGGAAGTGGGACCCAAAGTTGAGCTATTTCTTCACTTGGTTCTAATACAAAACCATTAGTAATTGAAAATTTTCTTGGAGTATTTGTAATTCCAAAAACATTATCTTCATTTGCAAAAACAAAACTTGGAGATACTAACATAGATGTAGATAAAAGGGCTGTGCCTTTAAGGAAAGTTCTTCTTTTCATTGGGTATTAACCTCTAATAGTTTTCAGTTCTATTACAGAGATAAAGTTAGATAAATGTACTTTATGTCAACCATAACCTATGGCCTATGAACCTGTTTATATGAAATCATATAATAGAGGCAATAAACAAAAGCTTAAAAGGTAAAAAAATTTTTACTATTAATAATGCTTTCAATTTAAAAGCAGTATAATCAAATCAATAAATTTGCATTAACTCAAGGATTGGGTTTTACATAAATGTATACTATCTAAAACTATCAATCCTTTAAATCAATGTAAAAATAAATCAAGGTTTATAATGAATAATGAATATAAATTAACTAAATTCGTTCGTGCTGCTGGTTGAGCTGCAAAGATGGGTCCGGGTGATCTGAAACAAACGCTTTGTAACCTTAAACCAAATGATGAAAGAGTATTAGTTGGCTTTGACACAAGTGAAGATGCTAGTGTGTATCAAATTAGCGAAGATACAGCATTAGTTCAAACACTTGATTTTATTACACCAGTTGTAGATGACCCATATATTTACGGGAGAATTGCTGCTGCAAATTCACTTAGCGATATTTTTGCTATGGGAGCAGAAGTTAAAACGGCTATGAACATAGTAGGATTTGATGCACAAAATCATAAAAAAGAGGTTTTGGCTGAAATTCTAAATGGTGGAAATGAAAAAATCAAAGAGTGTGGTGGCGTACTTATGGGTGGTCATACTATAGAAAGTCTAGAAATGTATTATGGACTATCAGTTACAGGAATGATTCATCCAGATAAAATATATAGAAATAATACAGCTAAAATTGGTCATGTTTTAGTACTTACAAAACCTCTTGGAATGGGTATTTTAACAACTGCTATTAAAAGAGATTTATTAAATGAAGCTACTACAAGAGAAGCTATAAAAATAATGGAAACATTAAACTACCTTCCATCAAAGATATTAAGAGAGTTTGATGTTAGTGCTTGTACAGATATTACTGGATTTGGACTTTTAGGACATGCCTTAGAATCAACAAATCCCTTAACATCTTTTGCAATTCACTGTGGTGAAGTTCCAATAATGGCTGATGCACAAAATTTAGCAGATGAAGGTGTTATTCCAGGTGGTACAAAGAAAAATATGAAATATTTAGAAGATAAAACAACTATCATGTGCCCTACTTCAAAATGCTACACTATGTATTGTGATGCACAAACATCTGGTGGATTACTAGTAGCTATGGACAAAGACGATGCAAAAGAATATATCAAAAAAGTAGAAGAGTTAACTTATGGTTATGCAAAAATTATAGGGGAAGTAATCCCAAGAGGTCTTACTCCTATAATAATCTACTAAGGAAGAAATTCTTCCTTAGTCTTCTTTCAAAGTATAAACAAAAGCTTCAACAAATTCATTATTATCTAAAAGTTTAGCTCTAACTACTACTCTTTCATAATCTTCACCCTCAAAATCATCTAAAAAATCCCATTTTTCATTTAATTTATTAGAAGTGAAAATAAAACCTTCAACACTACTTGCACTACTATCTAAGATGACCCCTGGGTATCCCATTTGGTCACCCCAGCCTTTTTCATATAAAATCCCCTTTATAGAAGCTTTTTGCCAAGTCCCATCAATACCTTTTAAAATATGTTCATTTGCTCGACCAGGTACTAAGTTTCCGTATGTAAATAATCTGTTCATGAAAACCTCAAATATATTTTCTTGAAAATTTATCAGAAAAAAGTAGTGAAAAAGTGTTTATATGAGAGAAATGAATATTTTGGGACTTCTAAAAAAAGAAATATCAATATTTATATTTAATTATTTTAAAATTAAAGAGCTTTTTCTTAGAATAATATATAATAGTTTTTATTTTTATATTAAATAAACTTTATAACAAAAGGATTTTAAAATGCCATTTATAAATATCAAAATGACACATGAAGATGGTGGTGCTACTAAAGAGCAAAAAGAAAAATTAGTAAAAGGTATCACTGAGCTATTTGCAGAAACTTTTGATGGGAGAGGTGCAAAAAGTGCAGTTGTAGTTATTGAGGAAGTTTCAACAGATAATTATGCAATTGGTGGTGAGACTATTACAAATATAAGAAATAAATAGATATAAATTTATGAAAGTAAATATTTTTTTACCAAATTATTAAGTTTTGTAAAATCGGATTTTGGATAGAATATTTGAAATTTAAGAAGTCTTTATTTTAAGGGCTTCTTGCCATTTTATATGGCGAGAAGATGAAGGAATCGAACCTCCCACGGCGTATTACACATAAACCGTCAATCAGGGTTGAAGCCTGTGGTGCCCACCAGGTACACTTATCTCCCGTAGATATACAGAATAGTACATTAAAACAATTTAAATACATCTGAAAAGGGTCAAAATGACTTTACTAAAATCCATACCAAAGATTGATAAGTTTATCAATAACAAAGCTTTTGATGGATATTCAAAAACGCTTATTAGTAAAATATCAAAAGAAATTATCGAGAACTTACGAAAAAATATCCTTGAGAATAAAGTGACTAGTATAAATGAACAAACACTAGTAAACTCTGTTATAAAACAATATGACAACTTAACATCACCATCACTTCAAACTGTTATAAATGCAACAGGAATAATTGTTCATACAAATCTTGGTAGAAGTTTGATAAATAAAAAAAGTCTAGAAAAAGCTATAAATATAGCAACTTCTTATAATAATCTTGAATACTCTTTAGAAGAAGGGAAAAGAGGTGAGAGATATTCTCACATCGTAAAAACCCTACAAGCTTTGACTTCTTGTGAAGATGCAATTGTTGTAAACAATAATGCAAGTGCAGTTTTTTTGATATTAAATACTTTTTGTAAAAATAAAGAAGCAGTTGTTAGTAGAGGTGAGCTTGTAGAGATTGGTGGAAGTTTTAGAGTACCAGAAGTCATGACTCAAAGTGGAGCAATCCTAAAAGAGATAGGAACGACTAATAAAACTCATCCAAGAGATTATGAGAATGCAATTGGTGAAAATACATCTATGCTTATGAAAGTTCATAAATCTAACTACTCTATAGAGGGTTTTACTAGTGAAGTTGATTTTGAAGAAATAGTAAAAATTGCCAAAGAAAACAATGTAATTGATTACTATGATATGGGAAGTGGTCATATGATTGACTTACCTTATAATCTATCAAATAAAGAGCCGTCTATTTTAGAAATCATGAAATATAATCCAAGCTTACTTAGTTTTTCAGGAGATAAACTTCTTGGAAGTGTACAAGCTGGAATTATAATTGGTAAAAAAGAGTTAATAGAAAAGATCAAAAAAAATCAACTTCTTAGAATGCTGAGAGTTGATAAAATTACTCTTTCTATTTTAGAAGATACTTTAAACTCATATTTAAAAAACCAACTTGATGATATTCCAACTTTGAAGATGCTTCATACTTCACTTGACATTTTAGAACAAAGAGCGAACACTTTAAAAGAAAAAATAGAAAATATCTGTAAATGTGAAGTTGTAAAAAGTGAAACTTTAATTGGTGGGGGAACTACACCAAATAGAAAAATTCCTTCTGTTGCTTTAACACTAGAATATAAAAATTATAAACCTAATAAAATTGAAAAACTTTTAAGAGCACATAATCTGATAGTTAGAATTGAAAATGAAAAAATAGTACTTGATTTTAGAACTATTCAAGAAGATGAGATATCAAAAATAGAAAAAATTGTTAGAAAGGTGTTTAACTAATGTCAAATATTATTATAGGAACAGCTGGACATATTGACCATGGTAAAACTGCACTTATCAAAGCTTTAAATGGCTATGAGGGAGATACTACAAAAGAGGAAAAAGAAAGAGGGATTACTATTGATTTGTCCTTTTCAAATCTTACAAGAGGTCAACAAAACATAGCATTTATTGATGTTCCTGGTCATGAAAAACTAGTTAAAAATATGATTGCTGGTGCTTTTGGTTTTGATTATGTTATGTTAGTTATTAGTGCAGCAGAAGGAATAAAACCTCAAACAGTAGAACATATAGAAATCATAAATCTTTTAGGTCTAAAAAATATAATAGTTGTCATTACAAAAAAAGATTTAGTTTCTACTAAGGAATTAGAATCACAAAAAGAAGCTATTTTAGATTATTTAGCAGAGTTTGATTTTAATATAAAATTTGTTCACGAAGTATCCGTTTTTGAGCCTACGTCTATTGAGAAATTAAAAGATTCACTTTTTACTATAAATAATAGTACAAAAGAAGAAGAGAATTTCTTTAGATATTATGTAGATAGAGTTTTCTCTCCTAAAGGAATTGGTACAGTAGTAACTGGAACTGTTTTAGGAAAAAAGATTGAACTAAATGAAAAAATATTTATTTCTCAAAGTCAAAAAGAGACAAAAATTAAGAATATTCAAGTTCACAACGAAAATGCACTTGAAGCGAATATCTCAAATAGAACAGCGTTAAACTTACAAGGCGTAAATATTACAGATATAAATAAGGGTGATTTAATTACAAAAAAAGGTTTTATTAGAGGATTTGATGGTATTGATATTTCATTTAAAACTTTAAAAGGCAAAACGTTAAATCACAACCAATCATATACACTTTTTATAGGTGCAAAAAAAGTAGAAGTAAAAGTTTTACTTTTTGATTGTATTACAAATTTAGAAAAAGGTTTTGCAACACTTAAAGCTGATGAAAAACTTTATACTATTTTTGGTGAAAAATTGATTTTAAGAAATGGAAATGAAACGATCTGTGGAGGAAGAGTTTTAAATCCAATTATTGACCCAATGAAAAAAAACCAAAAAAGAAATCTTTTAGAATCTTTAGAAAAAGGTGATTTTGTAAGTACGTATAAAGAGCTTTTAAATGTTCATAAAAAAGGTTTAGGAATCATTTCATCAACTCAAAGATTTGCACTAAGTCATAGTGAAGCAATAGAGTTTGCTAGAAGTCTAGATGATGTTTTTATTGATGAAAATGATTTAATCATCTATCCAAATAGCACAAAAGAGTTTGTAAAAGAGTTTATAAAAACTATTTATATAAAGAATCAATATGCCCTACTTTCAAATGCTTCTATATCTTTAAGATTAAAATGGGCTAGCACTTCATTTATCCAAAGTGTTCTTGATGAATTAGTTAATGAAAACTTTTTATCAAGGGAATTAAATTTATATAAAAATGCAAATATAAAAAAAGATATAAAAAAAGAATTAGAAGAGATATTTTTAAATAGATTAAAAGCAGAAGATATAGCACCAACTGCGCCTTATAACATCTATGATGATTTAGATATAGATAGAAAACTTGGAGATAGTATTTTAAAATCACTAACAGCTAGAAAACAAGTTGTTAGACTTCAACATAACTTATTTATTCATGGTGAGAGCTTAAGTAATATGATTAAAAAAATGAAAAATATCATCAAAGAAGATGGTCATATAGAAATATCAAATTTTAAAGAAAGATTTGATTTAAGTAGAAAATATTTAATTACTTATTTAGATTATTTAGATAATTTTTCAGATATCAAAAAAGTTGAAAACAAAAGAGTTTTTAATTCTTAGAAATTTACTTTTATATTTTTTAATATAAAAGTAAAAAATTATTTTAAAGAAAAAGAGATACTAAACTGCGCTCCGTAACAATCAGTTCCATTATAATCAAACTCTTTATTTATTACAGAAATTTTTCCTTTCATATGCCTAACAATTATTTCTTCTGTCATATATAAACCAATTCCCGTACCTTGGCCTTGATGTTTTGTTGTAAAATATGGTTCGAAAACTCTATCTATAATATTTTTCAAAACACCACCACCATTATCAGTAATATCAATGTAAACATTCTTCTCATCACTGTAAATATTTGTCATAATAACTTTTATATCTTCCTTCTTCTCTAAAGCATCAATTGAATTATTAAAAATATTCATAAATACTTGAATAAGTTCATTTTCATATCCAAAAATTTCTACATCTTTGATTTTACTTACAATTTCAATTTCTCTATTTGTAAATTTTGAACTAATTAAAGAAATAGCTTTATCATAAATACTTAATATTTTAAAATATTCTTTTCTTTTATTTGGTTTGAAAAATTCTCTAAAGTCATCAATGGTTTTTGATAAATGTTGGCTTGAACTATTAATTTGATCAAGTGTTTTAAATAAAAATTCATCATCAAGTTCATCCATTTGTTTTTTTAACTTTAATCCTGTTGCTGATGTTGAAATTACAGATAATGGCTGTCTCCATTGATGGGCAATATTCTCTAACATTTCACCCATTGCTGCCATTTTTGATTGTTGAATTAATATTTTTTCACTTTCATTTAATTTCAATTCAACTTCTTTTACTTTTGTTACATCTCGAAAAACTAAAACTACACCAATAAGATTGTTATTTTTATCTTTTATAGGAGCAGCTGAATCTTCAATTGAATATATCTCATCATTTTTACTAATTAATGCAGTGTCATTTGCAAGTAATTTCACTTCTTTAGTTTTAAGAACATCTTGAACAGGAGAAAAAACTTTTTGTTTAGTTTTTAAATTAATAAGTTTAAATACTTCATCTATATATTTACCTACAACTTCTTCATTTAAATAACCTGTTAATTTTTCAGCGACTGGATTAAATAGAGTTACAAATCCATTTGCATCAGTAGTAATAACTGCATCGCCAATACATTTTAATGTTATAAGAGCTTTTTCTCTTTCACTGTGTAATTTATTTTCATAAATATCTTTGATCTTTTTATATTTATAAATAAGAATAAGAACAATAAGATTTACAATTGAAAAAAGAGTTAGGGTTAAAATCAAATTTTCTTTTTTATGTCCAACTATAATCAATATCAATTCAGCAAAAAATGTGAGTATAAGCACTATATATAAAAAATATTTATTCAGACTTTTATTTGTTATTTTCATAACTCAATCCTACTATAAAAAGCTTGTGTTGTTGTTTAAAAAATTATATAGTTATTTTCAATAATATTTTTATGTTTTAAGTTTTATCAATTTTATCCTTTATTTAGTATGGAATGATACAATTGCAAAATGACTTTAACAACCCAACAAGAACTTATAATTAATGCTAAAGAAGAATCTTTTAAAATAAATGCCGTTGCAGGTAGTGGTAAGACTACAACCTTACTTGAGTATGCAAAAAAGAATTCTCACTTAAAAATCTTATATCTTGCATATAATAAATCTTTACAGCTACAACTACAAGATAAATTACAAGAATATAAACTATCTCATATGCAAGTAAGTACAATACATTCCCTTGCATATAATAAGATTCAAGCATATAATTATAATCTTGCTCATGATTTAAAAAACCAAGTTATAGAAAGAGTTTTAACAGGATATGAACAAACTTTTAATCAAAAAGCTTATTATCCAATTCCAGAATATGTAGCCTTAATAAAAGACTTAATCAATTTTTATTGTAACTCTTCATTAATTGCTCTTGATACAAAACTTTTGGACTCTTATAAAAAACAGTCTGATTTGGGTGCAAAGATACTTGAACTTATAAGTAAAAATGAAAAAAGAGTTTTAGCTCATATAAAACATATTTTATCTTCTATGAAAAATAAAATAATAGATGCAACCCACGATTTTTATTTAAAAATGTTTTATCTAAACAAAAGTATCTCTTCAAATTTAGGATATGACTTAATTTTGATTGATGAAGCACAAGATATCTCTGATGTTATGATAGGTATAGTTGAATCTCAAAATTGTAGAAGAATTTATGTTGGAGATTCTTTTCAACAAATTTATTCATTTAGATTTGCAACAAATGCTTTAAATAAAATAGACCTGCCCTCTTTCGATTTAACACAAAGTTTTAGATTTGGAAATGATTATGCAAAAACTTTACAAAATAATCTAAATACTCTTTATGAGATAAATGCCTCCAAACCTCTAAAAATATCTGGAACAAATCAAAGCACTAAAATAGGAAAAGATTCTATAAATTTTGATAAACAATTTTGCGTGATTGCAAGAAGTACTTTTGGATTAATTCAACAAATTGTCTATTTTATTCACGATAAGAAAAAGGTATATTTTGAAGGGGGATATGGTTCATACTCTTTTATGAATCAAACTGTTTACTCTATTTTTTATCTAAAACAGAAAAAAAATGACAAAATTACAATTGATGAGATAAAAGATTTTGAAACTATTGGTGAACTTGAACAATTTGCAAAAGATACAAAGAATCAAGACTATTTAAATATTATCAAATTTATTAATACCTATGGGGATAATATTTTTGAAATAAATAAAAAGATAAAAGAGCATCTAGTAAGTGACAAAAATCAAGCTGACATAATATTTACTACAACACATAAATCAAAAGGTTTAGAGTATGAGCAAGTTTTAATGGCTGATGATTTTATTTCTAAAAAAGAAATAGTAAATACAAAAAATAAAATCTCCCATCAAAGAATAAATGAAGAGTTAAATATCTATTATGTTGCAGCAACAAGAGCTAAAAAAGCAATTGAATTAGCAAATTTAAATCTATCATATACTTATAATGAAAATGATGAAACAACTACTTTTGTAAAATCAAGATTTTTAAGTAAAAGAGCTGACAATAAAAAAAGTAAAGATTTACAAGAAGAGTGGCTAAAGAAAAATCGAGTCAAAAAAATAGACGCATTTTAAAAAGGATAATATATGAAAAAAGTTCTTTTACTTTTGGTTTCCCTATTTTTTATAGTATGTTTTATTTTTATATATACAAATATTTCAAAAAAAAATTTGACTGCTTCTTTTTATCATTGGGAAAATAGTTTCAATGAGAAAAATGTAAAAGATAAAGTATATATAAAAATACTAGATATTGCTTACTCTACGAAAATAGAAGCTATCAAAACTACTTTTGAGCAAAAACCTACAAAAGGTTTTATTCCAGTTGTTTATATTACAAATGAGACTATGAAAAATATTGATTATAAAATCATTAGTGATTTAATCATAAAAACATTAAAAGCATATAACTATAATGAACTTCAAATAGATTGTGACTGGTCACTTCAAAGTAAATCAAACTACTTTAATCTCTTAGAAGATTTAAAATCAAGACTAAATAAAACTCTAAGTGCAACTATTAGATTACATCAAATAAAATATTTTCAAAAAACTGGAATTCCTCCTATTGATTATGGAGTTTTGATGTATTATAATATGTCAACAATAACAGATATAAATACTGTAAATTCAATTTTAGATAATGATATTGCAAAAAAATATCACTACAATTTTGATGTTTATAAATTAAAATTAAAGCTTGCGTTACCATTGTATTCACAAGCTATACAGTTTAGAGATGAAAAAGCCTTAGATATTTTTGAAGGTGTTATAAAAACTGATTTTGATAAAAATTTTAAAAAGATATCAAAAAATAAATTTGAAGTATTACAAAGTACATATTTTAAAGGAAGATATATCTATAAAGGAGATATCTTTAGATTTGAGGATTCTAATTTAGAAGATTTAAGCATAGCACTAAATGACTTTTTCAAGCTCTCAAAAAATAGCTTTGATGAAGTAATTTTTTACACTTTAAAATATAAAAATAAATATAATCTAGAAGAATTACTAAAAGGAAACTAATGATCTTAAAATCTCTAATCTTAACTATAATATTCAATATATCACTACTCGCATGTGCTGGAGGATGGGATTATAATCAAAAAGAGTTTATTTTTTTAGAAAAGCGAGAAATGCCTTTTTCAAATATTTCAGAGGATACAAAAGCTCCTGATGTTTACAATACTATAATTTGGAAATATGAACAGGAAAATAAAAAAAGAAATTTACAAGAGTGGAAAACTCATATAAAAGAATCTTTATCTATAAATGAATTAGAAGAGTGCATATACAAAAGAAAAAATTTAGAAAAAATAAAAGATAAGGAAATTTTAGATTATTTAAACTTTGTAAAAGAGCAAGAAGAGCACGTAGTATTTAGATATTTTTATTCAAAACAAACACAAAAAAGTGAGCCTAATTATGATGAACTTATAAAAAAAGCTTTAGATAAACTAGAAAAAACAAAATCTTCATGGCTAAAACTTAGATATTTTTATTTAGCTTTACGATTAGCTCATTATAAAAAGAAAAATCCTTTAGTAATTTATGATAAATATAAATATCTATTAAACAATGATGATAAAACAATCGTTAAAGATTGGATTCAAGGTTTATATGCAGGAGCTTTAGTAAAAGACAAACAAGTTGAAAAAGGTGTTTATGAATTTACAAAACTTTTTGATGAAAGTAAAATAAACTGGCACTTAAGTTACTATAATTTTCATCATATAAAAACAAATGAACAATGGGAAAAGTTATTAAATTTTGCAAAAAATGATGAAGAAAAAACAAAATTATTTGCTATTCGTGCATTAAATCCAAATAGCAATGCCCTAGAAGAGTTACAAAATATCTATCAAATAGATAAAAATTCAAAATGGTTTGACTTTGTACTTTATAGAAAACTTTTAGATACTCAACATTTTTTTGATCAAAATGAATTTATGGAAAGAAAAATTGTACCCTATAAAAAATATATAAACTTTTTAAAAACAATAGATAAAAGAAATATGTATTTAGTAGATTTAACTTTGGGATATTTTAATTTATATTCAAAAAATCTAAATGATGCTTCAAAAATTGACCAAGAGTTATTAAAAAAATATCCAAACTCACATGAAGTTCAAACTTTTGATTATATTTTGTATTTAGAAAAATTAAATAAAGTTGATTTAAAAACTGAGAATATAATCTATGAAAAAATGAAAAAATTGATTTCAAAAGAGCATAACTCTGATTCAATTCACAACTATACTTTTGTAATATTAAAAAAACTTTATGCAAAACAAAATGACAGATTTAAAGAGTTTTTAGCAAGTAATATAACCTATTTAGATAGCAGTGCATTTGATTTGCCTTTATTGGAAAAATTCAATGAATTTTTAAATTCTAAAAAACAATCTAAAATTGAAGAGCATTTTTTTAATAAATATTTAGAACTAAAAATTATAGAGAAAAAAGATAATAATATTGTTTTATCAAGTAGTTTAAAAACAGCTCAAGTTAAACTTTTAATAAGCAATCTAAAATTTGAAGAAGTTTTAAAAATTGATTCAAAATATCTAAATGAAAAAGTACAATTTAATCCCTTCAATGGTTTAATAAGTGGAAATA
>Ga0193958_1000649_pt1 | contig 12205 bp, 11 predicted proteins | sample FB_1_MG_FD_140320 | JGI IMG/M metagenome (GOLD analysis project Ga0193958, IMG submission 140320) | Microbial mat bacterial communities from the Broadkill River, Lewes, Delaware, United States - FB_1_MG | ecosystem: Environmental > Aquatic > Freshwater > River > Microbial mats | place: USA...
CATCTCGGTGTGCCAGTGATGTGGCCGCGTATGACCAGCAGATGCAAGATTACTATCAAAGTCGGGGTAATAATCAGCGAGTGAGTAACTGGTCTGAGCAGACAGCAGCGGCGGTACAGAAAAAGAAGCGTGAACATTTGCTGGCCTTTTTGCAAGATAAGGGTCTTGCTAAGCAATAATTACCCATCAGTGAACTTAGCGAATAACGGCTGACTCCAAAACATCGGGTTGGCCATGCCAATCGTATACAAGTTATTCGTTCACACAAGGGCAATTATTATGAATATAAAAAGTGCATTAAGTAGCGCGCTGGGCGTTGTATTGTTATCTACCACATTATCCGTACAGGCGGAGACACAAACCATGATTGTGGCGGGGGGGTGTTTTTGGTGTATAGAGTCAGACTTTGAAAAAGTTGATGGGGTGCTGGATGTGGTGTCAGGATACACGGGAGGACACACTAAAAATCCAACGTATAAAGCAGTGTCTGCTAAAAAAACCGGACATTTTGAAGCGGTTAAGATCTCATTTGATAGTGATAAAGTCTCATTAAAAACATTGTCAGATTATTATTGGCGCACGGTTGATCCAACAGATGCAGGCGGACAGTTTTGTGATCGAGGCAGCCCTTATTTCACCGCGATGTTTTATCAAAATGAGCAACAAAAAAAGGTGTTTGAAGCATCTTTAGCAGAGGTTAAACAACACAAGCCCTTTAAGGCGGATATTGTGACCCCGTTACTGCCGGCCAAGCCATTTTATTTAGCCGAAGATTATCACCAGAACTATTATAAGAAGAATCCTATTCGTTATACCTATTACCGTAGCAGTTGTGGTCGTGACCGACGTGTTAAGCAGCTATGGGGTGAGGTTGCGAGTAAACAGCATCACTAAGCATAGATTATAGTCTGGGTCGAAAGTGAGTGACCTTATTGCGGCCAGTGCTCTTTGAACGATAAAGGGCTTGGTCCGCTTCACTTAAAATACGGCTGTACATCTCTTGGGTATCTTCATGCTGTTCGCGTCGATAGGCAACTGTTGTCACCCCAATACTGACAGTGATATTACGCTCCATCCAAGGGTGGTTCGCAACAGCTTCGCGCAGTTCTTCAGCACAAAACCGCGCGCCACGCATTTCGGTGTTAGGTAATATAACGGTGAATTCTTCGCCACCAAAGCGCGCCACAAAATCATTGCTGCGGCTGTTATCTTTTAATAGCTTAGCGACTATTTTTAAGGCAATATCACCTTCGACATGTCCAAAAGTATCATTGTAGGCTTTAAAATAATCCACATCGACCATCAGTAATGACAGTGTCTCATTGGTGCGTCGAGAAAAAAGTAAGGTTTTTTCGAGGTGCTCCTGAAATGCACGGCGATTGTATAAGCCGGTGAGATCATCTGTGGTTGCATAGACCTGAAGTTTTACATTGGCACGCGCTAAGGCTTCATTTTGTTGGGCAAGTGTGTGTTCAAGTTCCAAAATTCGTCTGGCAGAGCGTAAGCGAATTTCCAGCTCTTCGGTATTAATGGGCTTGGTGGCAAAATCATCCGCACCTGCTGCAATACCACTGATCAGGTTGGTTTTTCCGGACATTCCTGTGAGCAGAATAATGTAGGTGTATTTGGAAAAAGGTTCTTGTCGAATACGTTGACACAGTCCCAAGCCATCGAGCTTTGGCATGACCCAGTCGCTGATCACGATTTGAAAGTCATCGCAACGATTCAGCAGCTCCCATGCCTCTTCGCCATCATTGGCGGTGGTGACTTGGTAGCCTAATTTTTGCAATACTGATTTAATGATTAAGCGACTATCAGGCGCATCATCAACCACAAGGATATCCATAATAGTTTGATTGTTATTAGTTTAAGTGACAGTTTAGCTGAAATTTAAGCACTGCATAGGCAATTATCATAAAGCTTCTCATTGTCTGAGTCGAGCATCGGCAGCGGATGGAGTCATGGTTGGGATGAATATTGCATGCTACAAATAGTCATAATTAAGTAACAAGGGGTAGCAAAATGGTTAAGAAAGTCAGGTTGTGGTTATGTGCGGTGAGTGTTTTAGTCTCACCGTTAGGGTATGCAGAAGAGTCGTTTCGGGTAGAGCCAGTGGTGACTTTATCAGGAGTTCCTTGGGGGCTTGCTCAGCTGGATAAAACAACCTTGCTGTATACCTTGCGAGGGGGGGAAGCAGGCATTATTGACCTTAGCAATAATGAGGCGACGGCATTGCGTGGATTACCTGCTGTTGCTGCGGGTGGTCAAGGTGGTTTGCTGGATGTGGCTGTACCGGATGATTATCGTGCAGGTGATTGGATTTATTTCACCTATAGTAAGCCGGTTAAACAAAAAATGGCAGCGACTACTTTGGCTCGTGCCAAGCTAAACGGTCAAGTACTCCATGAGTGGAGTGACTTGTTGGTTAGCCAGTCTGCCAGTACACGTTCGACTCATTTTGGGAGCCGTATTACCTTTGATCAGAAAGGACATGTGTACTTTGGTATAGGGGATCGTGGTACCCGTCAACACGCACAGGATGGAACCAATCATGCTGGGAGTATTCTGAGATTAAAACGTGATGGGAGTATTCCTACGGATAATCCCTACCGTCACAGCCCAACAATCTTGCCAGAGACTTACAGTATTGGTCACCGTAATCCACAAGGCTTGCACTTTGATGCTGTTACACAGCGTTTATGGGAGGTTGAGCATGGCCCTCGGGGTGGAGATGAGATTAACCAGATCCATGCAGGTAAAAACTATGGTTGGCCTGTGATTTCGTATGGAAAAGAGTATTGGGCACCGATTATGGTCGGTGAAAGTACCAAAAAAGCAGGGATGGAACAGCCTGTGAAGGTGTATACCCCGTCTATTGCGCCAAGCAGCCTTGTGGTGTATCGAGGCAATGCGTTTCCAAAATGGCAAGGCAATATTTTGGTGAGTGCTTTGAAGCTCACTCACATTAACCGGATTGAATTAAATGAGTCTGGCCAATCTATTGCTGAAACACGGCTATTATCTTCATTAGGGGAACGCATTCGGGACTTATTAGTGAGTACTGAGGGTTATGTGTATTTTACTACGGATAGTGGCAAGGTGATGCGTTTGGTACCTCGTTTGTAGTACTGAGTATTGGCAGAATTGATTTGAAACGATAGGTTCTCGGCGTACTATGGGCGAGATAAGCAAATAAATGGTTTTAACTTAAAGGAAGGTTTGTGTTGTCTGTACCGCATTATTTGAGTGCTTTATTACTCGTGTGTTTTGTAGTGGTGCCCGCTTGGGCAGAGACGCAGCAAGCTCATGGTGGCGGGATGTTACAGGCAGTCACGCTGGATAATATGAATCGCTGGATTCGTGAAGCGATGAAAAAGCGGATTACCGTGCGCCATGAATCGCCTGTATTACATGGGGGTGTACGGACAAGCTTGGTGAATCAAGTAGCGCGTTCCAATGGTGCCAAATCTGCTCAAGCAGCGCAGCATCAAGCATCGGATATTAATGATGCGAACCTTGTGCAACATGACGGCCGTTATTTATACGCCTTGAGTCGAGAAGGTGTGGGGCAAGCAAGGCAGGGTGTTCGGATTTTAGATACGCAGTATCAGGGTGGGAAACTACGGCAACTCTCTTATGTAGGATTTGGTGATGATACCAATTTGCAATCCATGTATTTTTTACCTAAACAACAGTTACTAGTGCTGTTGGGCAGTGCATATACGCGCCAAGGGAACGCGACACACTTAATTTATATTGATGTAAAAAATAAGCGTAAGCCCAAGGTGCTGCAACATATTAAGTTAGATGGGCAGCAGCGTGCTAGTCAGCGTATTGGAAAGACGTTGTATTTGACTCTCAGTCATTGGTTACAATTACCCCAGACTTATCAACGGGTAAAACGCCAAAAAGCATTAAGTGATCAAGAGCGGGTGGTTTATTCCCAGCAGTTAGAGGTGGGCATAAACCGTTGGAGTATTGCTAGCAAATTACCCATGTATACCGCTGTTGGTAATAAAAAGCCGTTACCGCTGATTCAAAGTGGGAAATTTTATATGAATCAGCGCACTTCGGATCAGATCTATAATATGACGGTCTTGCTGGCGATTGATTTGGGTACGCCAGATACATTTCGTTTTAATAGCCAAGCTTACTTTGGGCATGTGGGCTATGTGCAAAGTACGAAGAGTGCTTTGTATCTTGCGGCTCACTACTATGATGATTTGCGTAAGAAAAAATCGGCCTTACCGATTGTGGCAATTCACAAGTTTGCTTATCAAGGGGTAGCGACAGATTATCGTGGCTCAGCGGTCGTGCCGGGGTATTTTTCTCATGCTGCCTCAAAAACGCTTCAGTTTTATGAAAATACCGCTGGGCATCTGCAAGTGTTTAGTCACAATAAAACAGCACGGCGCCAAGCTCAAAGTGGAGATCCTGTACAAGGCTCCCCCATGATTATTACGGCATTGACTGAGCACCCCTTGCGAAAAGCATTGATTACGCTATCACAGTTGCCCAACCAAGATAGCCCTGAGCCATTAGGCTCTGCAAAAATGAAGGGTTACCATGCCAAGGTATTGGGAGGGTATGCGTATCTTGTTGCACCAGATACTCAGGCATCTGCACACATTGTTGATATGCGCAATTCATGGCAAATGAAGCCTGTCAGCAAAGCGAGCGTGGCAGGGTTTACAGGTGAGCTATACCCTATCACTGAAACTTTATTGTTAGGCGTGGCGAGTAAAGCCCAAGCCGTACAGGCAAATGGCTTACAGATCTCACTGTTTGACATAAGCAACCCTCGTCAGCCTGTGTTGGCGGCGGTGCATCGCTTGGGAAGTGCTGGGAGTTATAGCTCGGTCAGTCAAGATCCGAGTGCACTAAGTATCTGGCCAATATCAGATACCTTAGTGCGTGTAGCGCTGCCTGTTTCCTTAGTCTCAAAAGCCAAGGCAGAGCCACAGGTGGGCTTATATCCGTTTGATATTATACTCCCCCAAAAGCACATCAGTGCCATTGCGCCACTGACGCCGACCGAACATGGTTGGGCAGGTGAGTGGCATGATCGAAGTATTTTGCTGGATCAAACCCTTTACTATTATCACAATAATCAATTCTGGAAGCGTGGCTGGCGTCAAGAGCGTGAAAGTTTAGTGGGGCGGTAATAAGCCTTCTGAGTATAGAATTATTGCATTACTTCTGTAGTGACTCAGTTATACTCTGCCAATTGAGCTAGCAAACCTAAGAGAGTAGTGTATGAGTTCTCGCAGTGTCTGGGAAACGTTAAAAGACGAAGCCGAAGAGGCGATTAAATCAGAACCGTTATTGGCAAGCTATGTCTACGCTTGCGTCCTCAATCACACCAGTTTTGAAGCCAGCTTAAGTTTTATTTTATCCAATAAAATTGCGGATAATGTAATGCCATCAATGGCGATTCGTGAGCTGTTTGAGGGGGCTTACAAAAGCTGCCCTGATGTTATTAATTACGGTAAGCATGACTTACGGGCGGTATTTGATCGTGACCCTGCTATTTTCTCAATGCTGTCGGTATTGCTTAACCTAAAAGGTTATCTGGCGATTCAAGCCCACCGCCTAGCTCACTGTTTATGGAATGATAATCGTAAAGAGCTGGCAATGTTTATTCAAAGTCGTAACTCAGAAGTCTTTGGGGTCGATATTCACCCTGCCAGTCAAATTGGTAAGGGTGTTATGTTTGACCATGCGACAGGAATTGTGGTGGGTGAGACGGCAGTTATTGAAGATAATGTTTCCATTATGCAGCAGGTCACCTTAGGCGGCACAGGTAATGAGTGCGGGGACCGACACCCTAAGGTCCGCTCAGGTGTATTAATCGGGACAGGGGCTACCATACTGGGCAATATTGAGATTGGCCGTGGTGCAAAGATTGGTGCTGGTAGCGTGGTGCTTAGTGATGTAGAGCCACATACTACGGTGGTGGGTGTGCCTGCAACGGTGGTGGGTCGCCCAGATTGTGACAGCCCAGCACAGTCCATGCAGCAAAATGTCTATGCCGATGGTTACGACAGTCAAGATTAATCATATTTCCTATTGAATGAATACTCAGTTTCCTGAGACATCAGGCGCGTGGCATAAACGCGTCTTGATGTTGGCGTGGCCGATTATTTTATCCAACCTATCGGTACCTTTAGTGGGCTTAGTGGATACTGCGGTCGTTGGGCAATTAGCAGATCCCCGATATATGGGATCGGTAGCTATTGGCGCTGTGATTTTTAGCAGTGTCTTTTGGGTATTTGGCTTTTTACGCATGGGCACCACGGGGTTTGTGTCACAAGCAGCGGGTGCTAATAATACGCAAGAGGTACGTTTTAGCCTGCTAAGAGCCTTGAGTATTGCAGTATTATTAGGCGGCTTGTTGATTGCCTTACAAGCACCGGTTAAATGGTTGTCCCTTAGCTTAATGGGGGCAGATGAAAGCCTAAGCCCACTGATTGAAGCATACTTTGAAACCCGTGTACTTAGCGCGCCCGCAGTGTTTGTAAATTACTGTATTTTAGGCGCTTTGATTGGCTTACAGCGAACGGGTTTGGCACTTTTATTACAGCTGGTACTCAATGGCAGTAACCTGATTCTAGATGTCTGGTTTGTACTGTATCTGGGTTGGGACTCTGCGGGTGTGGCAATGGCCTCAGCACTTAGTGAATACCTAGCGGCGGTGTTGGGCTTATGGTTATTGCGTGATTTATTGCTGCCGTCCAAGCCCGTTCAACCCACATGCCTGTCACAACTTTATTCCCCAGAATCGCTTCGCGCTTTGTTTGTTGTCAATGGCAATTTGTTTTTACGCACCTTGTTTTTGACCAGTGCTTTTTTCTTTTTTACGGCTCAAGGAGCCCAGTTTGGGGTAGTGATCCTTGCAGCGAATGCGATTTTAATTAACTTACTGCAAATGTTGGCTTACGGCTTGGATGGCTTTGCACACGCTGCTGAGGCACTGGCTGGTGGCGCGTATGGTGCTAAAAAACGCTCTGCCTTTGAACAGGCGGTGAAAAGTAGTAGCCTATGGGCAGGCGTTATGGCCTTGGTCATTGCTGTTGTGTACTTTTTAGTGGGTGATCTGATTATTCAGGGCATGACCGTCAATGCGGATGTTGTGGCAGCTGCTAAACAGTATTTTCCTTGGATTATCGCGGCACCTTTGATTGCGGTTTGGAGTTATCAATTGGATGGTATCTTCATTGGCGCAACACAAACAGAAGTGATGCGAAATACGGTGGGTTTGGCTTTATTGGTCTATGTACTTAGCGCTTACCTACTGATTCCTTTATTAGGTAATCAGGGTTTGTGGATGAGTTTGATGCTATTTATGGGCTTACGAGGTGTGTTTTTGTATCTGGCCTACCCTAAGTTGATGAGCCAATTTTCACAGACGTAAAAATACATCTTAAACTAAAATATCGATTCAATTATTTTTGGTTATCTGTTTTTTCGATAGTTATGTGATTTTTCATCATAGTACGAGGGCTTCCTAAAACGACGTTTTTTTATGAAAATACGTCTCACAAAAATACCTACTTAGGAGAACCTTATGTCACTTCGTATCAATGATATTGCACCAGATTTTAATGCCCAAACAACGCAAGGCGCTATCAACTTTCATGAGTGGATTGGTGATAGCTATGCCATCTTATTCTCCCACCCAAAAGACTTTACACCTGTGTGTACAACAGAGTTGGGGTATGCAGCAAAGTTGGCACCTGATTTTGCGGCACGTAATACCAAGTTAATTGGTCTGAGTGTAGACCCTGTTGATAATCACGATGCTTGGGCTGAAGATATTCAAGAAACACAAGGCAGCGAAGTAAAATTCCCAATGATTGCAGATACTGATCTTGCAGTATCAAAGCTTTATAATATGCTACCTGCTGAAGAAGTGGATTCAGAAGGTCGTACAGCGGCGGATAATGCAACAGTACGTACTGTATTTATTATTGGCCCAGACAAAAAAGTTAAATTGAGCATGACTTACCCCATGAGTGCAGGTCGTAATTTTGATGAAATCTTACGGGTTTTGGATGCGATTCAAGTGGGTGAAACACACAGTGTTGCAACGCCTGTCAATTGGCAGCCTGGTGATGATGTGATTATTCCTCCAACGGTTTCTAATGAAGATGCTACTGCACGTTACCCCGATGGCTTTGTAACGATTAAGCCTTATTTACGCTATGTAAAGCAGCCTGCTTAATTCTTTATACAAGTAATCTGAAAAAGGCACCGCTGATACGGATCACGGTGCCTTTTTTTATGGAATTTCTATGGAATACTGCCGTCTATAATAAACTCAATCATGCCACGATTAGTTTTATTACTGAAAGCCCCGAGTCAGTATTGAAATGATCAAGGTGTTAATCTGTTTTTGAAAATCAATTGATAGAGTGTTTACTATGAATCGTTTATTTGTACGAATTGCGACGCTTGTTTGTTTCTGTGTGCTGACACCACTTGCCAGTGTGGCTGAGGTATCAGAGATGCAGGGGTTTAATCAACGCATGAAAGCCATGGAAGATGCGGTATCAAAACAGGTGGGTAATCGTCTGGCACAAATTAAGGCGTATAATGCCTTGGAGCGTGCTTTGAATGTGGAGATGGAGCGTGCATTTGATCGCACTATGACGCTGATGAAGCCTGCTCAACGCGCCAAAATGACCGAGTCCCAACATCTTTGGTTACAGCATCGAGATAATGAGTACCGTTGGATGGATCGTGCGCATGGGCCAGTGACGCCCAATAGCGATGCACATCTGCAAGTGTTACAGCTACGCAACTTATTGATGAATGCACGTGTGATTCAGTTGTATAGCTACTTGAGCACACTGCCAACATCAACAAAGCCAAAACTTGCCTCAACGGGTTTGGTACCAAAAACGAATACCGTCAGCGGTAAAAATGAGTTAAAAATTGCAACGCTACTGGGTTTTTCTCTGGGTGATGGTGCGTGCTTTTTAGATTTACGTGATGAAAAGCGCAAGCATTTTACTGAAGTGGCTAAACCTGCATTTTGCCAGCGTGAGCGTGAGTTGCTGGATAAAAAAGTCAGCCTAAGTTATAAGCTAGGTGTGGTATCGGGTGCCACCTGTGCGGTAGAGAGTATTGATTGCGGTGAAAATAACATGCTAGTTTTAGTGAGTGATGCCAAAGTTATCCGCCATAAAAGACCTGCTAATTAATGAAGTCCATTACGATTCCTGCAAATTATGCCCGACATTTATTCTCGCAAGTAGAAGCGCAAGGCTATGATGTTGATGAGTTGATACGCTATGTGGGTATTTGTGCGCAGGATATCGAAGACGAAAAGCCCATTTCTGCAGAGCGCTTTAGTGCATTTTATCAAAGAGTGATGTACATCGCTCAGGATGAATACTTCGGCATGATCAGTGTGGGCAAAGTGCCTAATGGCACATTTCGCATGATGTGCTTGGCGATTATTCACAGTCGCACATTAGGGGAAGCGATTAACCGCGCCAGTGATTTTCATGAAATTTGCCGTGGCGCGCGGATTAAGCCTTTGCTGGTTCGTCGAGGACGTTACGCCAAAGTCTCCTTTGCATCATTAGATTGTATGGATGAGCAGGAGGCCCAGCAATTTTTTAGTAGCCAAGCACCGGTTGAAATCGTGAACTCGTTGTCCATGTGGCATCATTTTATGAGTTGGCTGATTGGTGAGCGGGTAGCCTTGAAAGCGGCTTACTTTAAGTTCCCCGCTGATCCTACGCTCAGTAATGTGCGTGCGCGTTTTTGTTCTGAAATCCGTTTCGCCCAGCATGATACAACCATGGTGTTTCCAGCCCGCTATCTGGACTATCCGGTAGTCCAAAATGAAACGACTTTAAAAGCATTTTTAAAAACTGCGCCATATCAATTATTGGTGATGGTTGGCAGTGAGGGCAGTAGCCTGCGTGAACAGGTGATTGGGTTAATAGGGCGTGATTTTAGTTTAGCCACACCCAGTGCAGAACAGGTGGCGAAAACATTAAATATGTCGCTTTCAACACTGCGGCGACGGTTGCTGGATGAAAATACCAGCTATCAAAAGATTAAAGATGAATGCCGGCGTGACTCAGCCATGAGTTATATGAATTCGCCAGAGTTATCTATTACTGATGTGGCAGGTTTAATGGGATTTGATGAGCCTTCAGCATTTTTTCGATCTTTCAAGCGCTGGACTGGCATGACGCCGGGTGAATACCGCCACAGTGATGCCTATTATCAGCAATTACAGCGTCATTAAACTAAAAATAAACGAACGGCGCTGCGCCCCATGTCTAAGATGTTTTCCTGATCAATATACACCCCATCATTTGCCAGTCGGCATAAGCCATGCAACGTGGCCCAAGTCACTTGTGCAATCCTTAAGGAAGATTCTTCCTGAGTTAATACGCCTTGAGCTTGCAAGTGCTCGATTTGCTGTAGCCAGCGTTTAAAACTGTTGTGAGCAGCCTCTTTTAGTGAGTCACTGATGTGTTGATGTTTCCAGATTGTACCACCATACATCAACTCATAGTGAGCGGGGTGCTGAATAGCAAAACGAATATAGTGCTCAACGAATTGTTCTAGTGGTTCATAGCTACTACGAGCACTTTTTGCATCACACATATTTGAAATGAGTACACCTTGCAGTCGAAAACCTTCCTCTGCAATCGCGCAAAGCAGTGCATGTTTATCTTTGAAATGATGATAAGGCGCAGTGCGTGAGACACCCACAATATCTGCAAGCTTACGCATTGAAAGTGCAGCAATGCCGTGTTCCTGAATCATCACACTGGCGGCCTCGATTAGGCTCTGACACAAATCACCATGATGGTAATTTGCCTTTTGATTGGGGCTTGAATGAGTCATGAAATCAGCTTAGCAATGTAACTTGACAGCGTCAAGATAAGAGTCTACTTTGTTAGAAACAGCCGATTACCTAGATCAAGGTATGCTAATTTTTGGAGGAAATACCGTGTCATATCAGTGTTTTGAGCTTGAGGTACAAGATCACATTGCCCATCTCAAGTTTAGTCGCCCAGCGCAGTTTAATAGTATGAATCACTTGTTCTGGCAGGAATTTCCACAAGCACTGAGTGATATTGATCGCACGGGAGAGGCACGAGTACTGGTAATTTCTGCGATGGGGAAGCATTTTTGTGCGGGTATGGATTTGGCGGTGTTTCAGGATCCTGACCCAAAAATGTTTGGAGGAGAGCCTGGGCGGCGCGGAGAGTATATTCGGCGCTTAATTTTGCAATTACAAGATTGCTTTACTCAATTAGAAACCATTCGTATACCCGTATTAAGCGCTATTCAGGGTGGGTGCATCGGAGGTGCCGTAGATTTAGTTTGTGCCAGTGATAGTCGATACTGTACAAAAGATGCTTTTTTTACCATCAAAGAAACGGCGTTGGGAATGACAGCAGACCTTGGAACACTACAGCGTTTGCCCTCACTAATTCCTTCAGGGCTCGCGCGCGAACTGGCGTATACAGCACGTAAATTCCCAGCACAAGAAGCATTAAGCGCCGGTTTTGTTAATCAGGTGTTTGATAGTGCGGATGAGATGCTAGAGAGGGTGATGCAGTGTGCCAGACAAATTGCGGCAAACTCTCCACTTGCGGTGACAGGGACAAAGCAGATGCTGAACTATGCAAGAGACCATAGTGTTACTGATAGTCTTCAATATATGGCGACATGGCAATCGGGCATGTTCCAAGCGCAGGATTTAATGGCCAGTATGGCAGCTCAGGTGCAACAAACGCCTGCGGAGTTCGAGCCGCTGCATGGTATTGAGCCACCACTTTATCGTGACAAGGACTAAGCATTCATCTGAGGAGAGAATCATGAATCAAAAAACAGACTATCCCCAGCTGATGCAAGCGCTTGATCTAGGGTTTACAACGCTTAAGAACCGTGTGCTCATGGGATCCATGCATTTAGGCTTAGAAGAACAGCCTAATGGCTTTGAGCGAATGGCGGTGTTTTATGCCGAGCGCGCCCGAGGTGGTGTAGGATTGATTGTAACTGGAGGGATTGGGCCAAATAAGGAAGGTGCGGTACATGCTCATGCCGCAACTTTGCAAGATGTCTCCCAAGTACCGCAGCACCAGTTGGTGACACAGGCAGTGCATGAGGCAGGTGGTAAAATTTGTATGCAGATATTGCACACAGGGCGCTATGCTTATACGGATCA
>Ga0193958_1000652_pt1 | contig 12174 bp, 8 predicted proteins | sample FB_1_MG_FD_140320 | JGI IMG/M metagenome (GOLD analysis project Ga0193958, IMG submission 140320) | Microbial mat bacterial communities from the Broadkill River, Lewes, Delaware, United States - FB_1_MG | ecosystem: Environmental > Aquatic > Freshwater > River > Microbial mats | place: USA...
TCATCAAAAACCTCATAAAAATCTCTCTTTTGAATAATAGATAACATCATAGCAATAGCTCCTAGGTGAGAGCAGATTAAGATGTTTTTGCCATTTAGTGAATCTAAAAAGCTTTTTGCTCTAGCTCTAAAATTATCTATCGACTCATTTAAGATAAAATCGCACCAGTTTTTGGTACTACTCATTGCGTTAGGTGGTGCTAAGTGTTTAAAGTCATTAAAATTTTCTCCCTCAAATTTGAAGCTAACTTCGTTGATAAGTGGATTTTGTGTAAAGTTTATATAGCCTAAATGCTCTAGAGTTTTAATACTTCTTTGTAGTTTTGAGGAGTAGATAGAATCAAAGTCTATTTTTTCTAACTCTTTTTTTCTATCTATAAATTTTTGAGTTTTAATAAAATCTAAATCTATATCAACATCAAAAGAGCCGTTATAGCACTTTTGATATTTTTTCTCTACGCTGGTGTGTCTTAGTAGATAGAGATTCATTTAAATAACTCTACAAATTGCTCAAATGGTAAAGGTTTGCTAAAGTGGTAACCTTGATAGTCATTACAGCCATTATCTTTTAAAATATTTAAATGCTCAATCGATTCAACTCCTTCAGCTGTTACATTCATATTAAGAGCTTTTGCGATAGAGATGATAGCAATTACTATATCTCTGCCTTGCTCTTCTGTAATATCAAATACGAAAGATTTATCGATTTTTAGACAATCTATATTAAATTTTTTAAGATAAGAGAGAGATGATTGACCAGTTCCAAAATCATCAATAGATATTGTAAATCCAGCTTTTTTTAGATTCTCTATTTTGTTTTGAGCCTCTTTTAAGTTGTTCATGACGATTCTCTCTGTGAGTTCTATATCAATATCTTTTGGAGATATGCCATACTCTGATATTAATTCAATAATTTCATTATGGAAATTTTTAGATTTAAATTGATAATTTGATATATTTATAGAGATTTTTAAACTATCAATATTTAGAGAGTTTAGATTTTTAATATCTTTACAGACAAGCTCTATTAAATATTGACTAAGCTCTTTCATCGTGCCATTCTCTTCAGCAATTGGAATAAATATATCAGGAGAGACGAAGCCCAGTTTTGAGTTATTCCATCTCATAAGAGCCTCAGCTCCAATAATTTCACCATTTTTTATATCAACTTTTGGTTGATAGTAGACACTTATCTCATCTTTCTCTATTGCTTGTCTTAAACTGTTCTCTAAATCTAATCTCTCAAGAGCTTTTCTATTCATCTCTAAATTAAAGTATTCAAAACTATTTTTTCCATTTGATTTTGCAATATACATTGCTGTATCAGCATTTTTCATAAGCTCTTCTGAAGTTTCTCCATTTTCTGGATAGAAGCAGATTCCAATACTAGCAGAGATAAAAACCTCTTTATCATTTAATATGAACTTTTCACAAAGAGCTTTTATCACTCTTATTGCTATATATGAGCTATATTTAAAATCTTCAATATTCTCTAATAGAAGTGTAAACTCATCTCCTCCTAATCTTGCTAGAGTATCGGAGTTTCTAAGTTCATGTTTTATTCTCTTAGTTGCTTGTTGCAGAAGTAAATCACCCATATGGTGACCTAAAGTATCATTTACAGTTTTGAAATTATCCAAATCTATAAAGAAAATAGCAAATTTTTTATTCTCTCTTTTTGATGCTTCTATAGCACTATTTAGTTTATCTTTAAAGTGTACTCTATTTGGAAGGTTTGTTAATATATCAAAATAGGCTAATTTTTTAACCTGCTCTTGGTCTCTCTTTTGGTCTGTTATATCTATAAATACACCGATATAGTTTGTTACATTTTGATTCTCATCATATATCGCTTTTATATTTAACCACTCTGCAAAAAGTTCACCGTCACTACTTCTATTAACTAACTCTCCTTGCCAAAAACCATTTTCATCAATATTTTTCCACATATCTTCATAAAACTTATCATCTTGCCATCTTGAGCTTAAAATATTTGGATTTTGATTAATCACATCATCTTGAGAGTAGCCAGTTATCTTCTCAAATGCACTATTTACTCTAATAATATTTTTATTCTCATCAGTTATTAAGATACCCTCTTCTGTATTTTCAAAAACAGTTGAGGCTAACTTTAAATTAGCTTCATATATTAACTGTTGAGTAATATCTTGAGCTACTAATAAAATTACATCTTTGTTGTTTAAATCTGTTTTTATTGCCTCTATCTCTAGCGATATATCACTATCTTTTAGTTTTGAAATAATATTCTCTATATTATCTTTTTTTTCTATGTTTTTTATAATATTATCACTATCTATATTTTCAAAAATCTCATTGACACTATTGCCTTTTATATCTTTAGCTATTAAACTTTGAGCTTTTTGATTTAAATCTACTATTTTTAAATCATCAAAAGAGAGAACAAAAACACTATATGTTGAGTTATTAAAGAGAGTCTCATACTGCTTTTGATTCTGTTTGAAAATTTTATCTATTAAAAGAGACATATTTTGAATATTTTCTGTTAAAGAGTTTATCTCCTCTATTGAGCTATTTGGCCAAGATATTTTTTCTCTATTTTTCAGTTTCTCTGGCAGGTTTGTTGTAATATTTGCCAATCTATTTATAGAGACAGATATACTATTTCTAAGTAGATAACTAAATATTAGAGTAATTATAATAACCATTAACATAAATCTAAAAGATTCAATATAGTATTTTTGAAGCTCGTCAATATATGGAGCATAGTTTAATTTTGTAATTAAAACTAAATCACTGCTTAACTCTATCTTTGAGGCAAAGCTAGATAGAAACCATTTTCGCATAGGAGGAAGGTTTGGATTTGGATTTATTAAGTGATAAATCTCTCTATTTTCATTAAAAATATCTATATTAAAGTTGTTATATTTAAAGTTCTCACTAATTAATAGAACTTTTCTGTTTTTTAAATCTAAAATTGCATTTTGGCTAAGTTTATTGTTAAATATATTTTGTAGGTAAGCTATTTTTTGAATATATACTATCTCTCTATCTTTTTGTTTTATCTTATGTACTAAATATTTATCAACTATATAGACTCTCTTTTCTATATCTATTTTTAGCTCTTTTTGAAAACTATCTTTTTTTGCAACTAATTCTAATTTATTATCGTTTGAGATAGAGTATATAGCTTCAAATTGAAAATTTTCATTTAATTTACTCTCTATCGAGTATGTACAGAAGTTATTTACAACGGTTTTATTGTTTTTAATAAATAGCTCAAAGTTATCTTTAAAATGCTCTATTGATGTGATTAAACTATCTTTTATATGTTGTTGATGGTTTTGAAAAATTCTATTTGAGTTTACACTGTTTATATAGAAGCTGAAAAATATTACAAGAGTGATTGCTGTTGTAAATATTATATCTTTCATAGATGTCTGTTTTAGATTTAAAAACTTAAATCTACGATGATTTATAGCTAAAAATATTATAATTATATTTGCAATTATTGCATTAAATAGTGCATTTATAGGCTGTTTTAAAACTATTAATTCAACTTGTGTAGGGTTAAAACCTAAGAAATATTTATAACATATATATGCTATTGGTGCTCCTAAAACACTCCAAAAAAGAACATCAATAACAAATAGATTTTTGATTTTTTTTCTATAAAAATAGGCAACAAATAGAGCTTCTAATACAAAGTTAATTGAGGCATAGGGGTGTTTCCAGAGAAAAATAAGATAACTATGAGAGATTATTGCTACTATCAAAGTAGAGCGAAGATTTAGAATCGAAGCACTAATTAAGACAAAAATACTTCCAAAAATTTGATGCACTCCAAAAAACATATTTATAGCAAATATATTTCCAAGTAATCCACATACAGAGAGTAGTACTGTTATTGAAATCTCTTGATACCTATTCAAAATATACCTTTCCAAAGTCTTATTTAGTTAAAAAAAAGTTGACTAGTAAAAATTATACTTAAAAAAATTACTATAAAAATTAAATAAGTTAGTTTTGTAATAAAAGTAGTAAAGTATTTAACAAGATAAGCTCAATTATCTCTATATTAAAACCGATTACATCACCATTTATAAAACCAAATCTATTTTCTATTTTTTTAGCAATAAAGAGTGTAGAGATATATGTAATTGAAAAAATAGTTACTGTTTTAATTACACCAGTGAGAAGTATTAAAAAACTAAAGATAAATAGAGTCACTATCAAAAAACTACTTTTAGAGAGAGAATCTTTTAAAGCATTTGCAAAGATACTCTTTTGATGAGGTTTATAGTGAAGTAGTAAAACTGTTATGCTAAATCGAGAGAGAGTAAAAGCGATAATTAAAATTAAAAGGGTATTTTGAGATAAAAAAACTTCATAGAGAGCTAGAGTCTTTAGAGCTATAAAGATAATCAAAGAGCAAACACCCATAGCACCAATATGAGAATCTTTTAAAACTTCATATATATTCTTATTTGAAAATGATGCAAAGTAGGCATCTACAATATCAGCTAGAGCATCTAAGTGTAAAAAGCCATAGAGAATAAAATAGATAAGAGAGCAGAAAATTGCAATGTAATACTCTTTATAAAAGAGAGTTAAAGTCTCAAAGATAAAATAGAGTAAAATTGCAAAAATAACTCCTATTAAAGGGAAACTAAATAGAGTTGATAGATAGAGTCTTTTTGATTCTTTAAACTTTTTGATATTAATAGTGAAAATTGTAAAGTATGAGATTGCCAATAAGAAACCATTTAAAATATCTCTCATTTGATTCGTTTTTGGATTCCATAGATAGCTTGATAGACTTTTTTTGATTTTTTAGCTACTAGTTGAGCTACTAATCCTGTTGTATCTACAAACTCTCTAGTAGATTTATCGATAGCAATTGTTGAGTTTGAAATATCATTTATTATAAATACAATATCTTTTTTTAATTTTAAAATCTTTTTTATCTCTTTTAGAATCTCTTTTTGAGCTGTTTTCTGCTCTAATTTATTAAAAATCCAAATACTTAAACAATCTATCAAAATAGTCTTATGTCTACTCTTTTTTATAGTTTTATAGAGATGGATTCCTTGCTCTATCAAATCAAATCTATCTTTTCGCTCTAGGGAGTGGTTTTTTATTCGTTTTTTCATCTCTCTGTCATTAAAGTTATCAATATAAGTTGCGATATAGAGAGGTTTTTTTTTCGCAATTTGCAGAGTTTTAAGAAGAGCTAAGTGGCTCTTGCCACTCTTTTGCCCCCCTAAAAAGAGTATTTTCACTTATGAACCTCTAAATACTCCTCATAATTTCCTCTAAAATCGATAATTTGACCATCAGGTTTTATCTCTATAATTCTATTTGCAAAAGCATCTAGTAATTCCCTATCATGAGAGACACAAATCGCATTTCCTCCAAAGTTGTAAAGAGCTTCGCCAAGTGCGATAATACTCTCTAAATCTAAGTGATTTGTAGGCTCATCTAAAACTAAAAAGTTTCCACACTCAAGCATGATTTTAGAGAGCATCATTCTATGTTTTTCTCCACCACTTATATCTTTTATACTCTTCTCTTGCTCTTCACCACTAAATAGCATTCTACCTAATGCACTTCTAACTTCTGAAACATCAACTTTTGAGTTAAAGCCCTGAAGCCACTCATATAGTGTCTCATCTCCTGTAATTAAATCTGTTGTATTTTGAGGAAAGTAGTTGTTTTTTACTGTACCACCCCACTTTATCTCTCCATTGTCTGGCTTTAGCTCATTCATAATCAATTTACAAAAAGTTGATTTTCCAACACCATTTGCACCAATTAAGGCAATTTTATCACCCTTTTGAATACTTAAAGTAAGATTGTCAAATACAACTATATCATCAAACTTTTTACTAATATTCTCAATCTCTAATACATCTTTTCCAATCTCTCTATTTGCTTTAAATACAATACTAGGGTCTCGTCTGCTAGATGTTGTAAGTTCTCCAATATCTAGTTTATCAAGCTGTTTTTGTCTACTTGTTGCCTGTTTTGCTTTTGAAGCATTTGCAGAGAATCTAGCGATAAATTTCTCTAACTCCTCTTTCTCTTTCATCTTCTTTTCTCTATCCATTTGAGACTGTTTTTGCATTAAGTTTGCAGCTAAGTACCAATCATCATAATTTCCAGTAAACTCTCTGATTTTTTTGAAATCCACATCTAATATATGAGTTACAACAGAGTTTAAAAAGTGTCTATCATGTGAAATTACAACCATTGTCCCCTCATGTCTTGTAAGCTCACTCTCAAGCCAAGCAATTGTTTTTAAATCCAAGTTATTTGTAGGCTCATCTAAAAATAGAATATCTGGTTTTGGAAAAAGCACTTGAGCAAGTAGAATTTTAAATTTATCAGAGTTTTTTATATTTTTCATAAGTGAGTAGTGCATATCTTGAGAAAACCCTAAATCTGTTAAAATTCTCTCTATTTTTACAGAACACTCATAAGTTGGGTCTTCCTCTACACAGATAACTTCAAGCTCTGCTAAACGATTGTTTACATCATCAGATTCAAAATCACCAGCAGTATATAACTCCTCTTTCTCTTTTGTTGCATCAAAAAGTCTTTTATTTCCATAAAGCACAGCATCAAAAAGAGTATACTCTTCAAAAGCGTATTGGTTTTGTCCTAAAACACCAACTTTTAAGCCAGATTCAATAGAAATATCACCATTTGTTGCATCTATCTCACCTGATAATATTTTTAAAAAAGTTGTCTTTCCTGCACCATTTGCTCCAATCAATCCATATCTCTTACCAGTATCTAATTTTAAGTTTATACTCTCAAATAAGATTCTTTTTCCATATTGCTTTGTTAAATTAATAGTTTGTAGCATTTATTCTCACTTAGTAGATTTTTTCCAAATTTTAGCGAAAAAAAGAGAAATATAAAACATATAAGGGGTTTTTTTAAAAAAGAAAGGGGTTTAGGAGAGGGGGAGAGGATATTATTTTGTAAACTCCTTTAGGTATAGATTGTCACCTGATAAAAATAGACCATAATCTTTAGAGTCATTACTAAAAATTACTCCTCTTTGGTGACCATAATCATTGTTATCAGCATCTATTGAGAAGTTTAAATCATTGATTTTGCCATTTTCAACTCTGTAAAAATCTAAATAAGATTTACTATTATATGTATAGCTGATAAAGCTTTCATCGTCTATATCTGCTACTTTAACCTCTTCTTCTGTTGTTGCTGTCTCTTTGTTAGTAATATTATTTTTGATTAAAACTGTCTCTCTAATTGGAAGTGCTAGAGTCTTATCACTATCTCTAAAAGTGAAAGCTTTATGGTTATATTCAGCTTCACTATTTATATACCAAGAGTTTTCAAATTTTGAATCCTCTGGAATTAAAACTTTATCAGATGCAACAGGATTTGCAAAATCACTAACATCAAAAAGCTCTAGTTTTAACTGTTTTGTTCTACCCTCTTCATCAGCCTCTCTACCAACTGATAAAATTTGATTCTCATCTACAAAGTGAAGGTAGCTAGAGAATCCACTAATACTAAGTTCACCAACTTTTTTAGGGTTTGCAATATCGCTTAAATCGATTGTATAGAATGGGTCAGTCTGTTTAAATGTTACAACAAATCCTTTATCACCATTAAATCTAACAGATTTGATAGTCTCACCCTCTTTTCCAAGACCGTTAAGTTCACCTTTTACTTTTAACTCACCATTTTCTGATTGTAGAGTAAAAATAGAGTTATCAGTATCACCTTGCCAACTAAAACCTTTTGTTGTAGCTATTCTAAGCGTATCTTTATGCTCACTTAGGCTAAATTGGTTTAAAATTCTACCATCAACAAACCCTTTAGCATCAAAATCTAACTCATCTTTGATATTAAATTTATAGATTGTACTTCTTGATTGATAATCTTCATATCTAAAATAGATTGGATAATCTGTTGATACTAAATAGATTGAATCGCTACTAGCATATACATTTTCAGAATTTCCAATAGTAGAGACACTCTCAAAACTATTTAAGTTATCCATATCAAACGCTGTTACAGAAGTTACAAAACTAGCTTGATTTACTTTATATGGTGCATAAGTCTTTTCAGGTTTTAATAACTCTTGCTCTTTAGAATCTACTGTTATTTTAGGAGATGTTCTTTTCTCTACTATAGAGTAGTTATCATAATCTACCATATAGTACCCTTTATCATCTTTTGGATAGAAGTAGCAGTAGTTATCACCATTTGGATAATATAGCATACTTCTTGATTCTGTACTGTTTTCACTGCTTTGTATCTCTGTCGCTTCAGTAATCTCTTCACCAGATGTTGGAATCTCTGGAGGTTGAATCTCTTCTGTTGAGACATTACACTCTACATAATTTTTTTGGTATTCAACTTTGTAAAATGGCATAAATCTACTAATTAAGTATAATTTATTATTTGTAACTCTACTATCGATAATATTTCCATCTAAAGTATAAGTGTTTGTTAAGTTAATATTTGCAATATCACTAACATCATATATCTCTACTTTACTGCTCTCGCTCCAGAGTGAGTAGTCGATACTTCCCCAGCTATCAATAAAGTTATAATTATTTGGATAGATTACGACTAATTTATTATCAACTAAATATAGCTCATTTGGTCTCGATTTTGTGTTTATTGTTGTGATAGGTTTTGTATTACTATTTAATAGATTATCAAATGTTGTTACATAGATTCCATTATTTTCCCAATTATTTGAGACATAAAAGATTTTATCTCCATTATGTTTTAAAATATCAGCCTCATCAACACCAGCTTCTTGAGTATTTGTACTTGTTGCATCATCTACACTCTTATCATTTGAAGCACTATCTTCACTTGTAGCCTCCATCATAGGCATAGTTGTTGGTGTAGGTACTCCACCATCAGTCATATAGTATGGTTGAGGATAGTAGTAGTCATCTGATTTGAAATTTCTATTGTGAGTAACTAAAATATCTATATACTCATTTAACTTCTCTTTTGATTCGAAATTTTGAAGATTACTCTCTTTATCTGATAAATATATAGTCTCATCTGCGTTAGATTTTACCCAAAATCCCTCTCCACTTGCTATTATGTCCATTTGTGGATAGTTCTCATCACCATTTTGAGAATATTTACTCCAAGCACCTTGAGAGTATTTCCATATAATTTTATCACCAAATATTTTAGGAGTTAAACTACTATTTATTGGAAGAGATTTTAAATTCCAACCCTCTTTAAACTCTATTTTATCGATTCTCTGTGTATATTCACCCTCATTTGATAGTGTTAAATTAAAATCACTATTTGCTTGTATCCAAATACCATCAGATGGATTTATATCTCCAGTTTCTTTAAATTCTTCATTAAAGATATATACTTTATTTATATCTTTATTTTCTAATAGCTTTTCAGCTGTATAAGGTGTGCTTAAACCCACTAAATTCCAGCCTGATTGCATCTTTACAATTTCTGCAGATAGAGAAATTGAAATTAAGCTAGATGCTAATACTGTTGTTAAAAGTCTCATTTTTTATCTCCTTTGCTTTTTTTAAATTATAAAAAAAGATTGTGCTAAATAAGTGCTGTTTTTTTTTATTAAAGTTTTTTATGCCTAAAATGGTTAAAAAAAGTTAAATATTTACATTTTTACATCTGTTTATTGAATAAATTTAAATAAGTTTTTTGTTTTTGTTTTTGAAATTAATCATAAAAATGCTATATTATGTAAAATTAGTTCAGAAGTTAGGTGTATTTATGAAAGAGTTTCATATTTTAGTCGTTGAGGACACAAAAGAGTTAGCTGATGAGCTTATCAAAATTTTAAGAGTTTTTAAATATAACAATATATCTCTAGCCACTTCAGGAGAAGATGCTCTTGAGATAGCATCTAAGCAGAGAATAGATTTAGTTATTATGGATGTTATTTTAGCTGGTAAGTTAGATGGTGTAGAGACAGCCAAGCATATAAAAGATACGGCAATAATATTTTTAACATCGCTTACAGATGATTATGTGATAGAGAAAATTTTAGAGACAGATGGGTTTATCTATTTAACAAAGCCTTTTAAAGTGCCTGAACTTAAAGCAAATATCTCTATTGTTTATAAGCGATTTAAAGAGAGAGCTAAGTTACAAGAGGATACAAAAGAGCTTAAAAATGATAGAGCAAATTTAGAAAATAAGCTCAATTTAGTTGGTTATGTTGAGAGTGATGTTATAAATTTAGAGAGTAGTTATATATATGATTTGAAAAATAAAAAGCTATTTTTTGATTCAAAAGAGGTTGAACTTACAAAAAAAGAGTCTGTTTTTATTGACCTTTTAGTTCAAAATAGGTCAAAAACGGTAGATTTTGATACTTTAAAAGAGTATATCTGGGCTGATTGTTCAACTCCAGATGCAACCGTTAGAAGTTTAGTTCGAAGAGTTAGAAAAAAACTAAGTGAGGATTTGATTAAAAGTGTAGTAAATATGGGATATAAGGTATCTTGATTTAGTTTTAGAAACAATTTCGAGTATAAATAGTTTTTTCTTGTAAGTTAATCAAAACTAGTTATCATAAATTGAATTTATTTAGAAGTAAGTCTATGATAATTAGTTTTATTAAAATTTAGCTATTCTCTATTGTTCCATTCTATAAATAATATCTTCAAGATTATTTGCATTTTTATATACTTTATCTAACTCTTTTAATAAGTTATCAATATCTGAACTGTTGGGGTTCTTAGTTGCTAATTTTGCAAATCGAATAGTTGATTTTATAAGAGAGAAAGTTGCTCCATTTATTGGGTGCTGACCATTTCCTCCCCGTAATTTTTTTGCAATTTTTTCAAGAGAAGATAGTTCCAAATCAAAATTTTTTTCAATTTTTAAAATCTCTTTATTACTTTGGTTAATATCTTTTTTCTCTAAATTTTCAATAATAGTTTTATTCTGTTTAGCACTTAAATATATGTTTTTTAAGCCATTTGTCATTCCTGTACCTAAAAATATATTATAAGTATTAAACAATCCATCATAGATAATTTTATCTTTAAATGGTAATAAAACTGTATTAATATATAGAGGTAGATGGTTTTTAGGAATCATTTCATTAAAAGAGCTTACTAAACCAACTACTGCGTAAACTTTTGTCTTATTTTCATCTTTTTCATCTATAAAAATAGAGTGTTTTTTTAATATTCTCTCTATAAAAAAATCACTTTTGATAGCTTTTTTCCATGATTTTACTATATCTAACTCATCTGTTGAGAAGTTTTGAGGATTTACTCCTATATATTCATCAATAAGATTTAAATTATCAAATAGGTAATTTCTAACATCTAATTTCTCCTCCATAGATAATTCTGTATAATCTTCTAAGTTATCTATTTCTGGAAACATATCTGTTTTCTCTTTTGCAAAAAATTGCAAAGACCACATTAGTTTATAAAATAGTTGATAATCATTTTTTGATAGTTTCAAAAATATACTCCATTTTTACTATTATTATAGCAATTATTTTTTTGTTATTCCAACTCTAGGCTCATAAGATACATATCCTCCCCATCTATTATAGTGAAGTTATCACTTTTGCAAAATGGACATAAAAACTCATTTTTATCTAAAGTGGATATTTTTGAGCAATCTCTACACTCTATCTTTACATCAGCTATATCTATTGTTAAGGAGGCATTTTTACACATAGTCTCTAGTTTAAATGTCTCAAAAGCTGTCTTTAGTAGTTCAGGTTCAATGTTGCTTAGTTTTCCAACTTTTATAGCAACTTTTGATATAGAGTTGCTATTGTTAGCTTTTGCATTCTCTTCGCAAAGCTCTATTAATGATTGTACAATTGATAATTCATGCATACTCTATCCTTAACAAATTCTAGGTAGTATTTCGCCATGAGGCATCTCTAAAAATCTCTTCGAACCCCAGCTAGATTTTAGAGTGACTTTACCTCTATACTCATCTGTAACTTTTCCAACGATACTGGCACTACTGTCATGTTTTTTTAAAATATCTAAAGCTCTCTGTGCATCTTTTGGTTTTACAGCTAGAGCAAATGTACCCTCATTTGCCAACATGTGAGGCTCTAATCCTAAAAGTTCGCAAATACCTTGAACTTCATTTTTGATATTTATGCTCTCTTCAATTAACTCTATTGATAAATCTGTTGAGATAGCCCACTCATTAA
>Ga0193958_1000655_pt1 | contig 12149 bp, 7 predicted proteins | sample FB_1_MG_FD_140320 | JGI IMG/M metagenome (GOLD analysis project Ga0193958, IMG submission 140320) | Microbial mat bacterial communities from the Broadkill River, Lewes, Delaware, United States - FB_1_MG | ecosystem: Environmental > Aquatic > Freshwater > River > Microbial mats | place: USA...
AGAAAACATTATATAAATTTATGTCAAATATTGTAGACGAAAAGAATTTGAAACTACTTTTTATACTAACATATGCAGATATAAATGGTGTTGGTGGGGATGTATACAATTCATTTAATGCTAGACTTTTACATGATCTATATAACAATGCACTAGAAGTTTCTCAAAACTCTGGTCGTATTACCGATGCTAAAAAGCGTCTGATTATAGAAAAAAGAGTAAAAAATCTTAATGAATTTAAAGAGATGCCTAGAACTCTTCAAAAGAAAACACTCAGTATAGACTCCAACCTATTTTTCTTTAAACACACTCCAAGAGATATAGTAAAAATAGCACAAAAAGCAAAAAAAACTACAGATTACCAATACTCTACTCACAATGATCAATCATTGATCATAGAGATATATAGAAAAGTTCCTATAAACATTGGATACCTTCTATCTACTCTTAGCCACCTTGATGTTGGTAGTATGGAGATCTTTACACTTTTTGATGATATTAAGTACTTCAAGATTGAATTCAAAAAAAATGTATATGGTGCTGAGCTTATGGATGTTGAAGATATTATAGACGCCGCATTTGACATGGAAAAAAGTGTTCAAAATAAACAAATAGATATAAAAAGAGATGAAGTCACGATTGACTGTGATCATTCACTAGCTTATGCTGAAATAAATATCAACACTAAAAACCAAATTGGTCTTTTAGCTTATGTAATGGATATATTTGAAAAACTAGGAATTAATATAGTATCAGCAAAAATTCACTCAACAAAATATAAAGTAAGAGATAGTTTCTTAATGAGTAAACAAAACAACATATGCAATAATGTCGAAAAAATTTATGAACTACTAACTAAATAAGGTAAATATATGTGTGGAATTGTTGGGTATTTGGGTGAAAAAAATACAAAAGAGATACTTCTAAATGGTCTAAAAGAGTTAGAGTATCGCGGTTATGATTCTGCTGGAATAGCAGTTTTGCAAGATGGTGAATTTTCAAACTATAAAGCTGTTGGAAAACTAGTAAACTTAGAAGAAAAAACAAAAGATTTCATAACAAATAAATTTGCAGTAGGGATTGGTCATACACGTTGGGCTACCCATGGAAAACCAACTGAGATCAACGCTCACCCACATTTAGGTGAGAGTTCTTATGTTGTTCATAATGGGATAATTGAGAATTATTCTGAATTAAAAAAAGAGCTTATAAGTAGTGGCGTAAACTTTTTAAGTCAAACAGATACAGAAGTGATAGTTCATCAATTTGAAAAAAACCTGCAAAATGAATCTTGTGAATTTGAAGCATTTTCAAAAACGATTAGTGAACTAGAAGGTGCATATGCTACTTTAATTGTCACAAAATCTCTTCCAGATACCATATTTTTTGCAAAATGTGGTTCACCTATGCTTGTTGGAAAAAATGAATCATTTGAGAAATTCTTTGCATCATCTGACTCTCCACTTATTGGTTTAGCTAACGAAGTGAACTACTTTGAAGATGGTGACTATGGTTATGTAAATAAAAATGAAATAAAAATTTTTGACAAAGAAGGAAATGAAAAAAAACCACACTTTACAAAACTTAACTCAGATAAACTATCAGCCCAAAAGGATGGGTATAGATTCTTTATGGAAAAAGAGATTTATGAACAAGGTGATGTTATAGCCGATACATTACTTGGCAGACTAAATGATAATGAGATAGTATTTGAAGAGTTAGATCCAAGTTTATTTGACGGTGTAGATGAGATAAAACTTTGTGCATGTGGTACCTCTTACCACTCTGCACTTACAGCTTCGTATATGTTCGAGCGCTACTCAAAGATCAGATGTTCAGTTGAGATAGCAAGTGAATTTAGATATCGTGAACCCATTATGAACAAAAACACTTTGTTTGTAGTGATCAGCCAAAGTGGTGAAACGGCAGATACATTAGAAACACTAAAAATGGCAAAAAAAGCATCTCTTAAAACACTTGTTATTTGTAATGTAGATAACTCCTCTATGGTTCGTGAAGCAGATGCAAGTATATTAACACGTGCAGGAATTGAAAAAGGTGTAGCATCTACAAAAGCTTTTGCTACACAAGTTAGTGTTTTTTGGATGCTAAGCCTTCACATAGCAAAACTAAGAGGTTCAATAGAACAAGATCAATTAAACTACCAGATAGAACTTTTAAGAGAGGTTCCTGCAAGTGTTAAAGTTACTGATGAGATGCATGAAAGAATTAAACGCTTGTCTAAACGCTATCTTCATGGGCATGGTTTTTTCTTTATAGGACGTGATGTTTTTTATCCACTTGCCCTTGAAGGTGCTCTTAAACTAAAAGAAATTAGTTATCTTCACGCTGAGGGATACCCAAGTGGAGAGATGAAACATGGACCAATAGCATTAGCTGATCCAGAACTCTTTACAATAGCCTTACTACCTGAAAACTTACTTTATGAAAAAACTAAAAGTAATGTAGAAGAACTCAGTGCAAGAGATTCAACAATATGTGCAATATCTTCAAAAGAGTTTGACAAAGCAGATGATTTTATACAGATAAATCACTCTGAAGACTACATGTTGGAATTTTTTCAAATGATGGTTGTAATTCAATTATTATCATTGGAGATATCGATTCGATTAGGGAATGATGTAGATATGCCAAGAAATTTGGCAAAAAGTGTAACTGTCGAATAAAAAAATTAAAATTTTAAAATTTATTAAATAATATTAAGATATGATAATTAACTCAAATCTTAAAATAAGTGATTATATATGCGAACAAAAATTAAACTTCTGTTTATAGTAACTCTAATGCTTCTCGGCTTAGCCGTGGCCACAATTATAAATGTTTCACTTAATTTTAGGGAATATAGCATAAAGTCTGCCCTTGAAAAAGCTGAAACAGCTGCAAGAACTGTTGAAGATGGATTAACAGCTCATATGGTTAATGGCATTATGGATAAAAGAGAATATTTTTTAGAACAAATTTCAAATAACGATGACATCAAATCATTATGGCTTGTAAGAAGTGAATATGTAATAAAACAGTATGGAGAGGGCTTTAACTCAGAATTAGCACGTGATGCTATAGATGAGGAGGTTTTAAAGACAGGTAAAGTTATAAAAAAGATCGATGAACGTGCCGATAAAATAAACCTTAGAGTAACTATGCCATATAAAGCTACAACTTCAGGTACTACAAATTGTCTCACCTGTCATGATGTAAAAAGAGGTGATACACTAGGTGCAATATCTATGGAATTTGATATAACCGATATGAGAAATGCAGGACTAGTAACAATTTTAAAAATACTTGGAATAAACTTACTTTTTATTCTTATTGCATTAATGCTGATAAATTACTATGTAACACCTTATATGAAACTATTTGATGATCTTCAAAGTGGTATACAAGAAGCATATAGTGGTGATTTCACTCATAAATTTGAAACAAAAGTTAAAGGTGAAGCAGGAAAAGTAGTTGAACAGTTAAATACTCTCTTTGAGAAAATGCATGGTGCATTTGGAGAAATTAGAGTCAACTTGGCAAACTTTGTAACTGAGAGGTCTTCTTCATGTAATGACCCACTTTATGAAGCAAAAAAAATCATCAATGAACTATCTGATATCTACAAGTTTAAAAAAACTATAGAATTAGATGAAAATAAAAATATAATATATACTAGAATCATCGATGTATTAAAAAGAAAATTTGATATTGAGAACTTTGCTATATATGAAATAGACAATAAGCATAATACAAGAAAACTTATATATATAACAGATGAAAAACTTACTCATACATGTGATGTTGAAGAGGTTGACAAAAATGCTCAAAAATGTCGTGCATGTAGAACTCATTCAGATGTTATATCTACTGATTTTCACAACTTATGCAGTTCGTGTGAAACTGAAAACTTACACTATATATGCCATCCATATCAAATTAATGAGGAAGCATCTATATTGATTCATATGATGTCTTTTGATGAAATGGATATTCCTAAATATACTACGTATATGCCAAGTATAACAAACTACCTTGAAGCTGCTAAACCGGTAATAGAGAGTAATTTACTTATGGATAAGCTTCATGACACATCTTTAAGAGATGGTATGACTAATCTATATAACAGAAGATTTTTAGAAAACTTTATTGATAAAGTTATGAGTCAAGTTAGACGTGCAGAAGAAACTTACCATGTTATGATGCTTGATGTTGACTTCTTTAAAATGGTAAATGATACATATGGACATGATGTAGGAGATGGTGTTATAGTTGATCTTGCAAATGTTTTAAGAAGTAATATACGTGAAGCAGACTTAGCAATACGTTATGGTGGAGAAGAATTTCTTATAATGCTTCACAACTCAACAGATGATGGTGCTTTACAAGTAGCAAAAAATATCCACCAAGAATTTGGAAAACTTCGTTTTGATGTAGGTTCTGGAGAGACTTTACAAAAAACTATTTCTATTGGTGTTGCAAAATTTCCAACAGATGGTGATACTATTTGGAAATGTATAAAGTATGCTGATACAGCTTTATATGAAGCTAAAAACACAGGTAGAAATAAAATAGTAGAGTTTAATGAAAATATGATAGATCAGGATAAATACGAAGGTTCTTACTAAAATAAGCTGCTAGCTAAAAGAAATGAATTATTTTACTTCTTTTAGCTATTCTTTCTCAAAAAATCAAATATATTTATTAAAATAAAAGAGTGATATAGATTAGCTAGTAACGCTGAAGATGCGTTACTATTTTTATTTTACTGTGAACAAGCACTTACGCCTGGAGGAGTTGTTGGCTGAACTGCCTGATTATCAACCCCACCCTCTTCATTTATTTTCTCAATTAAAGCCCAAATAGATTCTGCCGCTTGATCATAACGTTTTGCACTCTCAGAAGTTGGAGCAGAGTAAGAAATAGGTTTACCCTCGTCACCACCTGTACGAATTGATGGTTCTATTGGAATCTCTGCAATAATCTGTGTATCAAACTCATCTGCCATTGGCTGAGTAGTACCTTTACCAAATATATCATACTCAACACCAGTATCTGGGGCTATAAATCCACTCATATTTTCAACAATACCAGCTATTGGTATATGTAATTTCTTGAACATATCTAATGAACGACGTGAATCATCTAAAGAAACACCCTGTGGTGTAGTAACAGTTAAACCTGCTGTTACAGGTACACTTTGAGCAAGTGTTAGTTGTGCATCACCAGTTCCCGGTGGCATATCTATAACTAATACATCTAGTTCACTCCATAAAATATCACGTAGAAATTGTTCAATAGCTTTCATGATCATAGCACCACGCCAGATCAGAGATTGCCCCTCTTCCATTAGTGAGCCCATTGACATAACTTCAATTCCGTAAGCTTTGATTGGAAGAACTTTGTTTCCATTAACTTCTGGTTTTACATCTGCTACACCCATCATACGAGGGATATTCGGACCATAAATATCTGCATCTAAAAGTCCAACTTTTTTACCCTGTTTAGCAAGGCTGATAGCAATATTTACAGATGTAGTTGATTTTCCAACTCCACCTTTTCCAGAACTAACCATTAAAAAGTTTTTAACCTGAGGGGCAATATTTTTACCCTTAGATGAACTCTCTTTTGGCATTTGTGGTGCTTTTATATTGATCTTAGCACTTGATGCGCCCGCACGTTTAAGTTCATCTGACGCATCATCAGTAATTTGCTGTGCTACTTCTGGAGCTGATGATGTTATATCAATAGTTACACTTACATCATTTCCTGAGATCTCAATATCTTTTACAAAACCAAAAGTAACTATATCTTTTGTAAAACCTGGATATATTACCTTTGACAATGCTTCATTTACAATCTGTTCAGTCATAATAAATTTTCCTTTATAAATTTAATTTTTGTGAGTTTAGCATAAATAAGACAAAATTTGTCTTATTTAAAAAAGATTAGTGTAAAAATTTAAGAATTATACCTAGTTAGCCTCAGCTAACTTAGCATCTTCAGCTATTTTAGCAATAGCATCAGGGTTATCCATTATCTCTTGAGTAATCTTATATGAACAAAACTTTGGTCCACACATAGAACAAAATTCTGCTTCTTTAAATACATCTTGAGGTAGTGTCTCATCGTGGTATTCACGGGCACGCTCACTATCAAGTGCTAACTCAAACTGTTTCTCCCAGTCAAATGCATATCTAGCATCACTCATCTCATCATCAACATCTCTAGCACCTTTACGTCCACGTGCTATATCCGCAGCATGAGCAGCAATTTTATATGCAATAATACCTTCACGAACATCATCGGCGTTTGGAAGTCCTAAGTGCTCTTTAGGCGTTACGTAACATAACATAGATGCTCCGTGCCATCCACCTACAGCTGCACCGATTGCAGAAGATATATGATCATACCCTGCAGCAATATCAGTGACTAATGGACCTAATATATAAAAAGGCGCCTCATGACAATACTCACGCTGGATCTTCATATTACGCTCTATTTGGTTTAATGGTACATGCCCAGGACCCTCGATCATAACTTGAACATTTTTTTCCCATGCACGAAGTGTTAGATCACCTAATACTTTAAGCTCGCCTAATTGTGCATCATCACTAGCATCAGCTAAACAACCAGGACGAAGTGAATCGCCAAGACTTAAACTAACATCATATTTTGCACAAATATCTAGTATATCATCAAATGCCGTATAAAATGGGTTTTCTCTATGATAGTGCATCATCCAAGCAGCCATAAGTGAACCACCGCGAGATACTATTCCCATCTTACGTTTTGCAACTTTAGGCATAGTCTCAAGTAAAAAACCTGCATGAATTGTAAAGTATGACACACCTTGCTTTGCTTGACGTTCTAACACTTCAAGCATAACTTCAATTGTTAGATCTTCTATCTTGTTTCCAACATCATGAAGTATCTGATAAATTGGTACAGTACCTATTGGAATTTTAGAATTTTCAATTACTGCTGATCTGATCTCATCTAGATCACCACCAGTTGAAAGATCCATCGCCGTATCAGCTTTATAGTGTTGTGAAACTTGAACCTTTTCAATCTCACCTTGAACATCACTAGCTATTGCAGATGATCCAATGTTGGCATTTATCTTACATTTTGATGCAAGACCTATTGCCATTGGCTCTAAATTTGTGTGGTTTATATTTGCTGGTATTATCAAACGACCCCTTGCAATTTCACTTCTCACAAGTTCAGGTTCTAAGTCTTCTACTTTAGCAACATACTGCATCTCTTGTGTAATAATGCCCTGTCTTGCATAATACATTTGAGTTCTACATTCATCTTTTTCACGCTCTTTTACCCATGAAGTTCTCATAAGGTCTCCTTTAATAAAGAAAACTTTTAAAAGCTTCCTCTCTTACCTAAAAAAATTTATAGTTAATTGGAAATATAATCAAATAAAGTTAATCTAACCTAAAGTATCTTTGTTTATTTAAAATTTGAGAGTATCTATAAGTGTTGAATAACTTATAGATACATATGTACTATATATTTTTTCTAAACTCTGGATAAGCTTCTACACCACATTCTACTATATCCATACCTTGTAATTGCTCATCTGAATCAGCTGTATATGGAATAAATTTATTGATAGTATAAACTATAAATAATGATGCAGGAAATACAATAGCTCCTACAACAAGGACACCTTTTAATTGATCAAAAAAGGAAATATCACTTACAAAAATACCAACAGCCAATGTCCCCCAAATACCATTTACAAGATGCACTGACAACGCACCAACAGGATCATCAAGACGAAGTTTGTCAAATAAAGGTACAGCTAAGATAACTAAAGCTCCACCAATAGCACCAATTAAAATTGGAGAGTATATATCATAAAGGTCAGGTCCAGCAGTTACTGCTACAAGCCCACCAAGTGCACCATTTAAAATCATTGTAATATCAAATAGTCTGTATCTAATATACATTACTACTGTTGCAATAATAGCACCAGAGAGTCCAGCTGTGTTTGTATTTAGAATAGTTAAAGCAACTGCATCAGCATTTTCAACCGAAGATATTGATCCAACACTTCCACCATTGAATCCAAACCAACCGATCCATAAAAGAAATGCACCTAAAAATACAAGCGGAATATTTGAAGCTGGTATTACTTTTACACTACCATCTTTACCATATCTTCCTTTTCTTGAACCCATAATAATAAGTGTAGCAAGTAATGCCCATCCACCAGTAGAATGGATAACAGTTGAACCAGCCAAGTCATGCATGTTAATATCTAAAATTGTACCTGCCAACATATCTGTACCCCAAGAAATATTTACTATAAATGGATATAAAATACCACCCATAACAAATGCAAAAATAGCAACTGGAATAATACGAACTCGCTCACTTACACCACCACTCATAATGTTTATAGTCTTACCAACAAAAGCCATCTGAAACAAAAAGGCTGCCCATTTACTCATAGAGTCATTCTCCCAAGACCCAAAAGCAAGGTTGTATCCGATCAATAAAAAAGCAATAGATGCAATAGCATATATAAGTGTGTTTATTGTAAGTACTGCTGTAACGTTTTTAGCACGTACAAGTCCAGCTTCAAGCATAGCAAAGCCTGGCACCATAAATATAATAAGTGTCATAGAAAATAGTGCGAAAAAAGTATCTATAACGTATTTAAAATCAGCCTCAATCATTTAGTATCCTTCATTTTTGTAATGAAATAGTAACAAAATTGTAAGGTTGCTTTTTAGATTTACTGATTAATTTTTAGTCAGTTAGAATTTTTGTATGGAATAGTTTATGTGGGTATATTTCCACAAATGTGGAAATATTAGCTTTATATAGCTTCTGTGTCAGTTTCACCAGTACGGATACGGATAATATTATCTACATCGCTAACAAAGATTTTACCATCACCGATCTTACCAGTACGTGCTGCTTCAACAATTTTAGATGTAATTTGATCTACATCTTTATCATCTACTACCATCTCCATTTTGATCTTAGGTAAAAAATCAACTACATACTCAGCACCACGGTAAAGCTCACTATGACCTTTTTGACGACCATAACCTTTTACCTCACTTACAGTCATACCTGTAATACCGATCTCTGCTAGTGCATCTTTTACATCTTCTAATTTAAATGGTTTTATTACTGCTTCTACTCTTTTCATTATTTATACTCCGTTATTTATATTCTTAAAGAGGGATTAAAAACCCTCTTTTTTTCGCTTTCAAAATTGTAACCACTTTTAGTTTTTAAATCAACTACTAAAGGTTAAGACTTTTTTCACCATGAACAGCTTCGTCAAGACCAACTTGTTCAGTCTCTTCATCTACTCTACCACCACCTGTTATAGCTGAAGCTATATAGTAAACGATTATAGTACCAACTAGTGTAAATATACCTACTACTACTACTGATTCTAATTGAACTAGGAATTGTCCCATTCTATCACCATCAGCTTTTAGTGGACCATCCCATAGTAAGTCTTGATCATTTAGAGCAAATAAACCTGTTGCTAGTGCACCCCATAGACCTGCTAGGAAGTGGATACCAAATGCATCTAAAGAATCATCATAACCAAGTTTCTTTTTAAGTACTGCTACACCATAGAATGCTATGATTGAACCTACTGAACCTATTATGATTGCACCTGTTACATCAACAAACCCTGCTGCTGGAGTAATTGCTACAAGACCTGCTACTACACCTGAAGCAGCACCAAGAAGTGTTGGTTTTTTATAAACTATCCATTCAATTACAATCCAAGTAACTGCTGCTACTGCTGTTGCAAGAGTTGTTGTAAGGTAAGCTAAACCAGCGATTGCGTTTGCACCAAATGCAGAACCACCATTGAATCCATACCAACCAAACCATAATAATGCTGCACCTAGAGCTGTTAACATTACGTTCATTGGTTTCATTGCAATTTTAGGGTAACCTGTACGTTTACCTACTAAGTAAGCTAATACTAAACCAGCTAAACCACCATTCATGTGTACAACTGTACCACCTGCGAAGTCTAATGCACCTGCATCAAATAGAAGTGCACCATCACCACCCCATACCATGTGTGTAATTGGAGCGTATACTACGATTGTCCAGATTGCTACGAACACTAACCAAGTTGAGAATTTAATACGCTCAATTACTGAACCAGAAGCGATTGCTACTGTTATAGCTGCGAATGTACCTTGGAATACTACGAATACGTATGTTGGATATGTACCACTTAGATCATTCCAGTTTATACCGCTTAGGAATGCATTACCAAATCCACCTATAAATGTTTGAAGGCTTCCACCATCACCAAATGCCATTGAGTAACCTGCTACTATCCATGCTATAAATGCTACTACGAATGCACCCATTACCATTGCATATGTATTTAGTACATTTTTACTTCTTGTCATACCTGCATAAAATAGTGCAAGTCCTGCTGGTGTCATTAAAAGCACTAATGCTGCACTCATCATCATCCATGCTGTATCACCTGTGTCTAATACATCCTCGGCTAGTGCCATTGTCGGTAATAGCATTAATGCTATTGTTAACCACTTCTTCATCTTCGAATCCTTTTTTTAAGTAAGTATGAAAGTATTATAGCAGATAGTATTTTATTATTTGAACAACTAGATGATTATTTTTTATACAGTTAAGCATTTAAGACAATACTCTATTTATTTGCTATAATCATAAAAATAAATATTGGAGAATAACTTGCCAGAAACTGACATTTTAACACTTATAATTCGTACATTGGTATTTTTAGGTGTTGCGGGACTTTTTTTATTTGTACTTACTAGAAAAAAGGATAAATGATATGGTTTTATTTAACCATATCATCAAGATGTTTAAATAGCTCATTAGAAGATTTTTCTGCTTGTTTAAACATTTCTATAATTTCATCAGAATTTATGTTGTCTGGATCTTTTAGTACATTCATAACTTTTAAAACATTATCATGAACTGACTTATGAGGAGCAGCCATATCAATAAAATGTTGATTCGAACCAAAGTCAACTTTTCCCTCACTCTCATACCACTTACCAAATCTACACTCTTTATGGTTTCCTAATGAAGGATTACTTTTACCTGAGAATGCTGCAGAATAAGCTGTACTTTTAAAGATCATATGATCTAGTTTAGACATATTTGCTAAGAATTCATTTGCTATTACAGAGTTATCTTTTTTAATTTTTTCAGCATTAGCAACTAATTGATTTAACGTATCTTTAAACGTATCTAGTTTTTCATGTGAATCATGTGTATAACTTTCTATTTTTTCACTGTTTTCACTCATGTTCATAGAGTTTTGTTTTAAAACACTTATGTTTGCTTCAACTTCACTAGTTGCTTTTTGAGTTCTTTCTGCTAGCTTTCTAACTTCATCTGCAACAACAGCAAACCCACGACCATGTTCGCCTGCACGTGCAGCTTCTATTGCAGCATTAAGTGCTAATAGGTTTGTTTGATCAGATATATCTTTAATAAGTGAAATAACACTAAAGATCTCTTCAACATTTGTATTTAAATGTTCAGAAGATTCACGAGAGTCATCTGTCATTTGAGTAATATTTGAAATTGTTTCAATTATATCGTTAGTTGATTTAGTAACTTTTTCAATTACTTCAGAAGTTGATTCATTTAGTTTATTTACATCATCAACACTTGATATATTACTTTGCATAGAACTTCTTAAATTAGTAGCATTCTCAATACTTCCATCGATCATACTAGAAGATAGTGCCAAATTAAGACGATTTTTATCTAAACTTTTTTCTATATCTTTTTTCGACTCTTCTGCTACTTTTGCTTGTGTTTCAGCTTCATGTGCTATCGATTGAACCTTATCTAAAAATGTATTGAAACTTTTACTAGCTTTACCTATCTCATCATTAGTAGTTACAGGAAGTCTTTTAGAAAGGTCTGCTTCACCTTGAGAGAGTTCATTTGCTATGTTTTCTAACCCTTTAAGTGGTCCAGAGACACCTTTGTTAATCACTAATATTAAAAACAGTAGTATAAAAGCATCTACAGCTAACATGATATATACTTGTCTTAGAAGTGAATCTTCACTTTTTAAAACCATATGCTCAACTTTAGCTATTGTTTCACCTATAACTGCATACCCTACT
>Ga0193958_1000658_pt1 | contig 12115 bp, 9 predicted proteins | sample FB_1_MG_FD_140320 | JGI IMG/M metagenome (GOLD analysis project Ga0193958, IMG submission 140320) | Microbial mat bacterial communities from the Broadkill River, Lewes, Delaware, United States - FB_1_MG | ecosystem: Environmental > Aquatic > Freshwater > River > Microbial mats | place: USA...
GCTGGTGATGTTGGTGCTGGTGCATTATCTTACATGATGAATCAAGAAGGTATGAGTATTGATGAAGCTATGGATGTAATGAACAAAAAATCAGGTATTTTAGGTATCTCTGGAAAATCATCAGATTTAAGAGAAGTACTTGATGCTATGCAAGCTGGTGATGATAGATGTAGATTAGCTGTTGAGATGGTTGCTTATAATATTAAAAAATATGTTGGTGCTTATGTTGCTGCACTTGATGGTGTAGATGCATTATGTTTCACAGGTGGTATTGGTGAAAACTCAGCATTAATTAGAGAGATTGTTTGTGCTGGTCTTGATGGTATGGGGTTAATTATTGATCCTACTAAAAATAATAAAAGATCTGGAGAGCCTAGAGATATTGCTACTAATAGTTCAGCTGCAAGAATTTTTGTTATTCCAACAAATGAAGAATATGTTATCGCTAACGATACATATAAAATCGTTACAGGACTTGAAAAATAATTATATTTTTCAAGTAAAGAAAAAAGGGTCTGAATTTTTTATTCAGACCCTTTTTTTACACTTAATTTTATACATAAAAAAAGGTCTAGATCATTATCTAAACCTTTTTTTGATTGAATTTAGAAAAACTAATCCATTGTTCCTGCAGGAACATGAACATTACCATCCATGATAATTCTTGCACTTCTTGACATAGAAGCTTTTTCAACTACATATTTACCATCATTTTGTGATAATGCAGCTCCGACCTTGATAGCTCCTGAAGGATGACCAAAAGTAACTGTATCTTTTTCTCCACCTCCAGCAGCGATATTTACCAAAGTTCCAGGGATACAAGCAGCAACACCAATCGCAACTGAAGCTGTTCCCATCATAGCATGGTGTAATTGTTGCATAGATAATGCTCTTACATGTAAATCCATCTCTGAAGCCTTTACCTCTTTACCTGAAGAAGTTGTAAAGTCTTGAGCAGAAGAAACAAACGCAATTTTTGGAGTATGTTGTTGAGTTAATGCATCACTTGCATCTTTCATAACACCCATTTTTAATGCCCCGGCAATTCTGATTTTTTCAAATCTTGCAAGTGCTTCAGTATCAGAGTTAATATCCCCTTGTAATTCAGTACCTTTGTATCCAATCTCATCAGCATTTACAAATACTGTTGGAATACCAGCAGTAATCATAGTTGCTTTAAATGTACCAACACCTTCAACCTCTAAATCATCTACTAAGTTTCCTGTAGGAAATAATTCTTCAGATGGATCAACTGGCTCAACAAATTCTAATTGAATCTCTTCAGCTGGAAAGGCAACACCATCAATCTCATAATCACCCATCTCTTTTACTACACCATTTTCCATAGTAACATAGCATAATATTGTTTTCTTAATATTTGCTTGCCAAATTCTTACACAACAAACACCATTATCAGGTACATTATCTACCATCCCTTCAGTAATAGCAAAAGGACCAACAGCTGAGCTTAGGTTTCCACAGTTTCCACTCATATCAACAAAATCTTTATCAATAGCAACTTGGCAAAAGTAATAATCAACATCATGATTTGGAACATCAGATTTACCTACTAAAATAGCCTTAGATGTAGAAGAACTAGCTCCTCCCATACCATCCATTTGTTTTTTATAAACATCTGGAGAACCAACGATTCTTTGAAGTAATTTATCTCTTTTAGTACCATCTTCTTGAGCTTCTTTTGGTAAATCTGCAATGTTAAAGAAAGTACCTTTTGAAGTACCACCTCTCATATATGTTGCTTTTACTTTAAATTGTGGTTTATATGCCATTATAGTTTCCTTTTGAATTATTTGAGTTTAAAACTTATTAAAAAAATCTGTAATTTCTCTAATAAATATTTTAAAGAAGAGAAAACTCTTCTTTAAAGATTGATATTATTTACTTTCAGCAATAACATCTTTAGCGAATTTTTGTAAGATTCCACCATTTTTGTAAACATCTACTTCTGCAGAAGTATCTAATCTACATAATACTGTGAATTTAACAACTTCACCATTTGCTCTAGTCATAACAACAGTTAAGTCACATCTAGGAGTGATTTCCCCTTCGATATCGAAAGTTTCAGAACCATCGATAGCGTAAGTATGTCTTGTATCACCTTGGGCAAATTGTAATGGTAATACACCCATTCCAACTAAGTTAGTTCTGTGAATTCTTTCAATTGACTCAGCAATTAAAACTTCAACACCAGCAAGTCTAACACCTTTAGCAGCCCAGTCTCTTGAAGACCCTTGACCATAGTTAGTACCAGCAACGATAATTAATGGTTGTTTTCTTGTAGTATATGTTTCAATAGCTTCCCACATTCTAGACTCAGTACCTTCTGGCATGATTTTAGTTAAAGAACCTTGTTTAACAGTTCCATCTTCATTTTTAACCATTTCGTTAAATAATTTTGGATTAGCTAAAGTTGCTCTTGAAGCTGTATGATGATCCCCTCTATGTGTTGCATAAGAGTTTAAATCTTCAACTGGAAGACCTTTAGATAAACAATACTCACCAGAAGCTGATGTTGGTAAAATAGCATTCGATGGAGATAAGTGATCTGTAGTGATATTATCAGGGAACACACCTAATGGTCTCATACCTTTTAAAGCTGGCATTTGCATATATTCAGCTTCCCAGTATGGTGGCTTATTAATATATGTAGATTGAGTATTCCAGTTATAGAATGGAGAAATCTCAATATCACCTAATGCACTTTTTGCGAACATTGGATCATAAATAGCACCAAACATTTCTGGTCTAACTGAAGCTTTTTCAACTGCGTTGATCTCTTCATCTGTTGGCCATAAGTCTTTTAATGTAATTGGATTACCATTTGAGTCAGTTCCTAAAGAATCTTTTTCAATATCAAATCTAATAGAACCAGCTAATGCATAAGCAACAACAAGTGGTGGTGATGCTAAGAATGCTTCTTTTACATAAGGATGGATTCTACCATCAAAGTTTCTGTTTCCAGATAATACAGCTGTTGTATAAATATCATTGTCAACTGCTTCTTTTTGGATAACTGGATCTAAAGCTCCAGACATACCGTTACAAGTAGTACATGCAAAACCAACAATACCAAATCCTAATTTTTCTAATTCAGGAAGTAAGTTAGCATCTTTTAAATATTCTTCAACGATTTTAGAACCTGGTGCAAGTGAAGACTTAACCCATGGTTTTCTTTTTAATCCAAGTTCATTTGCTTTTTTAGCAACTAAACCAGCAGCGATAACATTTCTTGGATTTGAAGTATTTGTACATGATGTAATAGCAGCAATTAAGATCGCTCCATCAGGCATATCTGTTTCACCAATCTCAACAGTATTATCAGTAATTCCTTCTGCTTTTAAAGTAGAAGTAGGTACTAATTTATGAGGTTTAGATGGACCAGCTAATGATCTAGTAACAGCAGTTAAATCAAAAGTTAATTCTCTTGCATAAGTAGCTTTAGCTAAATCAGTTGCCCATAAACCATTTGCTTTTGCATATGCTTCTACAAGTTTAACTTGATCAGATTCTCTACCTGTAAGTGTTAAGTAATCTAAAGTTTGCTCATCAATTCCGAACATACCAGCAGATGCACCATATTCAGGAGTCATATTTGCAATAGTAGCTCTATCACCTAAGTTTAAGTATTTCATACCTTCACCGAAGAATTCTAAATATGCAGAGATTACATTATTTTCTCTTAAGAAAGAAGTCATAGAAAGTGCAATATCAGTTGCAGTAATACCTTCAGCTCTTGTACCAACAATGTTAACACCGATAATATCTGGAACTCTCATGTAAGATGGGTTACCAAGCATTACATTTTCAGCTTCTAATCCACCAACACCAATAGCTAAAACACCAAGTGCATCAACATGAGGAGTATGAGAATCTGTACCAACTAATGTATCTGGACTTGCAATACCATCGATATTGTGAACAACTGGAGACATTTTTTCAAGGTTTATTTGGTGCATAATACCATTTCCTGGAGGAATAACATCTACATTATCAAATGCTTCTTTTGTCCAGTTAATAAAGTGAAATCTATCAGCATTTCTTCTATCTTCGATATCTCTGTTTTTTTGGAAAGCATCAGGATCAAATCCACCACATTCTACAGCAAGAGAGTGATCAACGATTAATTGTGTAGGTACAACAGGATTAACTTTTTTAGGATCTCCACCTTCAGAAGCAACAGCTTCTCTTAAACCAGCTAAATCAACTAAAGCTGTAAGACCAAGGATATCATGAGTAACAACTCGTGATGGATACCAAGGAAAATCTTTATCTGTTCTTTTTTCGATTAATTGAATTAGAGAATCTTTTAAGTCTGCACTTGGACATTTTCTAAGTAAGTTTTCTGCTAATACTCTTGAAGTATAGTTTAGTTTTTCAAAAGAACCAGGAGTAATATCTTCTACAGCTGCTTTTACATCGTAGTAGCTAGTATTGAAACCTTCTAGTTCTTTTAGATATTTTTCGTTTGTCATTTTGTATATATCCATTTAGTTTAAATTGAAAAGGATGAGCAAGAACTCACCCCCTTTAGTGTTTGCCAAAGTGGCACTTGAATATTTGGAAGTTTTTAAATTATTTTCTTTCAGCTAAAGGAACGAATTTTAAATCTTCTGGTCCTGTGTAAGTAGCAGAAGGTCTGATGATTTTTCCATCTTCTCTTTGCTCAATCACATGTGCACCCCATCCTGTAACTCTTGAAATAATAAAAATAGGAGTAAACATATCTGTTGGGATTCCCATTTGATTGTAAGAAACAGCAGAGAACCAGTCAAGGTTAGGGAACATTTTCTTTTTATCCCACATAATTGTTTCAATTCTCTCAGCAACATCATACATTAACATGTCGTTGTTCTCTTTAGATAAATCTTCTGCAACTTTTTTAATTACTACATTTCTAGGATCACAAGAAGTATAAACAGGATGTCCAAAACCGATAATAATTTCTTTTTTAGCCATTCTTTCTAAGATATCTTTTTCTGCTTCGTCAGCTGAAGAATATCTTTCTTGAATTCTGAATGCAACTTCGTTAGCTCCACCATGTTTAGGACCTCTTAAAGCTCCAATAGAACCAGTAATACAAGAGAACATATCTGAATTTGTTCCAGCAATAACTCTTCCTGTAAATGTTGAAGCATTAAATTCATGTTCTGCATAAAGAATTAAAGATACATGCATAGCTTTTACCCAAGATTCTCTTGGTTTTTCACCATGTAATAGATGTAAGAAGTGTCCACCAACAGTATCATCATCAGTTACAACATCAATTCTCTTACCATTGTACGCATAGTGATACCAGTATAATAAAATTGAAGAAAATGATCCCATTAATCTATTAATGATATCTTGAGCTTCATCTTTTGGATGCTCTTCTTTTTCTTGATCAATTGCACCAAGTACAGAACAACCAGTTCTCATAACATCCATTGGATGACATGTTTTAGGTAATTGTTCTAATGCAACTTTAACACCATTTGGAATATCTCTAAATGATCTTAATTTTTCTTTATAAGCATCTAACTCTGCTTGATTAGGTAATGTTCCATGAACAATTAAGTGTGCAATTTCTTCAAATTCTGCTTTGTCAGCAAATTCTAAGATATTATATCCTCTGTAGTGTAAGTCATTTCCACTTTTCCCAACTGAACAAAGAGCTGTGTTACCAGCTGATGTTCCTGAAAGTGCAACAGATTTTTTTGGCTTAAATGTTGTAGTTGTAGTACTCATAAATATTCTCCCTAATTAAATTTGATTTTGTTTTGACTAGCTTTTTGCTTTACCTTGGTTAAATAATGCATCCATTTTATCTTCATAATCGTGGTAACCTAACATATCATAAAGTTCCATTCTTGTTTGCATAGTATCGATAGTACCTTCTTGAGTACCTTTTTCTCTTAAATCTTGGTATACATTTAAGGCAGCTTTATTCATTGCTCTAAATGCTGATAATGGGTAAAGAACCATTTCAATTCCAACAGAACCTAATTCAGTTGTTGTGAAGTATGGAGTTGCTCCAAATTCAGTAATATTTGCTAATACAGGAACAGTCATTTGATCACAAAATTCTTTGTATTCTTTTAATGTATGTACAGCTTCAGCAAAAATTGCATCTGCACCAGCTTCAACATATGCTTTAGCTCTAGCAACTGCAGCTTCTTGACCTTCAGAAGCGTGAGCATCTGTTCTCGCAATGATATAAAAATCTGGATCTAGAGACATTTTTGCATCAACAGCAGCTCTAACTCTATCACACATCTCTTCAGTAGAAACTAGTTCTTTCCCTGGTCTATGTCCACATCTTTTAGCAGCAACTTGATCTTCAATATGAAGTCCAGCAGCACCAGATCTAATAAATTCTTTAACAGTTCTAGCAACATTAAATGCATGTCCCCAACCTGTATCAGCATCAACGATTACTGGTGTATCACAAATTGATGTAATTCTTCTGATATCAATACAAACATCTTCAATCATAGTCATACCTAAATCTGGTAAACCATAAGATGCATTTGCAATTCCTCCACCTGAAAGATAAATTGCTTTATATCCAACTCTTGTAGCTTGTAATGCTTGGTAAGCATTAATTGTACCTACAATTTGTAATGGTGTTTCTTCAGCTAGTGCTTGTCTAAATTTTTTTCCTGCGCTCATATTCATCCTTTTAATTTTGTATGGTGAATATTATATATTATAGTTATACATTGTTGTTGTATATTTTTTGTATTTTAAATTACAATTTTTATACAATATATTTTTTACTGTATGATAATTGTACATTATGGTTATTTATAGTATACTATTGAAAATACGATAAAAAAAGGTACTTAATTTGTTGATTAAAACAGGCTTAGATAAGTTAATAGAGATATATAAAAGGTCAAATTTGAGCATATCTAAATTTGCATCAATGATAGAAAAAGATAGACGAACAGTTACTTCTTGGGTAGACAGCCTCACTCAAGTTGAACCTACACAAGATATAAAAGACAAATTATGTCAGCTTTTTAGATATCCAGATTATATTTGGGATGAAAGTTGTAATGGTGAAGATTTTATTAAATCTATTACTGAAATACCACAAAAAGAGATTCGTATAATTGATGATGATTACTTTGGACGACTATCGTACATTATGGAACTAGAAGAGGGTGGACGATTTGTAATACAAGCGCAGTTCCCAGGTCCTATGTATAGAGATACAGCAGTAAAAAGAATATATAGAACTAAAACATCACCTGAAATAGAAGAGTTAAAAAAAGGTCGTATTGAAAAAATGTTAAGGTATGATTATGATACAACAGAGTGGTATTCTATAAAATCTGTTTTGTCTTTTTGTTTTGCAAGTATAGGTAATTTTTACACAAGAGAAGAAAAAATTAAACTTCTAGAATTAATGTATGAACTTTTTAATAATAATTACAATAAAAAACTATTTTTATTTGATTCTTTTTCTAGAAAAATTTATGGGATGGAAACTACATATATTTCGATAAATGTAAAACAAAAAATACTTTTTTTTAAATCTCCAATAGAATCTGTATTTATTGAAATAAGAAATAAAAGTTTAGTTGAAAGAATGCATAAACATTATTCTTCTCCAGTTCAAGCACCAACACATGTGAATTTTTTAGAGTCTGTAAAAATCATTAAAATTTTACAAGATGCATTAAAATATAATAATGATATTAAACAAGCATACGAGTCAATAAATAGAATGACAGATTTTGGGGAGTTATTTTATAATAATTTGAGTGTAGATTTACAAAAGGAAGTAAGTAAACCTAAAAGAAATTAGATTTACTTGATTTTTATTTAGAAAGCTTCTACTATAGAACCTTTATATTTAGTTGCTATAAACTCTTTAACTTCTTTTGAGTTTAATACTTCATTTAAAGCTTTAATATATGCTTTTTCTTGATTACCATCTTTTACAACAACAATATTTGCATAAGGTGAATCTTTTGACTCAAGTACAATTGCATCCTTTAATGGATTTAAATCTGCAGATAATGCATAGTTTGTATTGATAATGGCAGCATCAACTTCATCAAGTACTCTTGGTAATTGTGGAGCGTCTAACTCTTTTATTTTTAAGTTTTTTGGATTTGATTTAATATCAATAACAGTTTTAAGTTTTACATCATTAAATGTTAATAATCCTTGCTTTACTAATATATCTAATGCTCGGCTCTCATTTGTTGGGTCATTTGGTACAGCAATAGTTGCTCCATCTTGTAAGTCAGCTAAAGATTTTATTTTTTTAGAATATAATCCCATTGGTTCTAAATGTACATTTACAGTTTTAACTAAAGAAGTGTTTTTATTAGCATTAAACTCTTCTAAATAAGGTAAATGTTGAAAAAAGTTTGCATCAAGTCCACCTTCATCTACTGAGATATTTGGAGTAACATAATCTGTAAATTCTACAATCTCCAGGTCATACCCTTTTGCTTTTAATAAAGGTTTAGCAAATTCTAAAATCTCAACATGAGGCACAGGAGTAGCACCTATTTTAATAATAGTTTTTTCCTCATTTACTTCTCCTTTTTTGTCATCTGTACAAGCTACAAATCCAAATGTAATAGCACTTAATAGTGCAAGTTTTAATAGTTTTTTTAACATTTTTTTCCTTTTATTTTTTTGTTATTTTATAAAAATAATCACCTAAGCTTTGTACCAATTGTACCAAAGCAATTAGAATAATTACTGTATAAATCATTGTATCTGTTTGAAATCGGTAATAACCATATTTAATAGCTACATCACCTAATCCTCCCCCTCCAACAGCTCCAGCCATTGCAGAAAATCCTATTATTGTAATAAGTGTAAGTGTAATTGCTGAAATAATAGCAGGAAGTGCTTCTACAAACATCACTTTAAAAATGATTTGAAAGTCACTAGCCCCAAATGATTTTGCAGCTTGAATCACTCCAGTATCTACTTCTTTTAATGCACTTTCAAAAAGTCGTGCTACAAAAGGTGCAGCTCCTATTGTAAGCGGTATAATAGCAGCAGTTGTACCAATACTTTGACCTATTAAAATTTTAGTTAGTGGAAATAAGACAATCATAAGAATAATAAACGGAAAAGATCGTAGAGTATTTATAATTAAATCTAGTGCAACATAAATTTTTTTATTTTCTCTTAGTCCATCTTTGGAAGTAAGAATTAAAATAATAGCAAGTGCAAAACCAATCATAACTGCTAATATTGTTGAAACTAACGACATATATATTGTTTCACCAAGTGCTGGTAATAGTATCTCTGTCATTATAATACCTCCGATATAATATTGTGATCTTCAATATATGATAATACTAATTTTTTTTGGTTTTCTTTGATATTAATAACTATATGACCTACAATATGTGAATTTATCTCTTCAAGTTTACCCCAAACAATACCAAAATCAATCTCTAGTTCTCTAGCCATTTTTGTAATAAACGATTGAGAAACATTATCTTTAGGGAAATAAATTTTTATATTTATTCCATCTTTTGGTACAACTTCAGTTTCACCTAAAAAATTTTTCATTTTTTCATCAGGTTTTAAAAACAACTCTTCTGTTTCATCAAGTCCGATGATATTTCCATGTTCAAGTAAAAGTGCTCTTTGTGCAATTTGTTTAACAACTTCCATTTCATGAGTTACCAACACTATTGTGATATTGAGTTTTCGGTTAATTCTTTTTAAAAGATTTAAAATAGATGTCGTTGTATTTGGATCTAGAGCAGATGTTGCTTCATCTGAAAGTAAGATATCAGGGTCAAGAGTTAATGCTCTAGCAATTGCCACTCGCTGTTTTTGACCTCCACTTAATTCACTTGGATATGAGTTAAGTTTTGCCTTTAATCCAACTAAACCTAAAAGTTCATTTACTTTTTGTGAAATTTTATCTTTTTTATATCCCCATAATTGCATAGGCAAAGCTACATTTTCAAAAACAGTTTTTCTTTGAATTAAGGAAAAGTGTTGAAAAATCATCCCAATTTTTTTTCGAAATACACGAAGTTCTTCTTTATCTAAAGATTTAATCTCTTTACCATTAACTTCTAAAGAACCTTCACTATATGATTCTAGTCCATTTATACATCGCATCAAAGTTGATTTTCCTGCTCCACTATGTCCTACAATAGCAAAAATTTCGCCTTCGTTAATATCTAAGTCAACATTATTTAATACAAGTGTTGTATTATAATATTTTTTTAGGTTTCTAATTTTTATCATTTATTACCTTGAATATGATTTATGAGATTTGAATCTCTTCTTTTATCCCAAGACCAAATCCAGTTAGTCCTACAAATGAATATTTCCCACCACTTGTAAGAAGTTTGATATTTTTGATTCCTAGTTCATTTAAAATTTGTGCACCGATACCAAAGTCTTTCATAGTTTCTTTATTTTCATGAGTATTATTTAAGAAAACTAATACTCCCCCCTTATCTTGTAAAAAGTTAATAGATTTTAACATTGAGTTGAGTTTGTCATCATTTAAAAATAAGTTTAGGTCTTGCTCAACATTGTGAAATTTAATTAAAGATGTTTCTTGCACATCTCCAAATAAAATAGCAGTATGTTCATTATTTAAATGATCTGTAAATGTCTTTTGGATAACTTTATTTTCAAAAAATACAATCTCTTCAGTTGCAGTTTCTTTTACTAAAGATTCATGAGCCATTCTATATTCAACTAAATCAGAAATGTAAACTTGTTTCATATTATGTTTATCTGCAAAAATGTCAAGATCGTCTCGTCTTGCCATTGTTCCATCTTCTTTCATAATTTCACAAATTACAGCTTCACCTGCAAGTCCTGCTAATCTACATAAATCAACACTACCCTCGGTATGTCCTGTTCTTTGTAGTACTCCACCATCTTTTGCAATTAGTGGAAATATATGACCAGGTCGTACCAGTTCTACAGCTTTACTAATTGGGTTAGCTAAAATTCTAATAGTATCATCTCTTTCAGCTGCACTAATACCTGTACTTGCCTGTGCACAATCTACAGAAACAGTAAATGCTGTTTCATAAGATGAAGTATTTGATGCAACCATTGGATTTAATTCTAGCCTATTTGCAGTTTCTTTTGATACAGCTACACAAATTAAACCTTTTGCGTGTGTTGCCATAAAATTTACTTTTTTATCATCACTTAGTGCTGCAGAGTATACTAAATCACCCTCATTTTCACGATCTTCATCGTCCAGCATGATAATCATATTACCCTTTTTTATCTCTTCTATTGCGTCTTTTACTCTTTGTATAGCTGACATTTATAATAACCTTTAACATTTAATTATTTAGATTATAGCAGAAATTTTAAAATTTTTCATAAAAATACTTGACAAATAAAATATTATTGACTATAATTCCGGCACTTAAAAAGTAAGAGATTGAATGGGGTATCGCCAAGCGGTAAGGCATCAGCTTTTGGTGCTGACATTCCTAGGTTCGAATCCTAGTATCCCATCCACAGTTCGCGGAATAGAGCAGCTTGGTAGCTCGACGGGCTCATAACCCGTAGGTCGCTGGTTCAAATCCAGCTTCCGCAACCAAAATTATTTTTTAAGTATTTGTTAATACAAACTTGATGGGGTATCGCCAAGCGGTAAGGCATCAGCTTTTGGTGCTGACATTCCTAGGTTCGAATCCTAGTATCCCATCCACTATCTTAAGCCTTTAAAATCTTAATTTAAAATTAGTTGTTAAAAATTACAGTTCGCGGAGTAGAGCAGCTTGGTAGCTCGACGGGCTCATAACCCGTAGGTCACTGGTTCAAATCCAGTCTCCGCAACCAAAACAAATTTGACATTTATATATCGCGGAATAGAGCAGCTTGGTAGCTCGACGGGCTCATAACCCGTAGGTCACTGGTTCAAATCCAGTTTCCGCAACCAATTTTAAAACCTCCCACTTATTTTATATATGTATATAAAAATTTGCCCCGTAAAGCAAAACTAAAAAGGAGAAATAATGTCAATCAATAACATTACAAAAGAAGAAAAATTAGAAGTTTTAATACGACTTTTAAAATCAAATGAATCATTTGATACTGCTTGTTCTAAATCAGGACTAAACAAATCTGACGCTAAAAA
>Ga0193958_1000659_pt1 | contig 12114 bp, 8 predicted proteins | sample FB_1_MG_FD_140320 | JGI IMG/M metagenome (GOLD analysis project Ga0193958, IMG submission 140320) | Microbial mat bacterial communities from the Broadkill River, Lewes, Delaware, United States - FB_1_MG | ecosystem: Environmental > Aquatic > Freshwater > River > Microbial mats | place: USA...
AGGTTAATTACTGGCCCTAATTGCAGTGGACAGGGCGCAAAGCGCCCGCAGGCTGAGGGATGGACAGCAGGGGCGCGAAGCGCCAGACCCAGCAAAATGAGCCTAGCGAATTTTGCGCAGGGCCGAGCGATCAGCGAGCTGCGAGACAGCCCGACCCGCCCAAAGGGCGGGGCAGCCCCAAACTATTTACCATTTGATTAGAAAGGTACAGGAATCGCCTCCTTTGGGGCGTCTTTCCTTATCTAAATCAGGGCGAACATCTATAGTTTTGATACAATCGGGGCGTAGACGGCGGCAAAGAGCGGTAAGAATGCCCTGGTCAAATTTGCTGGGGTAAGGGTTGTAGCAATACATGATTGCCTTTCGTTCTTCTTCGTTATAGTATTGTAGGTCATAGCAGCCAATACCAGCTTTTTTTTCACCTGTTTCTGGATTGAAAAGCGGCTGACCATTTTGGTCTCGGTGGTTCATATGATAAGCCACATCAACAACCTCTAAGCCTTCTTTTAGGGAGTTAAAGGGAGGAAATTCTGCATTTTCAATAATGGCCATTCCGATCAACAGTAGGTTCATTTCCCCTACGGTTTCGCTCAATTCCTTAAAGGCATTAAGCCATTCTTGTTGGGGGTACCAGCCACCTTCTTTGGGTTGAATACCATATTTCTCTAGCAAGGCCAAGCGTTTATCTTGTCCTCTTTTCATAGAGTAGACAAAAGAAAGCACCGTGGTCGCATTTACTTCGATATTTGTTGTAAAGGCTTTAAATTCTGCCATAATTTTCCAATTAAGTAGTTTAGGGGGGCTTCTAATTTACTTAAAAAGAATTAAAGGTTAGCTCTTTTTATCGCCTTTTTTCCACAACAGCTCGCCCCGTCCAATCAAAGGCTCTATCTAGAGCGTCCTGCATATTACTTCGAGTACTCAATCGGCCAATGTCTACGCCTAATTCTACTAAAGTTTGAGCAATAACAGGAGAAATGCCTGACAAGATAGTTTTACACCCCATCAACCAAGCAGCTTTACTCACTCGAATAAAATAATTGGCTACAGCGGTATCGACAATAGCCACACCACTAATATCTAGAATAAAAACCTTGGCTTGGCGCTCGGCAACTTCTCGAAGTACAGCCGACATAATATTTTGGGCCCGCAGAGAATCGACAATTCCTACAACTGGCAATAGTAGAATATCTTCCCAAATAGGTGTTACAGGCGTAGATAACTGCATGAGCATATCGTTTTGCTCCTGCATCTGCTTATTCATTTCATTATTAAAGGTGTCGATAGCAATGAAAATTCCGACACTGCTCACCTTCTTAAAGGCCTGCATCAGCTCAAAATTGGCTACACCAGCTGTAATAAATGCTTTTTCTATTAGCTCATGAAAGGCAAAAACAGCCGATAAATAGGCTTCAAAAGGCAAGCCTAATTGGAGAAGATCCTGCACCAACAGCTCTCGATAACGAACAGATTCTTCATCAATTTGAGCTGATAGAATATGCTTCCAGAAGATATGCGATTCCCGATCAAAACGACTAATGATATCCTCTGTATAATCCTCACTATACTCTGGCTGAAACTCTAACCAAGCATAAAACTCTTCAAGAACAGCTTCTTGACGAGGAAGAATAGCTTTTCCTGCTCGCTTGACAATCTCCAACTGCTCTTCTTCTAGCATAAAAATGCTCCAGTAGCGTTGTTTACTTATTTTTACAATTGTCATATTTATTTATTATTTCTGATCCCGAATTGCTAGTTGCAGCCCATCAATCTAGCCGCTTTATTCATCTTGACTAAGTGATTAGCCACTGCTATATCCATAATAACACCCCACTGATGTCTAATATAAAAAAATCGATTGAGTTTCTCTACTTCAGTCAACATCCTTTTACATCTTCTAAAGAAGCACTAAGAACAAAATGAACTAGTAGTTGATTTTTATTTTTTGGGGCCTCCCGCCTTCGGCGGGCGCTACGTTTCGGGGCTCGCAGGTCTGCTCGGCCCTGCGCCAGCAAGCTGGCTTGGTCGGGCCTACGGCCCCCCCTACACATCGCTAGGCCATTTGGGCCATAAACACAAATACCTCAAACTTTTCTCTCATTAAGTTAAGGGGCGACCTTATTAAATGAGTTCCTTATCTTTGGCCAAAATTTCACATACAATATGTCTTATCTATTTCGTCTTTCTCTTTGTTTGGGCCTACTACTCTGCCAGTCTAGCCTCTGGGGCCAACTTATCAATAGTAAGGTCGATTTTCAGCTTGCACTAAAGGCTAGCCAAGAGCTTAAAGAAAATGGCCTGATTATCTTTCGGCTAGAAAGCAACCACCTTAAAACAGCCCATTACCAAAAAGTATTGGCCAATAAAAATCTCAAGGCTAAAAAACGAAAGAAAGTAGAACGGCTTTTAGAGCAGATGCAAACAGAAACCCAAGCCATCAACCAAACGATTCTCCAAGCCCTAAACGATACCTTTAATTTCTGTCCTGTTTATTTTTGCTACGATACTTCCGCTCAATATATTCGCAAAGGTGGTCGCAGTCAGGTTTTTCTCAACGCTAAAGGCGAAAAAGACCCTAGTCTAAGTCTTCCTGACTCTATGCATATTTATTGGTTATACTACGAGCCCGCAGGAGGTGCAAACACCTTTAATTCGCTCCAACTTCGCCCGCTAAAAGCTCCATTGCGTCCTCCCTTCCCTGCCCAAACTATTATTCGAAAATCTTGGGTACACGGCTTAAACCTACCTCGTCTCCGCCGAGCTATCCCCGATATCCAATATCGCCTTCATCGCCTCTACAAAAGAGCAGAGAAAGAAGCCAAAAAAGAGTAAGTATAGAGAAAAAGCCAAAAGTCGTTTGGCCCAGCGCTGCGCAGCCGTGGCGCGCAGCGCCAGACCAAAGCCGCCGAAGGCGGCTGCAGGGCCGAGCAGGCTTGCGAGCGGCGCAGCATAGCGGCGGCCGACCTAGCCGAAGGCTAGCCGGCCGCGGGCCCCAAATCCCCAAAAAAAGGTCCCTACTAAAATTAGTAGAGACCTTAGTATGAATAAGCAGGTTATTTATCGCATCAGATACATTTTTCCAAATCCTTGTTCTGTAAAGCTGCTAGCTTTGGTTAGGTAGCGTTCATACGATTGTCCATCGGCAGTTTTGGCCAAAATGCGATAGAGGTAGACGCCATTGGCGAGGCGGTCGCCAAATTGGTCCGTCCCATCCCAGGCAAACTCTGTTCTGTTAGTACCAATATGTAAGGGGCCTAATTCATCCATGTTAATTTCACGTACAATTTTGCCCGTTACCGTCATGATTTGGATCTTGAGGTAAGAAGGCAGTTCTCGGCCAGTGAGCGTAAAGACAAACTGCGTTTGGGAGGTAAAGGGGTTCGGATAATTGAGAAAATCGGAAATCATCGGGCGGTTGATCACCTCAAAATCAATACTATAATCGAGCTCTCCTGAATTATTACCGCTACGGTCGGCTGCGGAGACAAAAAGCGTATAGGTTCCATCAAACTCTAGGTTGAGATCCATAATAAGTTGGGCCTTATTTTCGACCAGCAGATTTTGGGCATCGGCGGCTAAAAACTCTAGGTTTTGGACCAAGGGACTATTGACCGTCAGTTGGGTTTCGCCATTAGGCAGGCTAGGGTGACGCAATGTTAATTGAAAATCCTCCACCTCATTCAGGTCCAGCCATTTATTTTCATCAGATAAAGAAACCACCACCTGCGAACTTCCAGAAACTAGGTCGCCATTCATGATGCGAACACCATCAAAAGTAACATCTAGTAAGGGGTTAATACGATCTTGGCGAACAAAGAAATTGACGAGGGCCAAGTTATTGAAATGGTGTTGTTCGGCTTGGTCATCATCTGGATTGATTTCCACCAATAATTGTTGTGAGCCAGCCAAATTATCGGTAGAAATCGTTAGTAGGCCCGTGCGTAGGCTATCGCCAGCAGCTAAAGGCGCTAGGCGTTTATAATTAAGCCTGCTACCATTTTCTAGCAATTGGTATTTAACCAAAATGCTATCCATATCAATAGGGCTAATATTTTCCATTTGTACATTAAAACCAAAAGGCTGTCCCTGATCTACTGTATCATATTGAATGACACTAAAGCGCTCGGGGCGCAAGGCAGCCTCGGGAACCAAATCAGCTAAAATTCGCCAGTAGGCAAGCTGTGCAGTGCTTCGGTTTTGCACATCTTCTGTTTTCCAGACCAATTCTAATTTAGGATATTGATTGGCATCAATACTAGTTAAACTTGTATTTTGGGCTACAATATCGGAAAGCAGCAGTTGGCGAGTACCATTAGTTTCAATGCCATAAAGATCAACCCCTACTAAATCAGTGCTATCGAGATTGGCGGGTTCCCAATGGAAAGAAAACCAATTTTGTGCGGGACCAATTTGAGTGGACAGTAGGCTTCCTTTATCCCAATTACCAGGCATGAGGCAAGAAAGGCCAATAATATCATTTTGGCTAGCGCCTAATTCTTCGCTTCGGTAAGGAAAACTTGCATTATTTTTTTGGTAGAAGAAAGCCCAGGGAAGCCCCCCAACGGCAGCGGTTAGAGCAGGCAACTGTAATGCTCCTTGATTTTGTAATTCAGCAACTAAGTTGGCGGGCCAGTTATCTGCATTTGCATCATTTAAAGTATAGACTAACACATAATATCCATCGGGAATCGAATCGGCCAAAAAGCGTTCTAGGGCTAGAGCTGCACTATTTTGTTGGGTTTCAAATAAGAAAACAGAAGCCGTTCGTCCTGCAGCATCACAGTTAACTGCACCATATCGACTTTGTCCCCCTCCTAAAGTCCAAATAGTCAGGTCCGAGGAATCAACAACCTGCACATATACCCCACTATTCGTATGGCAGCGGCATTTATCAACTATATTACCATTGAGGTAAGTTGCTAACTGTTCAGGGTGCAAAGGCGAGGGGGTAAATCCATTGGCCAGCGTAATTTCCTGCAAAGAAGTGATAAACTCAAAGTTTCTTTGGGGCTCTTCAAGTTCTAGATTATTGAACTGATCTCTTTTAAACTGGAAAAAATGCGATTGGTTCCAGCCAGAGTAACTACCATCCATATAAATGAAGGAGCTGCTTGCCCAACTATAACCAATTGTTGGATCGAGAGAGTCTGGACTTACTCGCCAATAATAGACAGTACTATCCATGTAGCTCAGGTTGGGTTGCCATTCTACGAGTCCTCCAGCCTGTGTAATCCTCGTTTGTTGCATCAGAGGGCTATTAAAATAGGCTGTGGTATCAATTTGCAGGACATAAGTCTGGCTTTGAGCCATGGTATTTCCCGTAGAGGCCTTGAGACTAATATTTTGCTGGGGAACGATCGCAAATTCTCTTGGGTAAACAGGCAAAATAGCATCAGATAAGATCTGAACAGGATAGCGCAACACTTGGTTATTTTGCTCAGCTGTTGGCTGTGGTCGTTCATCTACCTCATTATCTACATCTATACTAATATCAAAGTAATTGATGCCTAAAGCGGGCTGTCCCTCTACAGGGACCCTTAGGCGCAACTCTTGATGAAAGTTGGGTGCTGTGATATACTCTCGGCTTACAAAGACACGATTACCGTTGGGATATTCTCGGTTAATTTCAATCCAAAAAGAGGTGTCAATCGCTGTACCTAAATTATAGAGATCTACCACCAACTCAAAATCGGCCATTTGTGTAGTTACTGTATTCGGGCTGTGGCTGACTAAATTGTTATCCACATAGTAATCGGGCCGCTCCGAAATGCTCAATTGAATAGCGGGATCTCCATGATACAGCATATAATGGCTAGCCATCTGGACCGTTGTGGAGTAGAAGGTTCCATTCTCTAAAGCCTCTATCGTTTTTTGGGTGATCTTGGCGGCTCCTTGACCATATTGGTTTTGGCTAGCCTGATAATAATATTGGCCAGCAAAAACATTAAGAGCCGAAAGCGAAGCAGCTCCAACAGAGGCAAAAAATACGCTGGCACCAGCATTTTCTTCAAAAACAAAAGATTCGCTAATGCGGGGACCATCCTCGAAGACAGTTCCGCCATAACAACCCAAAGAAATAAACATGGGATATCGGCGCACATTACTGTAGTTTTCGGGCCGGTCCAAATTAAAGTCAAAGCTATTGGCTGAAGAGTGCCCAAAGAAGGTAATTAAACTTACTCCACTGTTGATTAACGAATCCAAATAGGCAGATTGAGCAGCCTGAATGGGATTGGTAGAGGTTTTGAAAAAAGAGGTAACATTCCCACCAAAATGACTATCAGAAATGGTGGTCCCCATATTATTCAAATTTTGTCGGATGAGATTTTGCTCCGAGCTATTTCGTCCTCCCCCCAAATGAATCACGTTCTTGGTCCAGCCTCGACCAAGGAGATCAGAAGTTGCATTTAAACGTTCATTTTCATAATCTCTAACCTTATTCAAATAAAGACTCACTTGGTCCCCAGTCAATGCAGCTAAGCGGCCTACGGGAATGGCTGGTACATCGCTACCTATAGGGGCCATCAATAAGTTGTCTGAAGGAGGATACCCAAAGGTTGGTATGAGATGATCATAAGTATGAAAATTTCTCATTTGCGTGTAGGTGCGCCCCTTCCCTATAAGGAAAATATACTTGGGATCGCTCCAGTTTTGCTTGCAATAAGTAGCCAAATTGCGCAAGGCTACGGGATGCTTGTTAATCCCATAACCAAACTGATCAAAGATGTCATCTACATCAATAATAACGAGATTATAACCTGTACTAGCTCGGTAAGCGGCATACTCCAAAACAGGATCATTGCCCATACTGTTTTGACGCAAACTAGCATGTGTAATAATGATATAGTCTGCATTGAGATTGCTATAATCAACAAAGTTGCTGGGGGTTAAACGCCCCATAGTTTGTACCGCAGTAGTTCCTTCGTTAATCAGGAGTAGTTTCCGATCTACGGAAGAGGCGGGCAGATCGGTCAAAACACGACTCCCATCCCAAAAGCAGCGAATCCGCAAACCATTGGTTAAATCATAGAGGTATATATTTTGGCCATTTCCACCATTAAAATTGGTAATTTCTAAATATTGGCGACTGCTACTCGCAGGCATATCAAAAGCAAAATTATTGGCTCCAGCAAAATCAAAGGTTCTAGGATAACTAATAGCCACATAACTAGCCGATAAATAATCATTACTGCTCGCCAACCCCCGAATCCGCATAATGGTATTCGGCAAAAGATTGCTCAATGGCACAGAAAAACGATGCGTGCCCACACTATCGCCCCCAAAAGTAGTATTAAAGCGGCTCTGCCCGCCAACTTGGACCTCAATATTATGATTGACGGCCCCCGCAGCATAAAGCCGAACTTCTCCTTGGGCCGCTGGACCAGAAGTATAAAGATTGGAAATGCCCACCGCATGACTTTGATCCAATAAAGGGTTCCCCCCCCAACCTTCGCCATACTCAAAAGTCGATTTTGTGAGCTGCTCACTAGCTATATAATAGCTTTTCCCCTTTTGCCAGGCCGTAGTAATTGGTCGAACACTTTTGTACATAAAGTAATCTTCCTTGGCTGGCAAGTTTGATAAATTCGCGGCCTGATTGACATATCGCCGCCCTTGGCCTGTATTACTCCATGTTAGAAAATAGGCTGCCGTATCACTAATGACACTATAAGTGGGATTAAAATGATGATTGGGGTTGTTGTATAGCTCTTTGTCCAATTCACCCCGATGCTTTTCACCATAAAACTGAATATATTGTAATTGCCCGCCCGAACTTTCTACCTGAATGGGGATTTCTTGCCCCAAATGATAGATCGACAAACCACTCAAGGGCAAGGCAGTTACATTAACGCCCGCATTTTGTAAGGCCTGTGCACTAATTCGGTACAAACCATCTTGAGCCAATTCCATTTTATAATAGGATTGACTGTAATTGATCCATTCTGGACCAAAATTTCCATCATGCATTTGGGCTCGTAAAGTACCAACAGCAAAAAGTAGGAATAAGAAGTAGAGGTATCGCATAATCTTATTTTTCAAAATTAACTGGGGGATTATTTTTGGGCTTCCCCTTCCGCTGGGTTGAAACCCAGCGCAAAGCGGTATCGCTTTGCGAACTTATGCAAAATGAGGGTTAAAACCCTCATGAATTATCGGGCGGGTCGGGCTGTGCCGTGGCTCGCTATTCGCTCGGCCCTGCGGGCTTTTTCGCTATGCTTCAAAAGCCCTGGGTCTGGCCTACGGCCACCACTATCCATCCCTAAGCCAAGCTCGCTGCGCTCGCTTTCTGGACCAATATAGCGTCCTACAGGCGGCTTTAGCCGCCGCAGGCTTAGTTGCCTGTAGGGGGGCGGCGTAGCCGCAGACCAAAGCCCGCAGGGCTGCAGGGCCGAGCAGCCCTGCGAGCCCCGAAAGGGAACGGCCGCCAAAGGCGGCAAGCCCCAAAAACAATTAAATCTCTTTCTGAATAGCTTGTTTAATATAATCGTAGTCAATATCTAGGCGGATGGAGACAATATGCGAGCGCAAACCGCCAGCGCTAGCGCTCAAATTGGCCAAAGCATAGTCAATATGAAAGCGAGAAATGCGGAAGCCGAGGCCAAAATTGGGTTGTAGGGTCAGTTCTTTTTCACCAGAAAAATTCTCAAATCGTTGAAAATTATTGAGGCCCATTCGCAAGTAAGCAATGCGATTGTAGTTGAGTTCTAGGCCCAAAGCGGGATCAATACTAAAAGGACTGGCAGAAATTAGAGTATTGCGTTGTCCATCAGTAGTAGCCACCATATCTAGCTCGGCCAAAAGGCCGATAGTGCGGGCTTTTTTGCCTTCTGGCGTAGGAAGATTAAAGGTTTTCTTATAGGCAGCGCCCAAAATAATTTGGGGCCTTGTAATTTCAAACGATTGAATGGGAATTTCGTTGCCTGTTAAACCCAAAGTCTGTTTTTCTTCTTCGGTAAAGCTAAATTGCCAAGCATTAAAGGTCGTCGTAATATCTTTGAGTTGCGCCCCAAAAGCCCAATTTTTAGAATATTGATATTGGGCGCCCAAATCTACGCCAAAGCCCCAAGAAGAAGCAAAAGGGCCAACCACTCGGCGGACCACTTTGGGGCTAGCGCCAACAGCCAATTTGCCAAAATTTTGGGCATAGTTAAAAATAAAAGCATAATCGGCTGCTGAGAACTCTGTTACATTATTATAATTGATGCTTCCATCATCCTCGTACAAAGAAAGGGTATTGGGAATCCCATCAATGCCGAAGCGGATAAAAGAAAAGCCGAGGTACTTATTTTGGCCTTTTATCGGCATTCCGAAACCAGCATAATCATATTTTCCGATGCCACCAAACCATTCGGCATGCAATAAGCCCACTTGCAAATCCGTTTCTATGCCCTGTAAGCCTGCAGGATTCCAAAAGCTACTGCTCGCATCGTTGACATGAGCCACCATAGCGCCGCCCATGGCTTGAGCGCGGGCCCCTAAGCCAATGGATAAGAATTCGTTACTGTATTTTTGGGCCATTAAGCTTGGGCCAAAGAAGCATAAAATGAGGGTTCCCCAAATTAATCGCTGCATAATCATTGTTTTCGGTTCAAAAAAATGCTGGTAAAACCTGTCTCCTTACTTAACGTAAAAAGAAAGGCCTTAGAACTGTAAGCAGCTCAAAATTAGGCTTTTTATCCCCTTTTCAGGCCCAATTCGTCCAATTTCAAGCAGAAAGGAAAAAAGATTTAAGATACCCCCTCTAAAATGAAACCCTTTACGATAAAGTTGCGTAAATGGACCTCTTGAAAGGCCCTAGGAAGCATACCTTCCCTCTACTTCCTTGTTTCCTTGGTCTACACACTATAAAAATGGAGCTATATAATTAGCTCAAAGACAACAATTTTATCACTCGCAAAACGATGGCTGATGACCGGAACTGCACTAAAACTTACACTAGATTCTCACCCAAAAAACATAGCTGAAGTAGAACCCTATGTGAATCAGGTTTTGCAACAATATGAGTTGGATGAGTTGCTTTTTGGCAACATTCTCATCACCTTGACCGAGGCTGTCAGCAATGCTATTTTGCATGGCAACCAGGCCAAGGCCCATAAAAAGGTCCATATTGCTAGCGCTATCCAGCAAAATTGCATTACCTTTACCGTAGAAGATGAGGGGCCTGGTTTTGACCCCGCACAACTGCCTGATCCTACTGCTCCAGAAAATCTGATGACTCCTGGTGGACGTGGCGTTTTTTTGATGCAGAACCTCAGTGATCATGTAGACTTTAAGGAAGGTGGTCGCATGATTGAACTACAATTTAACTTGCACTAAGTTGATGATTGAATTTTACACGGAAGATATTGATTATACGCTGCCGCAGGCTGAACGAATTGAAGGCTGGCTGCAAGCGATTGCAAAAAGAGAGGGTCACTCCATAGAGGCCCTTTCTTTTATTTTTTGCTCCGATGCCTATTTACTCCCTATGAATCAAGAGTATTTACAGCATGACACGCTCACTGATGTGATTACTTTTCAGTACCAAGAGGAGGGAGAAGCTGTAAGTGGAGATATTTTTATTTCGGTAGAACGCTGCCAAGAAAATGCCGAAAAATTTAAGGTCTTGGCTCAGCATGAAATCCATAGAGTGATGGCTCATGGATTATTGCATCTTTTGGGCTATAAAGACAAAAGTAAGGAAGAGGCCGAGCTCATGCGTCAAAAAGAAGATGAGGCGCTGGAATTACTCACTCAACATTCCCATTTAGATGCCTAAATTTCGTCCTTTTCAAGCGCAAAACTTATCAGCTGAAGAAAGCTTAGAAAAAGCCCTTGAGCTAGAGGCTTTAATGGAAAAGCGCCGCTCGATTCGCTTATTTTCTGAGCGGCCTGTGGCCAAAGAATTGATTCAAAGCCTTGTCCGAACGGCTAGCTCGGCCCCATCGGGGGCGCATAAGCAACCTTGGACCTTCTGCATTATTTCTGATCCAGAAATTAAACAGCAGATTCGCCAAGCGGCAGAAAAAGAGGAGCATGAAAGCTATACCAACAGGATGTCGGAGGAGTGGCTGGAAGCCCTAAAACCTTTTGGGACCAACTGGGAAAAGCCTTTTTTGGAGCGTGCCCCTTACCTCATTGTCATTTTCAAGAAAAGTTATGATATTTTGCCCGATGGTAATCGCAGCAAAAACTACTACGTGAATGAATCGGTGGGTTTGGCTGCTGGTTTTCTTATTTCGGCTATCCATCAGGCGGGTTTGGTTACCTTGACGCACACGCCTAGCCCTATGAATTTTTTGCAAGAGATTTTGCAGCGGCCAAAGAATGAAAAACCTTTTTTACTTTTGCCTATAGGCTATGCTGCAGAGGGCTGTGAGGTCCCTGATTTGCGCCGAAAATCATTGGATGAGGTGGCCTTATACTGGGAGGCGGATTAATTTATTTTATTTTTGGGGCTGCCCCTTCCGCTGGGTTGAAACCCAGCGCAAAGCGGTATCGCTTTGCGAACTTATGCAAAATGAGGGTTAAAACCCTCATGAATTATCGGGCGGGTCGGGCTGTTCGTGGGCTCGCAGGTCTGCTCGGCCCTGCGTCGCTGCGCTCCTAGGTCTGGCCTTCGGCCACCCACTACCATCCCTCAGCCGATACTTTGTTGGCTCAAAGGCCTCATCATAGACGCTTAGAAGAAATATAATTAATGGACAAATACGAACTCACCGCTAAGCTCCGCACTGCTGCCTTAGCCGAAGGTTTTGATAATTTACGTATTGCTCAGGCCAGAGAATTGACTGAAGAAGGCCGCCGTTTAGAAGCTTGGTTGAATAAGGGCTATCAGGGAAAAATGCAATACTTAGAAAATCATTTTGAGAAGCGGATAGATCCTCGGAAGTTGGTAGATGGGGCAAAATCGGTAGTGAGTTTAAGCTTTAATTATTTTCCGGAAGAGCAGCAAGTAGAAGGAGCGCCCAAATTGGCCAAATACGCCTATGGCGAAGACTACCACTATGTTTTAAAGGCCAAGCTGCGTCGTTTACTGGCCTTATTGGAGACTGAATTGGGTCGGCCCATTAATGGGCGGGCCTTTGTAGACTCTGCGCCGGTATTGGAGCGCGACTGGGCCAAGCATTCGGG
>Ga0193958_1000660_pt1 | contig 12114 bp, 6 predicted proteins | sample FB_1_MG_FD_140320 | JGI IMG/M metagenome (GOLD analysis project Ga0193958, IMG submission 140320) | Microbial mat bacterial communities from the Broadkill River, Lewes, Delaware, United States - FB_1_MG | ecosystem: Environmental > Aquatic > Freshwater > River > Microbial mats | place: USA...
AGCAGCAAACTGTTCACGCTTAGCAGTATCAAACAGGCATCACGTGCTTTGCTGGGAAAAAAAGGTCGGGGGAAAATCACCTCTGAAGAAATGCTACTGGCAGCTGATTATTGGGCATCCGTTTGTGACAACATGCCCGATTGGCTGGATGCAATGAGCCGTAAGGTTTCCACATCCGATTTACGCGAGCAATACATTCACGCGCACGGCGTTACTCTTGCAGCCCTCGGTTGTGCAGGGGCTGATTTGTTATTGCAATATCCTAATGACTGGAAAGAACGTGTTATACACTTGCGCCAGATTGATTGGAGTCGATCCAATGTTGCACTCTGGAAAGGGCGTGCAACGGATGCTCGCGGCAAACTGATTAAATCAAAGATGAACATTAATCTCACGGCTAACATTATTCGTCAGGCATACGGCCTTGAACTCTGCGCCGAAGATCGACTTCTGGAAGAACAATTTCACTCATGAGCCAGCAAGAACCTTTATTCCCCAGCATGGACGAGATGCTGGAAGCCCAGGAGTTTGCAGGACGCCCTGCACTGGATCTGGTGTATGAGATTCAGCAGTTGTATCTCGAAAACGACAAACCCTGGGTCATTGGATTCAGCGGGGGAAAAGACAGCACAACCGTTTTGTCTCTGATTTATGTCGCTCTGACTCACCTTGAGCCAGCCCAACGGCACAAGCACATCTATGTAATTTCCTCCGACACCCTGGTTGAGACGCCACTGGTGGTCGATATGGTCAACAGCTCACTTGAAGCGATCAATAACAACGCTCGCGAGCTGTCATTGCCGATGTCAGGCCATGTTGTGTACCCGGAATGGGATGACACCTTCTGGGTAAATCTGCTCGGCAAAGGCTACCCGGCCCCGACCCAAAGCTTTCGCTGGTGTACTGAGCGAATGAAGATTGATCCTGTCAGTGCGTTTATTAAAGACAAGATTGCCCGCTTCGGTGAAGTCATTGTTGTGCTGGGTGCTCGTAGTCAGGAAAGCTCGTCCCGTGCCCAAGTCATTGCCAAGCACAAGATTGAAGGGTCTTCACTATCACGCCATACATCTTTACCCGGTGCGTTCACCTACATGCCGATTGAAGACTGGTCGTCTGATGATGTCTGGATGTATCTCCTGGGCGCACCAACCCCTTGGGGCGGAGATCACTTTGAGCTATTTGAGCTTTATAAGGATTCCAACGCCGGGGAATGCCCTCTGGTCATTGATACAAAAACACCTTCTTGTGGTAATTCCCGTTTTGGCTGCTGGACATGCACGGTGGTCACCAAAGACCGCGCGATTGAAGGTCTGATCGAATCTGGTGAAGTCTGGCTGCAAAAGCTGAAAGACTTCCGTAATACCTTGTACGCAACAACAGACCCGGCGGTTAAAAACACCTACCGCAATTTCAAACGCCGCACAGGCAAAGTTCAATATGCACGCGGCAGTATTGATAACGATGACACGACCGAAGTTAAAACCATTCCTGGCCCTTACCTGCTTCGCTATCGCAAACAGTGGTTGGAAGAGTTGCTGCGCATTGAAAAAAGCTTGAACGATGAAGGTCATACCATTCAGCTTGTTCGTGAAGAAGAGTTGCATGAAATACGCCGAGAATGGATGTTCGACCCCAACGAACCCGACTGGTCTGACTCACTACCGGGCATTTACCAAGGCGTCTATGGCAAAGACCTCGACTGGGTAGAACACGATGCCGGTGCTTTTTCTGAAACCGATGCCAGATTGGTTGCGGAGCTGTCAGAACAACATGAGGTGCCAGCCGAGCTAGTTATGAAGCTTCTGGAACTGGAATTGTCGATGGATGGCTTGAGTCGACGCAAAGGCTTATTCGGCAAGATCGAAAGCTTGCTGAAGAACGATTGGGGATCACTGGAAGACATCCGGGCAAGCAAAGCCAAGGCCATTCATTCTTCCGTATTAAAAGATCAGCTGAAACAGCAACTCAGCGCTCAAACCGAGGATTTATACCTCAAATCTGTGTATGACGAACAACTCAAATCCCTCTCTGAAGAATACGAGAGGCTGAAACCATGATCTTGAAAACCCTGTACCTGCAAGACTTTGGCGTTTTTGCAGGGAAGTTTGATGAAAATGCAATCAGCCTGGAACCTCGCGTCAAATATGGCCAGAAGCGCCCGATCGTATTATTTGGTGGTTTGAACGGTGCTGGAAAAACCACCACTCTGACCGCAGTGCGACTGGCGCTCTATGGGCGACAAAGCCTGGGGCGAGCGGTATCAACACAGGCGTATCATCAGTACCTGACCGAATGCATTCACCGCCCCAAAGATCAGCTTCTGCAACCGATTGCTGCCGGTGTGAAACTGGATTTCAACTATGGCCGTCAGGGCAAGGTGGTTGATTACACCGTCAAACGCAGCTGGTCTGTGCGAGGTCAAAGCCTGTATGAATACGTTGAAATTTTCGAGAACGGTGAGTACATCTCGGGCCTGAGCGAGCAGCAAAAGCAATCCTTTCTGAATGAACTGATTCCAATTGGTGTTGCCGACCTGTTCTTTTTTGATGGCGAGAAAATCGCCGAACTGGCCGAAGACGACAACAACGTTGCTCTGACAGATGCCATCAACCGTCTGTTAGGCCTTGATATTATCAATCGTCTGAAGGCGGATTTGGGCGTTTACCTGCGTGATCAGAAGCGGGAAAAGCTACCCGCCGAGATTCTTGAAGAGATTCAGCAACAAGAAGCGGATTACGACCACCACTATCAGTGCTATCAGGAGCAGCTCGCTCATATCGACAATGTTCGTATTGAGTCTGTTGAGCTGGAAACCGCCAAAGCGCGTCTTTCTCAACATATTGATGAATTGGGTGGTGCCTGGGCTAACACCCGCGAGGCAACCGAAGCAGAAGAGCGAGCATTAAGAAAAGAGCGGGACGAACTACAGAAAAAGATCCGTGACTTGCTCGGTGACGCTGCTGCACTGGGGCTGGCCAAAACCCAGTTTGAAATCTTGCTCAAACAACTTGAGCAAGAACAGCAATGCAAACGTCAGTCGGTCATTGATGATGAACTGGAGGCCCAACTGACTCTCATCAAACAGGCACTGCTGAACAGTCTGGGCAATGAGCACTCTGATGCGATTGAACAGTCCATAGAAGCAAATCGTTCACAAAAGTCTGCCGATAATACAAAGATTGTTCACGACATCTCAGACACAGAATTTAACCGCGTACACAGCTTGCTCACGGCCAAAGTGCCAGAACAACAACGTCAGGTCAGAGAATCTTCCAAACGTCTGGAAGAAGTTGAAGAAGCGTTGGCCACCGTTGGCCTGAACCTGTCTCGTGCGCCGGATGAAAAACGCATCGCAAACGTTGTCACCGAGTTGGGCAAAGTTGAAAACAAACTCGGTCAATACGAAGTCGAAGTCGCCCAACACAAAGAGCTGGCCAGAAAACATCTTCGCAATGCCATGGACTGCTTGCGTAAACTGCGAGAGCTGGAAAAAGACTACAGCCGCAATACCAACCTGAACGAAGCAACAACACTGGCCGATAACACCCGGCATTTGCTGGAAGACTTTGCCGAGCAAACCAAAGCCAAGCGAGTCGCTCTGCTGGAGCAGGAGTTTATCAAGTCATTTGGCAAGCTCGCGCGCAAGGACGACCTGCTGATTACGGCCAAAATTAACCCGGAGAATTTTGCGGTCACACTGATTGATCACGCAGGCCATGCCATCGACAAGAAGAAACTTTCAGCCGGTGAAAAGCAGATTTATGCCATTGCCATGCTCGAAGCATTAGGGCGTACATCGGGCCGCAACCTGCCGATTATTATTGATACGCCGCTGGGCCGCCTGGACTCACGTCATCGTAAGAATCTGGTGAAAAACTACTTCCCGACGGCGAGTCATCAAGTGCTTATTTTATCGACCGATACCGAAGTGGACGAAGATTTCTATAAGGAGCTATCGCCCGAAATCTCCCATGCGTATGAAGTGGTCTATGACCCACAATCTGGCTGTTCTTCCTATCAGGAAGGCTATTTCTGGCGCTGATCACACAAGAGACTGAATTCCATGCTGCCCCATAAAATGAAAATCTCCGACAAGGCCTTTAACTCACTGCGCCGCCTGAACATCAATACCGGCATTACGGTGAATGTTGGCGCACGGCTGGCGTTTTTTGCGTCTATGGAGCGTGGCTATACATGGGACGGCTCGGATATTGAGCTGAGGCAGCGTGAGCTGGATAAGTACACCTGGCTGGGTGACTATGGCGATCTGGTGGAGATGTTGTTAAAGCAGAAGTACCCAGACCTTGAAGAGAAGGAATACTACAAGGCCTGGGCAAGTCATGTGGATGATGGGGCGTTGGTCGTTGAATCTAAAAGTGGCCTATGTGAACTTACAGCTATTATTGGGTAGTCAACAAAAAATCTTTAATATTTCAGGCGATATTTCTTCTTTGGAATATTGCTTATCACTCAAACATGCGACTTTTAAATAATCAACTAATAATTTTGTTGTGGCCGTTCTCGCTGAAAAAATTGGATTTGATTCTGGGAAGTCACTGTCATTTAAACAATTAAGCATAGAATCAAATTCCAAATCTCTATTTAGTGTAACCAGCTCCTTTTCAAGGATATACTTTAAGAACTTAAATTGCGCTGAAATCCCAATAGTTCTAAATATGATACTACCAGGCTCTTTTCCGTTCCAAAACGAACGTTCTATTGCTCTAAAATAACGATCAAGAACCATTTCTATAGCCAAATCATTGGAATCAAGATAAAAGTCTCGCAATGGATACCGCTTGTTTCTTTTTAATGATTTCCTCCCAGAATATCCAATAATTCCTTTTTTTGATATTTCATATTTGTCGTTTTTAGAGTTTGGAGTGATTAGGCTAAGCACTCCTTCGATAAAAGATGCTGAAGATACAGTCCATGAATCGTTCATTGATGACTGTCCAATTATTCTTATTCTTCCTTTGAATGGACCATCTTTTTGAAATACCCTAGATATCTTAATTGCCAAAATATCAGGAGACCAAAGATCGCTGTCTGATTCGTCAACTTGATAGCCAAATAGCTGATATGCCAAACTTTTATCAACTTTCTTTTGATTGAAGTTGATTGTCGAAAAAACGTATGCTTGCATGGACGGTGGAAGATCAATAAATATGGAGCATGGTAAATCCATATCAACATCAATATTATCAAATCCTTTTAGCCTATGTTGACCATCGATTATCGAACATATTTTTAGCTCAGAATTAGGAACAACTATTTTCCCATCTTCATATTCCCAGCGTTCATTTGGTTCGACAACTAACGAGTCATCTTCACGATAATTTGCGCTTAGAATTATCGTATTCGGTATAGATGCATCTGGTGTTTTTAAGTACCTACCTATTTCATTCACCCGAGCATCATTAATCTCGCGCTGACTGCCTGATACACTGCTACCATCATATGACGCAACACGACTAAAACAGAATTTCCTTAAAATAGATGCCTTGATTGACGCGAGGTAAAACTCACCAATAGGTTGCTCAACTTTGATACAGGGGAAACTTTCTTTCATAACCCTTTACCTCGAATTTCTGTATTTTTAGATGCTGAGCTTTCTGTATCTTCTTGACTATTTGAATCTGAAAAATTTGGTTTCCAGTCATTGATTGCATCATTATTTATTTTTTCGAATGCTGGTTTGTAGGACATGTAAGCAGTCCAAAATACTGCCGTCAGTACGATTCCAGTATACCAATACTTTTCGATGAAGTAGCTATAAAAAGAGAATAGCAATGCAATGCACCAGCACAGTATGGCAACATGTTTTCTAATCGATTCTTCTATTTTCTTTTCCGTCGATTTTTCTGACTTTTCCTCGAAATATTGTTCAATAGCGATGTTACCAAGAAGAGCAATACAGAAGGTCAAAATAGTTTCTTTCCCTGATTCTTGTACAGCCACCAGAAATTCTTTTCCACTAAAAATACCAATCCAAAGACCAAGACTACCAATTCCCAGTGCTAACACACAGAACGTCCAAAAGCTTGGATTCAACAATATTCTAAACAAAGTATTGAATAAAACATATATGTATATTTGCCAGTGTCGAGTAGACCTATAAAAAGATTTCATCCATCTCCATAATTTACTACTTATGATCCTTTCACCAATATTGATAGAAAATCGCATATTTTAATTCTCTTCAGGAATTCAATTGCTTTAATTTAGAAAGCGTCGACTTAAAGAAGCAACTTTCACAACCTTCGCCCCATGCACTGCTCTTCCATGGCTATCCATATGCAACCCCACCGAAATGCATTCCCCTTTCTGCAAGCGCGATAACTCTTTTATCCAATATTTACGGTCTTTACCCGGAACCGATTGCTCCAGCAACTTGGCGTAGGTGTTGGTTTCAGTTTCGGCTGGCGCAAAGAACAACTTGTGGGATGCCTGGAAAATGCGGTCTTGCTCTTCCTTGCTGAGCATACTCAAGGTCTGAGTTGCCAGTATCAGCGACAGCCCGTATTTACGGCCTTCGGTGAGCATCTTGCCTAACGGGCTTTCAAGGCTGTGGTCGAGGTTTTGTACTTCGTCCAACACGATGGGAAGCGGACTGTTTTTGTTGCCGTTAGCGCAGGCATACGCGTACAAGTCCCAAAGAATAAACTCGGTGGCGATTTGCATGATGTCTTTCGAGAAAGACGCTAGCTGCACCACGTTAACGTCGGATTCAGGGTTATTGAAAATCTCACCCCAGCTTTGGCTGTCTTGCTCGTCGAACAGGTTGGACTTCACCATGGTCGAGAGTTTATTCGCCAATGACTCACCGATTTTCCCTTCTTCATACAAGTCATCCAACATGTAGGGGAAGCTGTAGTGGGAGCCATGACGAGCCACACCACTTTCAATCACATTGGTGAGCGTTGCCAATTGCTGTTCACCAATGGTGGAGTAGACCTGGTTGAATACCGAAGCGATGCGGGCGGCGATAATGTGGTCTTTTTCTTCCAGCTGCATACCGCCAAAGTCTTGCGACTGTTTGCGGAACGGCGAAATTCCCAGTGGCTCTTGTGCCAAAAACGAGGACTTTGGATTAACAGATTTATTAAATTCCGGCTCCAGATGATTGGGTAAAAAACCATTGGTGTAGTCGATAATCAGCGATTTTACCTTAGCCTTAGCCAGCTCCATCAGCAGTCCCTGGATGCAGTAGGTTTTACCTTGCCCGGAGCGTCCAAATACAATCAGGTGGCGGTTGGCCAGTTGGGGATTGCCATACTCCCAATAGACCTGGCCATTACCTCCCAGGTCATCACCAATCAAAACCCGAACATCAGAAAGCGACCGAGGTTGCTCTATTTCCTCACTAGGCACGTCTTGCTTGTGAACAACGGGCTGTTCAGATTCCGAAGTTGTTTGAGGTCTTTCTACTGGTTGGGTGGTTCTTCCAGCTTCGGTTGATTTCAGGAAGTAACCTTCAGGAATATGGAGTGTCTTGCCTTTTACAATCTGATCTTTTAACTGGGAAAATGGCGTGTGAATCAAGCCATCTTTCAGACCAATTGGAAGCTCGGCCTGGAGAATCCCATTGTCTTCTTCATAGCTCTCTTTGAAGCCGTCAATAACAGCAACTACCATCCCCTCTGGATAGTTATCAAGGCTGTCGATGCTGTAGTTGCCTTCCAGCCATTGTTCTCGCTGATCCAGAACACCATCAAAATGCTCTTTGCTGAATACTTCATACAGCTGGTATTTCTCGATCTGTAACAGCACCTGACGGACAAACAAACCCCGGTATAAACGGCCTGCCAAATTACGCTGATCCAGCATACCTTCCATATAGGATTTCAACTCAGCGGCCTGGGTTCTGGCCTTGGTGAAATCCGGGCGCTTACCGGCTTTGGCTTCCACCGGGAGCAAGTAGAGTGTGTTGTCTTTAAACCCGGCAAACAGAATATCGTCGGAAATCGCGCCTTGTTTGATACCGAGATTGTGGCGTGAAAAATCGGAGTCGCTCATCGCCAAACCAATGTTGCCAGAAACCCGAATCATCTCGGCCACCGACAAGGGCACCCAACAAATATCAGATTGCGATAGCATGGCTGCAACGACCTTATAAGCAGCGATCACCCCTTCCTTGCCCAATTTTTCTTCATCACGGTCGTTGACCATTTGCAGCAACCACTCGCCATTAAACGCATTGAACTCACGTATCAGGCTTTCACCATCAGCACCCAGCACACCACGATACAACTGGGCTTGTTTGGTTACGGTAATGGCATCGTATCCGGCGGAGCTGGTGTACTGGTCGGAGTAGTGGATAAGCAACATGTTCTGTTCCGAGTTCTGGAAAAAATCCAGCGTCACTTTCGGATCAATGACCGTCACCCAGACTGAGCTGTCGTATGAGCGTCTGAGCTGATCCCTCATTTTGTCGCTGACTGCCAGACTGATTGCAGAGTATTCATGGTAGGCGTCGTTACTGAGTCGCGTTGGACGCCACAGCGCTCCCACCAAACGCGCAATTTTCAGGTGTGGTTTATCGGAGTAATCAACGCCCTTCAACCCAAAAGCCGTGAAGTAAGCGGTGTCCTTTTCGTTGCGGGATGATTCGCCATTCAACAAGCCACCACAGGCAATACCGGACAGGTGTTCGTCGATGTTGTTATTACGAGCATCCACTTCTTGATTATTACGGAAGAAACTCAGGTGGGCGTAGGCTTGTTCTTGAGCCTTGTCGTTGCGGAACTTGCTGAACGTAAGGCGCGTGCGCAGTACATCAACAATGGTGTCGGTATTGCGTTTGGCAGCTCCTTTATCGAGTTGATAACGCTCCTTGATATCATCATAGGTTGCCATCTCCGCAAAGATATCGAATTCGGTCTCTACTTCGTCATCATCGTAAAGGTTGACGTGGATATGGCGACCGTCCTCCAGACACTCCATGTAATACGCCAATATGCCCTGGAATAATTCATGGTTCTCTGCGTTGTTAATGGAGTTAATCAATACCGGAGCACTGGTAACGGTTTCGAACAGCTGGGTGAAAGTCTCGGTGAACTCTTCAATTTTGTGCTTCACTAGCTTGCTGATGTACTCAAAACTGCTGTCTTCTCTGGGAACAATTTCCAGCCAGAAAGGGTTGGTATCAACCACCTGAGTGTAGCTGTAATGTTGATTGCTATCGTACAGATGTGGAACTAGGCCACGAGCATTGAGTCGCTTCAGAGTAACGGGAGCCAGTGTTTCAAAACTGCGCTCTTCGCCATCGGCCACAATTTCATCAATCAAGTGCAGGTAATAAGACAGAATCAACGGGTGAAACGGCGTCAGATATTGACGGTTACGACCGGATTCACTGTCTTTCAAGGTCGCCAGCCCAAGCTTCATCACAAACTTGGCAGCCTGATCAAGAGTTTCCCCGACTGGTAATGACTGAAGGTATTCCAGATAGGCTTCAACGTAATTCTTTGCCAGAGCTACCAGCGTTGGCCCCCAGCCTTCCAGTGACGGAGTTGTGCGAATATTGCCTCGTTTGAAGTGGCGCAGGAACGCAAGATAGCTGTCATACAGTGGCTTCAGTTTAAACCTTTCCAAAAAGCTGGCGCTGACACCGGTATCCTTTTCACTGTTCCATTGGGTCAATTCCTGATCGATAAATGCCCACTCTGCGGCCAGTAACTGCTGCCTCAGAAATACCTGCTTTATTTCCTGATTATCAAGAACAACTGAGTTTTTGGTGCTTTTGTAAGCTGCAAAATAGTCGTCATTAAAGAGTTTTCTGGTACGGCTGGTGTCCATCAACAAGGGGAGCGTCAGCGTGTCCTGAGGTGACTCTCCCTCAATCTGGACTTGTAACGCAACCGAGCCATTTGTCAGGTTAAAGCCAACTTCGTCCGATTCATCATAAAGCTGCTGGTAATCCAGCGTTCCAATAGCCGAGACATCCACACTCTCTCCGCTATCAGCCAGTATATGTGTGTTATCCAATGCTGGATTAACCACCAGCGCCTGTTGCTCGGACTGAATAATCAGGAATTTTTTGGTTCTGTTGATCAGAAACTGGTTGGTGATTTCTTCAAAATGGAAAAGACCTTCAGGTAATACAAGACAATGGAACTGATGCTTTTCACTGCTCAGCTCCCGTATCACTTTGACAGAAAAAAACAACGGTTCCTGTGGCAGTTGGCCAACGACGGTAACAGTGGTTTTATTGCCACGAGGTTTATGAACCAAATCCAGCGACTGAGCAATTCGCCTTGGCTGAATTTCAAACTGAGGCTTGGTGGTTTTGGCCCCACTGAATTTCAGGTCAAACTCAAAGCTGGCTTCCAGAGGGCCAATCTGAAACAACACATGTTGCTCTCGCAGGCCCGCCTTGGTTTCTTTCTTGGCCCGGTGGTGCAGAGTGCCTGTGTTGTAATCGATCTGATCAAAGACCAATGCCTGTTTTTTTTGCTGCTCGCTTTCACTGAGCAACGTGTCGTAGGGAAGACTCTTCCAGCTATCGTCATTGAAGTGCTTTTTGACGAACTTGCTGCCAAATTGGCTTAAATGTTCCTCAAGTTCGCCAGAGTGGTGCTCGATTGCAAACTCGATCTCTTCACGAAGTTTGCGGTTTTCTTCAAGACGACGCTCAATCTGCTTGGATTTCAGGCGTTTGGTGCTGTTTGCCCAATCGTTAACAAGCAGGTCATCCTGAAACAGATTCAACTCATCAAAACGCAGGTCGCCATCAATCATGGACTTATACAGGCTGCGATAACCGAAGATGCTGGAATCATCCGAGGCAATGATTCTGGACTGAATGCCCAACAAGCAACGCGATGTCTCCTGATTCTTCATGCCATCATTAATCAGCCCATCCAGGTGATTCTTGATCACATCAACTGACCAAACCAGACCCGGATTGGCAAGATCCATAGCACTGTTGTTAGCGGTATCAAGATTGCTGTTGTGAACCATCAATAAACAGGCGTTCCAGTCCACCACTTTATCTCGCAGTCGAGCCAGATAATTCTCGGTGTAACAGCCGTCAGCAATTGTTTTCTCTTCAGCATGACCGGCAATGATGACTTCCAGGTCGTTTATTTTCAGATAATGCAGGTCATGGTCACCATCAACTCGGGTGCCATCAGCGGCCTGATGCAGTGCAGCAACCAGTTTGACGGTATTGTCCGGGTCGGTAGATCGAAATTGAAAACGATCACCGGCTTTAACACGAGTAGCAAGCCATGACTTCAGATGCTCAACCAGAAAGGCTTCAAATTGTTTTTCTGACATAGACTGCATCCCCGCTGTCGCTCATTCGTTCGAGATTTCCCACTCGTTCATAAAATTCAATCAGGGCCTGTTCTGATTGCTGATCAAACCAGACTCCTCTGTTTTTGAAGCCTTTGAGCAGCTTCTGAAACTGCATTCGTTTATCTGAACCGATTGCGAGGTTGGTCAGCAGAAGCAGGTAATCCTGGTTGATGATCAATACCCGTCCACCCCGTTTGCGGTTCTGGATAAAGTGACGAGCAACTTCGTTTTCAAAGGCACTGACAACCTTCCGATTCACCGTTTGTTGATTGGAACGGGGCTGGCTGAAAACCTCACGAGCGGTTTTGGTAATGGCCTCAAGCGCTGATTCAGCGCTGTCTATTGGTTCCTTCCAAACCGGTCGATTACGCTTTTCCCGATACTGAATGACAAATTCAGATAATGTTTCAAGCAGCTTGGCTTGCTCGCCGGTATCCATGCTGTCGATGTACTGGTAGTGCATCCAGAGTGGATAACGATGTGCTGTTTTTGAATCCGATTGATTCAGATATTCCAGTGCAGACAGCAGAGGAAACAAGTCGGTAACACGGTCAACCAAAGCTGGCAGGGCTTCTCGCACATGAGTGCGTTCGGTGCTGGCCCGCTCAGTATCCAGAATAAAAAACAAAGGTTTACTCACAGGCTCTGTCTTCCAATTGCGAATATTGAGGGCCAGTTGTGAGCTATAAAGAAAGTTATACAATCCGATAAATGCCTTTGTATTTTGCATCATGTAATTCGGGTACTGACACAAAAACACCATATCTTCAGAGAAGACCTGGGCCATAAATGGCAAGTAGTTGGAAGCGA
>Ga0193958_1000661_pt1 | contig 12110 bp, 13 predicted proteins | sample FB_1_MG_FD_140320 | JGI IMG/M metagenome (GOLD analysis project Ga0193958, IMG submission 140320) | Microbial mat bacterial communities from the Broadkill River, Lewes, Delaware, United States - FB_1_MG | ecosystem: Environmental > Aquatic > Freshwater > River > Microbial mats | place: USA...
GTGTTGTTTCATTATTACCTATTATATTATTTCCTTCTTTAGATATTCTACCTATAAATGACACTACTGCTAACTATTCAAAGTCAATTATATTTTTATTTTTAGGTGGATTTTTGATGGCGATTGCTGTTGAAAAAATAGGCTTACACAAAGTTATAGCTCATAAACTGTTAGGAATATTTCCTTCAACTGCACGAGGGATTATATTTGCATTGGCTATTACGTCTGCATTTTTGAGTTCATTGTTATCCAACACTACTACGGCTCTTTTACTGATGCCTATTGCTTTATTTTTGACAGATATTCCTAAATTAAAAATTCGTTTGGTCTTAGCGGTTGCTTATGGTGCAAGTATTGGAGGGATAGTAACTCCCATAGGTACTCCTCCAAACCTAATATTGATGGGTTTTTTAGAAGAGAATAATCTTCAAATGCTTACTTTTATGGGCTGGATGTTTAAGACAATACCATTAGCTATAATAATGCTAATAATTGTCCCATATATTTTGTCAATTGGTACAAAACAGTTTAATATAGAAAAAGATATAGAAACAGCTGATAAGTTAAATAGTGAACAAAAAAGATTATTATATATTTTAGGGACATTAGTTGTTGTATTATTTGTAAATTCATTTTTCAAAGTAAGTGAAGCAGGGATACTTTTAGCGTATGGACTTTTTATGTTTATGCCAAAAATAGGTTTTATCTGTTGGGAAGACACAAGAAGAGTTCCTTATGAAATTATGTTTTTATTTGGTGCTGGTTTTTCTATTGCAAAAGCATTTAGTACAACAGGACTAGCTTTTGATATCTCACAGTTACTTTTAAATTTAACACAACTGAGCCCTTTAATTTTGATACTTTTAGTAGCTGCATTGATAACCTTTACTACAGAAGTTACAAGTAATACAGCACTTATCTCCATAGCTTTACCTATTATATTTTCTTTAGGAGCAAGTTCTAATATCGATGTGAATTTACTTCTAATGGTAGCAACTATTTGTGCTAGTTATGCTTTTATGTTGCCAATTGCTACACCTCCAAATGCTATAGCCATGAGTAGTAAAATACTTACAATAAAAGATATGGCAAGTTATGGAATTCTGTTTAATATCATAGCTATTTGTATGACAACAATTGTAGCAATGCTTATTTGGTAAGTTTAACGAGATAAATCAATAGGTATTATTAGTATATTATTAAAGGTTTAAATGTTAGACTTTCAAAAAACTATGGGAATACTATGAAATTACTAATTTTATCTTTACTGATATTTATAAGCACTCTTTTTGGATCAACAAAAGAAAAAATTACTCTAGAGTGGCTAGAAAAACAACCAAAAAGTTTTGCAAAAGATTTTTATATTTGGCAGTTTTTAAAAAAAGATATAACTGCAGACGAATCTAATAAAGCAATATCCCAAGTGAGGTATTTAAACAATAAACTTTTATATAGGTATATAAATAAATCAAATGATATTAATCTACAAGACTATAAAAAATGTATGCGTTCAAAAACAAAAGATTTATTGAATAAAGAAGCTTACTGTATCGAAGCAGGATTAAGTATGTATGATGCTACAAAATTATCTAAAAAAAATTTAGATAAAATCATAAAAAAGTCTAAAATAGAATATCCAGAATTTACAAAGAGATTAGAAATTTTACAAGCAAAAGTTCCCTTTAAAAAATTAATCGAAGAAGATAAAGATGTTTTTTTTAATACATTTAATGAATGTGGTGGAAAATATAGAGTAGCAAATTTTAATCACTATTTACCAACTAAATTGTTTAAAAAACTAAAAGTTGATAAAAAATTTGGACAAACTATAAAATTAATAGTTACTAACCTAAACATGCGAAAAGCTCAAATTTCACTCTTAAAATTAAGCCCTGAAGGGTTGGACTTTAAATCTGTATTTCATTTAGCTGTAAATGCAATAAGACATAAAAAAGAAGATTTAGCTTTAGTTTATTTAGAAGATGCATTCTTAAAAGCATATTACAGAATGGAAAAAGACAATATTTTATTTTGGCAATACCAGCTTACAAATGATAAAAAATATTTAGAAACATTATCGAAGAGTTGGGATGTAAATATCTATACCCTTTATGCTAAAGATATTTTAAACGAATCTCATGAAAATATAATTTTCAATATTAAACAAACAAAAGAAAAAATAACAGACTATGATTTAGCTAATCCATTTGATTGGTTAAAAGTATTAGACAACAGTAAAAAAATGGATGAGAAAAAGTTATCGGAATATGAAAGTATATTTACAACAGATGAGACACTTGGACATTTGGCTTTTGTTAAAGAGAGATATGATAGATATAGAAAGTCATATTTTGTGACACCATATGAAAATTATTTAACAAACATAGATGCAAAAAGAAAATCATTAATATATGCAATAGGAAGACAAGAAAGTAGATTTATACCTACATCAATTTCTAGTGCATATGCCATGGGTACAATGCAAATCATGCCTTTCTTGAGTCGTGCAATTGCAAAAGAATTAAAGGAACCATATAATATTTTTGAGCAGTTTGATGCGAAAACAAATTTGCGATATGCAAATCATCATTTAAATTATTTGGAGAGAAAACTGAATCACCCTCTTTATATTGCATATGCATACAATGGTGGAATTGGATTTACAAAAAGACTTTTAAAAACAAAGCTTTTCAAAAAAGGAAAATATGAACCTTATTTAAGTATGGAACTCCTCCCTTATGATGAAACCAAAAAATATGGTAAAAAAGTTTTGACAAATTATTTCGTTTATAATAACTATCTAAATAAAGAAAATAAAATAAAATTTTCTACATTGATGAGTAGTATAGAAAACTTATAAAATAAAAGTAGTTTAGCAAACTAAAATCAGATTTTAGGTATAATGCGAAAAATTAAGTAATATCATAACTAGGATGAAAAATGTCAAATAAAACACTTGTAATTACAGGGGCAACTAAAGGTATAGGAAAAGCATGTGCATACAGATTTGCAAAAGAGGGAATTAATATTGCATTTACATATAACTCTAATGAAGAGATTGCAAAAGAGATTGCAACTGATCTAGAAACTAAATATGGTATTAAAGCAAGATATTACTCATACAATATTTTAGAACCAGAAACAGCAAAAGAGTTATTTTTAGAAATTGATAAAGATTTTGATACTATTGATTTCTTTATCTCAAATGCTATGATTTATGGTAGACCAGTAGTTGGTGGATATGGTAAATACATGAAATTAAAGCCAAGAGGTTTAAATAATATCTATACTGCAACAGTTGATGCCTTTGTTTGTTGTTCTCAACAAGCAGCAAAAAGAATGGAAAAAAATGGTGGTGGAGCTATGGTAAGTCTTAGTTCAACAGGAAACCTTGTATATATTGAAAACTATGCTGGTCATGGTACAAATAAAGCTGCTGTGGAGGCAATGGTTAGATATGCTGCTACTGAACTGGGGTCTATGGGTATTAGAGTAAATGCAGTTTCTGGTGGACCTATTGATACTGATGCTTTGAAAGCATTTACAAATTATGAAGAGGTTGCGGCTAAAACTGCTGAACTTTCTCCGTTAGGAAGAATGGGACAACCTGAAGATTTAGCTAGTGCATGTTTCTTTTTATGTAGTGATGAAGCATCATGGATAACAGGTAGTACACTATTAGTTGACGGTGGAACAACTTTTAAAAAATAATGTCAAATAATATAAAACAAAAAGAAAAAAATCTAAATCTACCAAATATCTTAGCAGCTTTTAGAATCCTGCTTGCTCCTTTGATGTTATGGTTTATGGTTGACCAGTCAAACCCTCTGTTTGATGGATGGCATCCAAGCTGGTTTGATTATTTTGCGGGATTAATATTTGTTATTGCCTCTGTTACTGACTTTTTTGATGGATATATCGCTAGAAGTTGGGATCAGATGACAAAGCTTGGAAGTATTTTAGATCCTCTAGCAGATAAAATGCTTGTTCTTGCTGGATTTATAGGGTTATTAAGTATGGGAAGAGCGAGTGCTTTTGCTATATTTTTAATTCTTTCAAGAGAATTTTTTATTACTGGACTTAGAGTAGTAGCTGTTTCTGAAGGGAAATCTGTTGCTTCTACAATGGCTGGAAAAATTAAAACAGTAGTTCAAATGATTGCTATTGGTTTTCTTATAATGAATTGGCCATTTGCAACTGAACTTTTGTGGTTTGCAGTTGCTCTTACACTTTACTCAGGATATGAGTATATAAGAGATTATTTAAAATAATCTCTTCTTTTAGAACAATTAATTATAGTGATTGTTCTATCTCTACTACGTAACACCAAAACATAATCATATATTCAAATTTAATTAGCTAGAATCCCTTAAATTTTAAATAAGGATAAAACTTGGGTTTTATAAATTTTCTAATCGTTCTATCAATTTTAGTATTCATTCATGAACTAGGGCACTTTACAGTAGCGAGACTATTAGGTGTAAGAGTATATGTTTTTTCAATTGGTTTTGGTAAAAAATTAATTTCTAAACAATGGAAAGGTACTGAGTGGTCTTTTTCTTTGATTCCATTAGGTGGATATGTAAAAATGAAAGGGCAAGAGGATTTAAATCCTGCATTAGCAAATAATGATAGTGATAGTTATAATGTAAAAACTCCATTTGAGCGAATATTAATATTATTAGCGGGTCCTTTTGCAAATTTTTTATTAGCTTTTGTATTATATATAGGAATTGGATTGTTAGGAAATAATCACCTAACACCTACAATTGGAAAAGTTATAGAAAATTCACCTGCAGAAAAATCTGGATTACAAGCTAATGATGTAATTTTAAAGATAAATAACACTAATATTAAAACATGGGATGATTTAAGTGGATTGATTAGCGGTTCAGATGGAGCTTTAAAGTTTTATGTAAAACGTGATGGTAAAATCCAAACATTTATAATTCGTCCACAATTAAGTGATTCTCAAAATATGTTTAAAGAAAAGATTAAAAAAAGAATGATTGGTATCGCACCTGCTCCAAAGGTGGTTACAATTTTTTATTCTCCTTTAGAGTCTATATCTTTTGCGTATGATAAAACAATAGAATCTAGTAAAATGATATTCCTAGGTGTTCAAAAACTAATCCAAGGTATTATCCCAAGTAGTGAAATAGGTGGTGTAATAACTATTGGTACAGTTATCTCTGATGCTAGCCAATCAAGTTTTGTAGCACTTTTGAGTATTATGGCATTAATTTCTGTAAATTTAGGAGTGTTAAATCTTCTTCCTATTCCGGCACTCGATGGTGGACATATAATGTTTAATTTATATGAAATGATTACAAAACGTAAACCTAGTGATAAGGTATTGATTGCGATGACTGCAGCAGGATGGGCAATTTTGTTGGGGCTTATGTCTTTGGGATTTTATAACGATATTGTTAGATTAATGGATTAAATAGACCATTTTAATAGTATTTAATAATTTTCATTGTACTATTAATATACACAATAAAATTAAGGAGTTAATATGTCAAATATTACAGAAATAGAAACAATTCCATTAGCAAATACAAAAAAAGGTATTATTAGTGTTACTAATGTAACAGAACCATATGGAGCAGGAAGTGGAGATGTAACAAGTGTAGGTATCTCTTTAACTGGTAAAGAACCAGAATGGAAAGTACATATTCCAAAAGAAAATATCGACGCACTTATTGAAGCATTGAAAAAATCTAAATAAACTACTTAATATGTCCTATAAAAAGGTTAAGTTAAATCATATATCTCTAAAGGCTTTAGAGGTAGGGCATATTTATAAGTATCCTATATTTTATAAAAATAAAGATAGTATTTTTACTAAGCTTATAGATACAAATTCAAAATTTTCCCATAGTACTGAAGAAATAATAACGTCAAAAAAAATAAAAGATGTTTTTGTATTAATCCAAGATCATAAACAATATGAGCTTGATACTCAAAAGTATCTATCTGAACTAATTAAAAATGATAATGTCAGTATCGTAAAAAAATTTGAAATAGTACAAGATATGACAGCAGATGCTATGAATAATTTATTTCATGGAGAGATCAATACTGAAAAAATACAACGAGTAAATGTTTTATTAGATGATACTATAGATTTGATATTACATGAGACATCAGCTGTAAAAGCGATGCTTGATGTAACATCTTATGATTATTATACTTACACTCATAGTGTAAATGTTTCCTTGTACGCTTTAGGATTTGGAGCATATTTACATCTCTCAAAAGATAAACTTCATGCATTGGGGAAAGCTGCTATTTTACATGATATAGGGAAAAAGGATATCCCAAATGAGATTGTAAATAAAAATGGACGACTGACTAATGAAGAGTTTTCAATAATGAAAAATCATCCATCAAATGCTGTTAATATATTAAAAGCATTGGGTGAAGATAATAAATTATTACAAAATATTGTAGAACAGCATCATGAAAAACTAGATGGCACTGGTTATCCTTTTGGATTAAAAAATAATGAAATTAATATCTATGCGCAGATAGTTGCAATCTCTGATATATTTGATGCGTTAACTACAAAGCGATCGTACAAAGAAGCTCTTACATCTTTTGAAGCATTGGAAATTATGAAAAATGAGATGTCTCATGAGTTAAATAAAGATTTATTAAAAGAATTTATTACATTTATGAGTGATCATAGGGTAAAGAAGAAGAAATAATATTATTTAGTTAGTTTTTATATTAACATTTAATTAACGAAAGTTCGATATTATTTTAAAAATTATAATTGGAGATAATATATGAAAAGTATTTTAGTCGTATTTTTATTTGTGACAGCTATGTTTGCAAGTAATAACGATTTTTTAGAACCATCGGAAGCATTTAAAGTTTCAATAGACAAAAAAGAAACAGCTTATGAGATAAATATAAAGTTAGATAAAACTATTTATCTGTATGATGAATTTTTAAGTGTTGTTATACTTCCTCAAAAAATTGATATTACAAAAGAGCTAAAATTCCCTAAACCAGTAAGTTATGATGACTTTATAGTACATTTTGATGGTATGAAAATTGAAGTTCCTTATAGTCTCATAAAAGAAAAAATCGGTGACGAATCGTATGAATTGCAATTTAATTATCAAGGATGCTCTAAAGCTGGACTTTGTTATTCTCCTATGTCTTTATCTGTAAAATCAGAAGGGAAAAAAACTACAGGTACTGAGGTTTCTAAAATTCAAAAACTATCTAAAAGTAAAAAAGTTGTAGTATCTGAAAATGAAACAGACACAATTACTCAAACATTAAGAGATGGAAGTATTTTAATTGTACTTGCTACATTTTTTGGATTTGGTTTATTATTATCTTTAACTCCATGTATTTTTCCAATGATTCCTATTTTATCGAGTATTATAGTTCAGCAATCAAATAAAAATGGTGGAAAAATGTCTGCATCTAAGGGATTGTTTTTATCAGTAGTTTATGTATTGGCTATGAGTGTTGCGTATACAGTTGCAGGAGTATTAGCAGGATTATTTGGTGCAAATCTTCAAGCAATGCTGCAAGATCCAGTAGTTATTATGATTTTTGCAGGAATTTTTGTGTTACTTGCATTTTCAATGTTTGGATATTTTGAAATAGGTCTTCCTCAAAGTTGGCAAACAAAACTAAATAAAACTAGTGAAGATAGTAGTAAAAGTGGTGGTATTACTGGTGTTGCTGTGATGGGATTTTTCTCTGCACTTATTGTAGGTCCTTGTGTTGCTCCACCACTAGCAGGTGCTTTAGTATATATTGGACAAACAGGAGATGCCTTTTTAGGTGGTGCTGCTTTATTTGTGATGAGTTTAGGTATGGGAGTACCTTTATTGGCTATTGGAGTTGGTGCTGGAAAATATATGCCAAAACCAGGTGGCTGGATGGAGACTGTAACAAAAATATTTGGAATAGTAATGTTAGCTATTGCATTATGGATGTTAGAAAGAATTATCCCTCCAATTGTATTTATGTTTTTAAGTTCGTTCCTTTTATTAGGTGCAGCAATTTATCTTAAAGTTTTTGAAAATATTATCGTAAAACTTATTACAACACTTTTATTCATTTATGGTGTGATTGTATTTACTGGAGCAGTAAGTGGATCAACAAATGTTTTAGATCCTTTAGAAAATTTTAAAGGTGGAGCATCGATAGTCAAAAAAGATAAACTTGATTGGTTATATGTAAAAAATATAGCACAACTTGAAGATGTTGTAGCTAAATCAACTAAACCAGTTATGATTGATTTTTGGGCTACATGGTGTGTGAGTTGTAAAGAGTTAGATAATATTACTTTTAAAGATAACAAAGTAAAAACTGAATTATCTAAATACCAACTAGTAAAAGTTGATGTTACAAAAAATACTGAAGATGATAAAGCACTAATGAAAAAGTTTAATCTTTTTGGTCCTCCTGCACTTATATTTTATAAAGATGGAAAAGAAGAACTAAGTAAAAGAATTATTGGGTACAAAAATCCAAGAGAATTCATGGAAAATATAAATAAATAATATGGATCTATTAGTATATATTGAGCGTGGAGGGATAATAGTAGAAATCCTTATTATGATGAATATCATTGGATTTACTATTATGTTTTGGAAAAGTTATGTATTTTATAAAACAAATAGAAACATAGAAAAAATTTCAAATGAAATAGTAAATGAACTTAAATTAACAACAAATTATCATTTAGCACATATACAATCAACGGTTGCATTAAAAGTCAACAATATCGAATCAGGATTAAATACAATTAAAATTATTGCTTCGCTATCTCCTCTTATAGGGCTTTTAGGTACAGTAATTGGGATATTAAACTCTTTTGATAGTATAAGTCATTTGGGACTTGGAGATCCAACAGTTTTTTCGAGTGGTATTAGTATTGCACTCATTACCACAGTTGCGGGTTTAGTTGTTGCTATTCCTCATTATATTGGATATAACTATTTTTTGGGTAGTTTGGATAAACTTGAAATTAAATTAGAAAAAGCAGTTTTAGATAAGATAAAATGAGAAAACATAGAGAAACGCTAACTCCTGATATAACACCATTAATTGACATTGTTTTTATTTTATTAATCTTCTTTATTGTGAGTTCAGTATTTAAAAAAGAAGAGTTAGCTCTAAATTTACAACTTCCAAATTCAAGTGCAAAAGAACTTGAAGTAGAGTTAAAACAAATTAATATTGAAGTATCAACTAGTAGTTTAGCATATTTAGGCAAAGAGATTAGTTTCTCTCAGTTTGATTTGGAACTGTCAAAATATCCTAAAAGAGATAAGCCTGTAATCGTAAGAATAGACAAAGATGTAAAGTACAGTAGGGTTGTAAAGGTATTAGATATATTACAAAAATATTCGTTCGATAATTTATCACTAGTAACAACTGAAGAATAAACAAAATAAGTTATTTAATAAAATATTATATTAAATAGGTATAATAAAAAAAATAAAAAGGATAAATAATGGCAACAGCAACAGCAAGACATATATTAGTAGATAGTGAACAAGTTTGTAATGATTTAAAAACACAAATTGAAAATGGAGAAACAACATTTGAAGAAGCAGCACAATCATATTCTGAGTGTCCATCAGGTAATGAAGGTGGAAATTTAGGTTCATTTGGTAAAGGTGCAATGGTACCTGAATTCGACAAGGTTGTATTTAATGATGAAGTTGGTGTAGTTCATGGTCCAGTTAAAACACAATTTGGTTATCACCTATTAGAAGTTACTTCAAGAAAAGACTAAGGTAGATTTTATGGCAAAATCAAAAGAACATAGTTTTGACATCTCTGCAAAGTTAGATATGCAAGAGATGAAGAATGCGTTAATACAAGCTCAAAAAGAAGTAGATAATCGTTATGACTTTAAGGGGATAGATAAAGATTTTGATTTAAGTGAGGGATCTAAAACTGTAACTTTAATTAGCGCTAGTGATAATAAAATTGATGCTATGAAAGATATTTTAATTTCTAAAATGAATAAAAGAGGTGTTTCTATTAACTCCCTTGAAGAACTTAAAAGTGAAGATTCAAGTGGAAATAATAGAAAATTCACATATAAAATAGTAGATACAATTGAATCTGATGAAGCAAAAATTATTCAAAAAGAGATAAAAGAATTAAAATTGAAAGTTACTTCAGTAAATCAAGGAGATGAGATCCGTGTAAGTGGAAAAAATCTTGATGATTTGCAAAAAGTAATGAAACATTTAAAAACTTTAGAAGATTTAAAAGCTCCTCTTGTTTTTGAAAACTTTAGATAAAAAAATAAATCGATAACTATTAAAGAATTATCTTTAGTAGTTATTCTTCCCCTTTAGAAAATCTTAAAACTAATACTTATTAGCACTCTTATTGTAAAACTGCTAAATATTTCAAATATCTAAAATATTACTTGACATTTATAGACTCATTTGCTATAATTTTATTAGCACTCAAAGATTTATAGTGCCAAACTGAGAAAAATGGTATAACATGATTAATAAAAAAGAGTTTTTATTAGATTCTATTATAAGAGCGTATATTGAACATCTTGAGCCAATTGGTTCTGGGCAGTTAAAAACAATGTATGATATAGCTTATTCACCTGCAACTATTAGAGGTTACTTTAAGAAGTTGGGAGATGAAGGTTATCTTGCTCAAGAACATGCAAGTAGTGGTAGAACACCTACGACTGAAGCATTAAAAGAGTATTGGAGTAGTCGACTTAATATTAGACTTGATGTTGTTAATTATAATAGATTAAATTTACATGCGAAACAAATTGGATTGACAGTATTTTTAAAAGAGCAACAAATAGAAGTTTTACATAGAGTTTTAAATATTGAAAATCTTTATTTGCTTTTAGAATTTAGCACATTTTCAATTACTATTAAATATAACAGTGCATTAGATAAGTTTTTAAATGATATGTGTGATTTAGAAGCTTTTAATGTTCTTGAAATTGCAAAACAAGTAGGAGCAACTGAGTTATTTGTAGAACTTGAAAAATATCTTTTTAATAGAGATTTTGAGATTATAAATATTAAAGAGTTTTTACGGCTTTGTGTTGATTATGATTTAGATGAGATTGATATAAGTAAGTTTTTAAATGGAAATATCATGGATAGAATTGATCCTAATATTTATTTCCATGGAAGTGAAGGACTAAACCAAATATTACCACATGGTTATATTGGTATAGTTCATGAAATAATAATAAATAATAAGAAATTTAAAATGTTAGTCGTTGGTGAATTATCAAAAGACTATGAATATTTTTATAAAGGAATTATATAAAATGGGTACAGAAGAAAAAGTTGAAACTGAAGTTGTAGAATCTGAAGAGATAGTTGAAAATGAAGTTGAAACTTCAGAAGTTGTTGAAGAAGAAGTGATTTCTGATGAAGAAAAGTTTGCATCTTTAGATGAAGAGTTTAAGTCTAAAATGGAAGCAAAAGTAGCAGATGCTGAAGCACGTGCAAAAGAATCAGAAGATAAATTTTTAAGAACTCATGCAGATTTTGAAAATATTAAAAAAAGACTAGAAAAAGAAAAATACAATGCTATAGATTATGCAAGTGAAAAATTTGCAAAAGATTTATTAGCACCAATTGATGCTTTACAAATGGCTATTTTAAGTGCAGACGCAAATGTAGAAGCAGAGCAGTTAGTTGAAAAGTTAAAAGAGGGTATTGAATTAACTGTAAAGGCATTTAACAAGGCATTTGAAAAACATGATATTACAGAAGTTGAATACGATGAATTTAATCCAGATTATCATAATGCTGTTATGCAAGCAGATAGTGAAACTGTTGACTCTGGTCAAATTGTAATGGTTATGCAAAAAGGGTATAAATTTAAAGATAGACTTCTTAGAGAAGCAATGGTATCTGTAGCTAACTAATAAAATAGAAATAAATTGACCGCGATGTCAAAAAACTATTAATGAGACAAAAATATAAATATAAATTAAGGAAATAAAATGAGTAAAGTAATAGGAATAGATTTAGGAACAACAAACTCTTGTGTAGCAGTATACGAAGGTGGAGAAGCTAAAATTATATCAAATAAAGAAGGGAAAAATACAACTCCTTCAA
>Ga0193958_1000662_pt1 | contig 12098 bp, 6 predicted proteins | sample FB_1_MG_FD_140320 | JGI IMG/M metagenome (GOLD analysis project Ga0193958, IMG submission 140320) | Microbial mat bacterial communities from the Broadkill River, Lewes, Delaware, United States - FB_1_MG | ecosystem: Environmental > Aquatic > Freshwater > River > Microbial mats | place: USA...
GGGGCAAAACTATCTGAAACGACGCCCTTGACAGGAGGAACAAAACTCTGCCGATCAAGGCGATCCTCATCTTCCAAAAAGATACTTTGAATCAAAGAACCCAATTCTCGCTCCATTTGCGCACTTTCTACCACCGATTTGGTGGCATCCGATTGCTCTGGAATTCCTTGGGCTGAAGCTTTTTGACCTGTTTCGGTGCTTCCGCCCGATTTGGGCTTGGCCACATCTTTTTCATACTCAAATTCTGCATTGGCCAACTGCTTAATGCTTTCGGTCTGCGCCTGATTGTTCTCCATGTCCATTTTTAGGCTGTCCATTTGCAACAACAACTGCTTCAACTCTTCCCGAACACCTGATTCGGCTATGGTATGATTGCCTGAAGACATCAAATAATTGAGGGGCGAAAAACGAATGACTAAAACTGTCAAAAGGATAATTCCCAGCGTAATACTGCTTGAAAATAGGGCGACATTAAGGGGCGTCAATCGCCAACTTTTCTCCTCAACATAAGTCTGTTCATTGACTACCACTAGTTTGTGGTGTGCAGAAATCCAAGGAATTAAAGGTTCTTTCTTCTTTTTATGATTAGGCTTAGCGCTCATAAAGCTCTTGATCTAGATTTTGGGATGCTTGGGCTCTGCTTCAAGGAAAGGGCCCAGAAATGGCGAAAATACGAACAAAGCCCTTATTTTTGTAGGCCTTAGGGCTTTTTTCGGCTAAGCGATCAAATTCTTCTGTTTTTGGGGCCTCCCGCCTGCGGCGGGCGCTACGTTTCGGGGCTCGCAGGTCTGCTCGGCCCTGCGCCGCCTTTGGCGGCTGGGTCTGGCGCTTTGCGCCACCCCTCCACATCGCTAGGCCAATCAAAGATTCCCTTTGGTCCTTGAAAGGCGCCTTACAGGCACCCAAAGGCTCGCTTTGCTCGCCCTGCGGCCTGCTTTTTTGCCGTCGAGCCAACAGAAAAAGCCTTTTTTTACGTTTCTAAATTAGCGCCTTTCGCTTAGGCCAAAAATAAGGCCCGACGATCCTTGGCCACAACAAGCCCTTTAGGGGGCAGTTCGACGACCAAAGGAAGTAACCGATGGTCGGCAGTGCGGCTGCGCCGCACTGCCGAGCTACCCGACGCAGCGCAGCTGAGGCCCAAAAAATAAATCATTGTACTGATAGCAATTCACTAGCAAATTCCTTATGCGATCATTAAAATTTATTTGGCTGATTATCAGCCTACTGTTCCTTTTTGCCGCCTGTAAAACCAAAGATGGGGCCACTACAGGGCTGGGCAAAGCTTACCACAATGTGACAGGCCGCTACAATGCCTATTATAATGCAGGTTTGCTGCTTGACGAGAGCTTTAAGAGCTTAAATCAGGCACATCGAGACAACTACAATCAGTTATTGGCACTTTATCCTTATGCGGCTGCAGAATCGGGCCAAGCTGTAGCGCCAGCCCTAGACAACGCAATTAAGAAATGTGCGGTTAACATTGAGCTACATCGTCCTAGCCATTGGGTAGATGATAGCTATTTTTTAGTTGGGCAATCAGAATTTCTCAAGCAGGAATATGAAAAGTCGGCAGCAACTTTTAAATATATTGTCGATAAATATAATCCAGATAAGGCCATTTCGGCCATGACGCCCGATGAGCGTAAAGCCTACCAAAAAAAGGAAAGGGCCAAAAAGAAAAAACGAAAGAAAAAACGTCGCCGAAAGAAGCGTAAAAAGAAGCGCTCTAAAAAGAAAAAAAGCACTAAAAAGACAACAGAAAAGGCTAAAAAAGAAGAAGACATTAGTGAACTAGAGCCGCCTTCTTACTTTCTCAAGCATCCCCCCGTTCGTTATGAGGCCATGCTTTGGTTAGCCAAAAGTTATGTAGAATTGGGACGTCATGATGAGGCCGGAACCTATCTTCGTTTGTTATTGGAAGATGGTCGGGTTCGTCGAAAAATCAAGGCTGAAGCCTATGCGGTTTTGGCGCACAGTTGGCTCATTCGTAAAGAATACGAAAAGGCGATTCCAGAATTGGAACAAGCTATTGAATTGACAAGAGGCAAGCGAAAAAAAAATCGCTATGTCTATGTTTTGGCGCAGCTTTATGAGCAACAGGGGCAAAATAAATTAGCGATGGAAACCTACAAGCGCGTACTTCGTTTGCGTCCCAAATATGAGATGGAATTTAATGCCCGTCTTAAAAGAGCGACCAATGCTGCTGCTGTAGAAGATCGTAAATTCAATCCGGAGTATGCCCTAAAACGTATGCTTAGAGAGGGGAAGAATGCGGAATATAAGGACCAGATCTACTTTGCTTTGGCGCAGGTTCAATTTAGAGCGGGCAGTGAGGAAAATGGCATTTTTGCGCTCAAACAAGCCATGGCCAATAGCCCAGAAGGAAGTTTCCAAAGAGCAGAAGCCGCCTATATGTTGGCCGAATTATACTACAAGCGCAAGGAGTATATTCCAGCCTATAATTACTACGACACAACTAGTCGTAGTATGCAAAAAGAGGATGAGCGTTTTGCGGCTGTAACAGCTAGAAGTCAACAGCTTAAAGATTTAGCAGCCAATATGCAAATCTATGAGCTTAAAGATAGCTTACTTATGGTGAGTAATTGGCCCTATGAGAAACAGCGTGAATGGGTACAACAGAAGCGTAAAGAAGAGTTAGAAGTTACTAATGCAAGTAGTGAACGGAAGCCTTCATCAGTAGCTTCTACAATCAATACCAATAAACTGGTTAAGTCAAACTTTGCCCTCTATAATGCAAGCCAGCTCAAGCGTGGTGAGCGCGATTTTAAGAAACGTTGGGGCGATCGTCCTTGGGCCGATAACTGGCGCCGTAGTAGTGGCGATGGTTTTGATACAGAAGGACCAGATTTTGCCAGCACAGAATTACCCCCTGTAACAGAGCAAGATGTGAGTAACTTTCTTAAAAAGGCAGCCGTTCCTTTGGATGAAGCTAGCCAAAAGGCTACAGAAAAAGGATTGCGAGATGCGCTCTTTATGGTGGCCACGCTCTATTATGAGCGTTTGGGAGAAAATGAACGTTCATTGCAGAAGTTTAAGGAATTGCAAGAGCGTTTCCCTGGCCATCCCAGAGAGCTCGAAGCCTTATTTAGCATGTATAATATTGCGCAGGCCACTAAACAAAATGCTTTAGCTGCAGAATGCAAGCGCCGTATTTTAGACCAATATGCTGACTCTGATATTGCTAAATCTTTACAGGATCCTAATTTTCTCAATGCCAAAGAGAAAGAGCTTAAAGCCATCAATGCGGATTATGAGCGCATTTATGCTATGATTCGAGAGGGAAAGTCTGAAGCGGCCTATGCTGATTTAGAAAAGGTGGCTAAGAAATATGGTAGGAATAATCCACTCAAGGCTCGATTTGCTCTTTTAGGCGCTATTTGTCAGGGTGGAATGCAAGGCCAAAAAGCTTATGTGCAAGCATTACGTGCAGTAGCCACTAGCTTTCCTAATACAGATGAAGAAAAAAAGGCCAAGGAAATGATCGCCATTCTTACTGGAGAAGAGGTTAAAGGCGAAGGTGATCCCCCCCCAACTGTTGGGGGAGAAGCAGATGAAGCACTCAATAAAATCTTTGAAAACGATTTGGGCCAAGGGCACTACATTCTCGTTAGTTTTCCGAACCCCTCTGCTAAAGTAAATAGCTTTAAGGGCGCAATTAGTAACTACAATAAGAAATATTATAGCTTGCTGCGCCTGAATGTATCTAGCTTAATGTTAGATGGTAAATTTCCCACTTTGATTGTTCGTAAATTCAAAACGGGGAAAGAAGCTCAAGAATATTATAAAATTGTTGAGGGTAACAAGGAGTTTTTGGGCGAAGATGCCCCCACCCACCAGATTTATTTTATTGGTCAGAATAACTATCGAACGATTTTGCAAAAGCGCAATTTTGCGGATTATAAACGCTTTTTTGCACAAACTTATCAAAACAACTAATCTAATCGTGTCTCGTCCTAAAAAAGAGATGTAGAGTATAAAGTAATAACACTTTGATTTGATCAAAAAAATAACTCTAGCTTGAGATTACCTCAAGCTAGAGTTGTTTTTTTTTATAGCATTGGTGTTCAAAACCTTGTTGTTGCTGCAGTTTAGTAAGGGCAATCTGTGGTAGAGCTGGATTATAAATTAGGGGCTAGAGGACGACCAAAAGGCTGAGCGACCCTAAACGTAGCACCGCAGCTTTGCAGCCTAGGCCCCCAAACAGCAGCGAGCTGCGACAACCAACCCGAAAAAAACGCTAGCTCGAAGGTGACCCAAAAAAATCTTAGATCTGCTCGACGGCAACGGCAAATAAATAATTGAAGGCAATCATTTGGCCCATAAAGCCAGAGACATAACCCCCATAAATTTCTTTTGTTTTGTGGGCACCAAGAAGCAGACGAGCTGTGCCAACCAAACCAGCCACTAGGATTACTACAGCTAATAAATAGCCTTGACCATCATAGCTTCTGCTTACAGCAAGTAGCGTCATGGCGATTAGTCCGCCCATGCCTGTAGTATGCACACTAATTTTGGTAAATAGGTTGAAGAAAAAGGAAATGAAAAGGGCAATTGTACTGCCCAAAGCAAAGGCGGTCAGCTCTAGTGGGACACCAGGATTGTTTTTAAAATTTACAAAAATGACCATGTATAAAAGGCCCACCACGATATATGGCCCAATGCGTTCCATGCGGCCAGGCATTTGTAGTGAGGAAACAAAGTTGAGGGCTCGCATCATGAGAACGGTAAGTAAGGGGACCGCAAAAGAGAAAATGGTCAGCCAAATAAATAGCATACTATTGACCTTATTTTCAAAGACGGCGGCAAAGCTACTTACTCGGAACAAAAAGGGATTGCAATAGGCCAAAAGGACAAAGGCATAGAGCAAAATGAGAAAAGGGTGAAAAATAATAGAAATGCCTTGGGCTAAAAGGACTAAAGGTGCAGGTTGTTGGGCCTGCATATATTCTGCTTGTAGAATCTCTTGTTCGAGTTCTAAATCTTCGTTTTTCATACTCATCAGCTATATTATTTTTTACGGAAGGGCTTGACAATGCTGGCTAGGGCCAACCAGGCCGCCAAAAAGATAGACAATCGTCCAGGTAAATCGCCATATTGGGCAAAAAATGTAGGTTGCCAGATCTTAGGAGAACAGCTTTGGCCCTCTTCTAGTTTTTGATACGCTCCATCGGCACTAAAATAATGTGCTTGTGTTTTTTGGACCAAAATAATATCTGTGCCACTCTCTTGGGCCCGAGCACGAGCCGAGCGGTACAAAATAGGGGAGAGGCTACTGTCTTGACTAAAGGCTAGGTTAGTTTGTGCTCCTTTTTGTAAGCCTTCCCGAATAGGGGCTGTACGTTTTAAACTTTCAGCATTGAGAAGAAGTAGGCGAGAGCCCTGCCAATCGAGAAACTGAAAATAACGCTGTTCTTGGCCTAAAATGGTCCGAACTAAAAAGCCCTGACTATTTATGGTTTGTCGTTCTCCTTTTTGCCAAAAACGGATGCTATTTAGACTGTCTTGGCCAGCCTGATAAGTCCAACTACTCAAGATTTTTTCTTGTGCATAGAGGGCATTTTCTGGAATTTCCTCTTTGGGCAATTGCCCCAAAAGTAAGCGACCTTTTTGGCTTTTGTAAGTTGGTTGATAAGTGAATTTACCCGACTCTCCTTTCTGGCTAGGACCAATAAACAAACTCAATAAAACGGGGAGAAGTACTAGAGGAACTCCCGCCCAAATAGCACTTTTTCGGCTTTGGGGCTGAGCTGGGAAGATAAGGCGAAAAAGCTGAATATTGAGACTGAGTATCCATAAACTAGCTCCACCTGTTCCCACAAAGGCCAAAGCCTGCCAAATATTGCCAAAGAGCAAGGGCAGACTCCCCAGTTGCCAACCCGCCCAATGACCACTAAATTGCCCTTGGATCCACTCAAGTGCCAAATAACTACTCACAAAAGCCCAATAGCCCAATTTGGCATTATGTCGATGATGAATCAGCCAAAGCATGGCCCATGGAATACTAAACAACAAACTAATCCCCCCCAAAGAAAAGAAAACTGTACTACTTTCTAGGGGGGTGAATAGAGGCGCAGATAAAAGGCCATAAGTAAGTAAGTTGCTCAAAATGCTAAAGCCAACAAAGGGCCAGAAAGCTTGCTTTCTACTGAGCCACAATAAAGGGATAAAGGCCAAAAAGGCTGTAAATAACAAACTATAGTTAGACAGGCTAAAGGCCAGTAATAATCCACTACCCAAACTAGCGGCTATCGCCCAAATTAGGGGCGCTTTTTCTTGCTGCGTATCCAATAATCTAGATTTTGTTTCGCTAAAAACCATAAAACAACTGAAACTGCTGACAGTCCTCGGTACTTTCTACCGATAACTCATAGTAACCCGTTGCTTGGCCGGGCAAAGTTAACTGATATGTGGGGAAATCTAGATAGATTTTTTGGCTTTGAATGACTTTCCCCCCGCTTTTCCAAGATATCTTGAGCCATTGCCCCTGCCAAGCAGGCAAATAGAGCCGCAAATCTTCTCCTGATCGGAGGATATTTGGCCCAAGCTGGATTTTAGGACAGCTTTTTCCCAAGCAGATTTCTTGTAGATAACGCTTATGCCCCCAAGGATTGACGGCGACTAATCGATAGCTGGTGGCATCGCTTCTTTTTCGACTATCATCTAAGGCGTGAAAGCCCGCCTGATGTGTGGTATTATAGGCATTGAGGCTACCCATAATCATCCATGGAGCATTTGTTGTTTCTTTGCGCTCCAATTCAAAGTGGTCAATTTCTGGACTAGGATGCTGCCACCAATTGATGCGCCCCCCTCTCAAGCCTTTATTCCAATATAAACGACTGGCTGTAGCAGGGAAAAAGCTGCTTAATTTTGGTCCATCAATAGAAAGGGCTTGCCCTTTAGGCTGAATGCCTTTTACGGGGCCCAATTTATAGGCTTCAAAATCAGGAAAGTTGAGGAGGTAAAGCTCTTGCCCGCCAATACTAAAGTATAAGAAATGTTCTGCATCTATAGGCCAAAGTTGTCCTTCTGCTTGACTTTGTCCTCGAGCAAAGTTTCTAAATCGGATTTTTCTAGGTCGTTCTATTAACCCACTTTCGGGCTCAAAAAATATGGGGGATCCACTAGATTGCATGGCCCAAAAGCGGCCCTGATTGGGCAAATAAACCCAGTTGGAAAGCAATAATGGTAGCCCCCTTTTGCTAAGGGCTAAATTATAGCTGCCTGTTAAGGATAAGCGATATAGTAAGGCGGCAGACTGAAAGTAAAGTTGCCCGTTGTAGATAAAACTACTCTGAATAAGTGCCGGAATCTCTTTGCGCACCCCCAAGTTTTCCCAATAACCTCTTTCTATATGGTAGTGTAATAGCTCATTGGCTAAACTAATGGCCCAAATATCTTTTCCCTGAGCCGCTACTGTTTTAAAGCGACTTGAAGGCAATTCCAAAAAAGGTTTCCATGCCCAGTTCCCATTGGTTAATGGAACGAGTTGCTCTAGCTGATCGTCAGCTAGCCGCAAGGGCTGCTGTGCATACACTAAAAGAGGAAAACAAAGGAGAAAAACTAAGCGGATAAGCTGTGGCATAAGACTGATTTTTGCCCAAGTTCTGCTTTTTATTTTAGAAATAAAAGAAGCTATCTTTTAGCCAACCCCTATTAACTGGGCTGATAATTGGCCATTTGGGCTACTTTACCTTCTCAGCTGTACTTTAATAGGCCCTCAGTAGATAGTGTCTAAGTTCTCTGCGGAGCCTAGGCAGGTCCTCGGTGTCATTTTAATAAGTCCTCGATTGCTATAGACTGAATGGTCTTTAGGACTTGCAAAATCCCTCTTTTGATTGCTCCCTAATCCTCGCTAGGATTTGTTTAAATCCTCTTGAGGGGGAACATGAATCCCCCTGAGGAGTAAAGTAGTCTTCCCGATGATTAGCGGATCCCCTTTTGATGGGGAGCAGAGATGCTCCTGAGGGGGGCCATAACCCCTCCCAATGGGTATCAGAATCCCTCTGTCGAAATAAAAAGCAAAAGCCAAATAGAAAAAGGACTTATCTCTTGGCTTTATCTAAATTTTCATTAGCTTTTCGGTCTAACAAATTACGATAAAATCATGAGTCAGAAAGTAGCAGAATTGGCCCCACAAGCATTATGGGCGGCCTTTAGTCAGCTTAATGCAGTGCCTCGACCCTCTAAAAAAGAGGAGGCGGTTTGTGCATTTATGCGGAGCTATATCTCCAACTTGGGATTAGTTGCCGAGGAAGATGAGGTAGGAAATATTTTGGTCCGAAAACCTGCCACGGCAGGTCTAGAAAACCGTCCCACGGTCCTTTTGCAGAGCCATTTGGATATGGTGCATCAGAAGAATGCCGATACTGATTTCGACTTTGCTAGCCAGGGGATTGAGATGTATGTAGAAGGCGATTGGGTGAAGGCCAAGGGGACCACCTTGGGCGCAGATAATGGGATTGGCGTAGCGGCTATTATGGCTCTCTTGGCCAGCACAGATATTCCGCATCCTCCTTTAGAGGCTCTCTTTACCGTAGACGAAGAGACAGGAATGACTGGTGCTTTGGGCTTGGGCCCCAACTGGCTAAAATCGGATTATTTACTCAATCTAGACACGGAAGACGATAAGGAATTGACTATCGGTTGTGCTGGGGGTGTCGATATTTCGGTAGCGGGCAGTTATACGCCAATGGCACTGGCTGCAGAGGAAGATTTAGCCCTGAAAATTAGCTTGAAAGGCCTGAGTGGCGGACATTCGGGTATGGATATTATTAAGGGCTTGGCCAATGCCAACCTACTTTTGGCCCGTGTACTAAGATCGCTTTATCCCTTGGCTTTGGCCCAATTTGATGGGGGGGGCTTGCGCAATGCGATTCCCAGAGAGGCTTGGGCGATTGTCGTTTTGCCCAAGGCAGAAGAGGCAAAATGTAGAGAACAATTAGCTGTTTTGGAAACCGAACTCAAGGCAGAATATAGCAGCACAGACCCTAATCTTAGCTTAGTGGCAGAGACGGTGGCCTTGCCCCAAATCAAGTTGGGCGAAGCGGAGCAAGCGGCCCTTTTGGCGGCGGTTTTGGCTACTCCCAACGGCATCTTCAGAATGAGTCCGGAGATTGAGGGCTTGGTGCAAACCTCAAATAACTTAGCTCGTTTGCTCATCAAAGATGGGGAGTATAGCGTGCTTTGCCTTTGCCGCAGCTCAGTAGATTCTGAGAAATGGGCTTTGGCCGAAAACATTCAGGGGTTGTATAGCCTGTTGGGCGCAGACACTCAACTATCTGGGAGTTACCCTGGCTGGGAGCCCTTGCCAGCCTCTACTTTAGTGGATCAAATGCGCCAGCTTTTTCTTGATCGCTTTGAAGAGGAGCCTGATGTAAATGCTTGTCATGCGGGCTTGGAGTGCGGTATTTTGGGGCGTCATTATCCCAAAATGCAGATGATTTCTTTTGGTCCCAACATCCGCGGGGCGCATTCTCCCGATGAGCGGGTACAGATTAGCTCGGTACAGAAGTTTTGGGCTTATTTGCTGGATGCTTTAGCGCAGTTGAAGTAATATTTTTTGGGGCCTGCCGCCTTTGGCGGCCGGGCCCTTTCAGGGCTCGCAGGTCTGCTCGGCCCTTCAGCCCTTTGGGCTTCGGTCTGGCCTTCGGCCACCCTTGCAGGCCCCTAGGCCTGCGGCCCCTTTGGGGCCTGTAGGGCGCCAATTGGACCAAATAGAAACGGACCGCCAATTTTTTGGCGGTCCGTTCTGCGTTTGAGTGGCGGCAGAGCCGCCGCAAAGGAGCGCAGCGACGCGGCTGAGGGGCTGGAGCAGGGCGGCGCAGCCGCAGACCCAGCAAAATGAGCGTAGCGAAATTTTGCGCAGGGCCGAGCGAACAGCGAGCTGCGCAATGGCCCGACCCAAGGCCGTAGGCCGCAGGGGCAGCCCCAAAAAATAGTAGAAAAGAAAATTTTAGGCAGGAATATCTTCTAGAAAGAGCTCGGCCAGGATATGGTCACTAAGGAGCTTTCCAGCATCGGTGAGGTAGATTGAATTGGTTTGGATCTGGGCCAATTGATCTTGAATAAAGGGTTGAATTTGGCGGAGGAGTTGTGCTTTGCAGTTATTGCCCCAGCGTTCTTCTACCTCCTGTAGCGAGAGTCCCCATTTTGTGCGCAGGCGGGTCATGAGTAGTTCATTAAATTGCTCAGTAGCTGAAAGTTCTTCAATCTCGAATAGTAGTTGATCTTCTGCTAGCGCATTGATATACTTCATGTTGTGTGCGGCATTCCATTGTCGGCTGTGGCCGTTGAAACTATGAGCAGAGGGGCCAATGCCAAGGTAAGGGCGGCCTTTCCAGTAAGAAGAATTGTGTTTAGCGTACTGTTGATTGCGGCAAAAGTTGGAGATTTCGTATTGTTCATAATCGTGCAAGAGGCATTCTTCTAAGAGAATTTCGAAATGTCGGGCGGCTCGGTCTTCATCGAGGGCGGGTAATTTCTTGCGGCGGACTAGATGTTCGAGTGGTGTGTCGGGTTCGAGTGTAAGAGCATAGGCAGAGACATGGGGAACTTGGAAAGCGAAGAGTTTGCGAATCGTTTTGCGCCAATCTTCATCGGAGAGAAAGGGGCCACCATAGATGAGGTCGACAGAAAGTTGTTCGAAGCCTACGGCTAGGGCATTGGCTAGGCAGTTTTCGGCTTCTTCTGCGGAATGGGCTCGGTTCATATAGTGGAGTTCATCGGGCAAAAAGGATTGTAGGCCGATGCTCAGTCGGTTGATGGGGGTATGTAATTTATAGCTGCGGAGCTTATCCAGGTTCATATCATCGGGGTTAGCCTCTAGGGTTACTTCCATATTGGGCCCGAGAGTATAGTTTGTTTCGATAATGGACCAGAGTTGCATGATTTCGGAGGCAGAAAGTAGAGAGGGGGTGCCGCCACCAAAATAGACCGATTGTAGTTCGGCGCCTTGGAGATAATCCTTTTGCAGGACTAATTCCTTGCCTATGGCTTCTAGCATACGTCCCTTATATTTGAGAGAGGTAGAGAAGTGAAAATTGCAATAGTGGCAAGCTTGTTTGCAAAAGGGGATATGGATATATAGTGCCGACATAGCTGTGTGAGATCTAAAGATTAAGGCACAAAATTAAAATAAAATATTGGAAAATGGGGATTTGCTTATAAATCAATATAAGATATAGTGAATTCCAAAATTACTGATTACTAGCTTTTTATTAGAAATGATAAAGTTCTTTTAAAATAAGGATCTATTAAGAATAAATCCTTATCTTAGCTAAGCAGCGAAGGGCAGGAAATAAAGCAGCTTGCCCTTACAATTAGTAGATTTTTCATGAGAATAGGTGTATGCCTATTGGGCATCTTGGTGTAGCAGCGCCAAGATGCTTTTTTTGTATAAACTACTACTTTAAGCAGAGAGAAGAGGAGTATTAAATGATTACTAAATATCGTCATTGGAGAAGATGCCCCTTTTTTTAGTTGTATTTTGGAGAAAATAAAAACAATGATTAAGAAACTAGTTAGCCAGTTCTACTTGAAACTAACAGGCTGGAAAATAGACCCTAGCATTCCAGAAGAGGCCCAAGGTAACTGTGTCCTTATTGCGGCTCCACATACCACCAACTGGGATTATCCGATTACTATGGCGGCTATGGCTGAGCTTGGCGTACCAATTAAATACACCATCAAAGATGATTATATGCGGCCACCTTTTGGTTGGTTTTTTAAGATGATGGGAGGTATTGGAATTAACCGAAAACCGAAGAAAGAAGGCGAGCAGCGCCCTTCTATGGTAGATGTTATCGCCAATTTGTTTGAAGGTCAAGAGCGGCTTTGTATTATTATGGAGCCAGAGGGGACCCGCTCAAAAGTGGTCAAATGGAAAACAGGCTTTTATTATGTGGCCCTAAAGGCTAAGGTACCTATTTTGCTCGGTTGGTTAGATTATGCTAAAAAGGAAGGAGGAATTGGCAAGGTTATTCACCCTTCTGGTGATATTGCTAAGGATATGGCCGAAATTATGTGCTTTTATAAGGACATACTGGGAAAAAATCCCGAACTTTTTGCCCTTGACGAAA
>Ga0193958_1000663_pt1 | contig 12096 bp, 15 predicted proteins | sample FB_1_MG_FD_140320 | JGI IMG/M metagenome (GOLD analysis project Ga0193958, IMG submission 140320) | Microbial mat bacterial communities from the Broadkill River, Lewes, Delaware, United States - FB_1_MG | ecosystem: Environmental > Aquatic > Freshwater > River > Microbial mats | place: USA...
AACGATTAAGTGCTCATCCGTGGCATTGCCTTGCGCATCCGCCAGCGGGTAGCGGAAGTGCCACATATGGCCATTTTCTTCCTCGTTAAGTACCTCAAGGTCAGATAGGGCAGTGTGTAAAACAGTGTCCCAGTTCACCAAGCGCTTACCACGGTAAATCAGGCCTTCATCATACAAGCGCTCAAACACATCGCCCACAGCTTCAGATAATCCTTCATCCATGGTGAAACGTTCACGTGACCAGTCTGGTGAAGCACCTAAGCGACGCAGTTGTTGTGTAATGGTGCCGCCTGACTCTTCTTTCCAGTCCCAAACGCGCTTCACAAAATCTTCACGACCAAGGTCATGACGTGTTTGACCCGCTGCATTCAATTGGCGCTCAACAACCATTTGGGTGGCGATACCTGCATGATCTGTACCGGGCTGCCAAAGCGTATTATCACCTTTCATGCGGTGGTAACGGATGAGCGAGTCCATAATGGTATCTTGGAATGCATGACCCATGTGTAGTGTACCCGTCACATTAGGCGGCGGAATCATGATGCAGTATGGGTCACCTGCGCCCGCTGGTTGAAAATAGCCTTGGCTTTCCCAGTGCTGATACCAACGTTGCTCGATGTCCTGTGGGTTATACGTTTTATCCATGAGAATACAGTTCGATAGTGATCTTGAAAGGAGCGAATTATAGCCCGAAACAGACACTAGCGGCAGTGCTTATTCACATTTGGCAGTGGCGCCGGCCCTGATAGGAAGTTTTATTATGCAAGGCCGGGCATTGTGAAAACAAAAAGAGGGGTTAAGAAAGTTCTTTATAATTATCCGGTTTTACTGGTTGGTCCCGTTTAATTTTTTTTGCTGGTGGAATTTTTCCACGATTCGCTTCTTCACGAATGGCGTAAGCACGGCTTTGAGAGCCCATGGTATTTTGGCCGATCGCAGACTCAAGTTCATCAATACGGGAGTTGAGGGCATCAACATCACTGTTGTTTCCAGATGTATTTGACCGCTGCCTGAGTCGGGGGTTTCCAGGCACTACAAGGTCGGACACAACAGGAATATGACCAGATGATTTCGATGGGGGATTCGACATCTCTGAGATTTCCTTACAATTGGTAGTATTTTAAAGTATACCCCCTATCACGATAATAGGCATATCTTTTGCGACCATCGGTTAGCAGATTGGGGGTCTGATCCAGAATTTCTCCCATTCTAACAAAGCGGGAAAAAAAGCTAGGAATATCATTGGATACATTAATTAGGTAGTCACAGTGCTCATGAGGTTCATAATCATGCGCAATCAAGACACGCTCTTGTTCTGCATGTTGGACAAGAGCATGAGGGATGAAGCTGCTTGGGCTAGCAGTCCAAAGTAACTCATCCAGTTGTCGAGAGGTTGCTAGAGAGTCGGTATGTAGGTAAACATGATAGCCTCTGTCATAGGCTTTTTGGGTCAAACGACAGGCTAATAACAGCCTGTCGCGCAAGGTGTCTTGCTTCCCAACATAGAAACTAATTTCGGTCATTAGACCTGATCAATCAAAAATTGTGTGAGCAGTGGAACAGGGCGGCCAGTGGCATCTTTGCCTTGCCAAGCTGTGCCTGCAATATCCAAATGTGCCCAGCGATAGTCCTTGGTAAAGTGACCCAAGAAGCAAGCAGCAGTAATAGTACCTGCGGACTTGCCACCAATATTGCCAATGTCTGCATGGGCGCTTTTCAGCTGACTTTGATAGTCATCATTCATCGGTAGTTGCCATGCTTGATCGCCAATGGTATTACCTGAGCGCAAAATATCATCAGCCAGTGATTGTTCATTGGAAAGAAGCGCACAAATTTCATGACCTAGCGCAACAATGCAAGCCCCTGTTAGAGTTGCAATATCAATGACAAGGCGTGGTTTATATTTGCCCACATAAGTTAAGGCATCACATAATACTAAGCGGCCTTCAGCATCAGTGTTAAGGATCTCAATGGTTTTACCAGACATGGAGGTCACAATATCACCGGGGCGCGTGGCGCGTGCGCTTGGCATATTTTCCGCAGCAGCAAGAACGCCTACAATATTGATAGGAAGCTGCATTTCAGCACAGGCTTTAAGGGTGCCCAATACGCTGGCTGCACCTAGCATATCGAACTTCATTTCATCCATGCTGGCACCCGGCTTTAATGAAATGCCGCCTGTATCAAAGGTGACTCCTTTACCAACCAGTGCAATAGGTGCCTGCTCAGCATCAGCAGCACCTTGATAGTTCAAGATAACCATCTTGCCCGGCTGGTCACTGCCTTGGCTTACTGCCAAGAAAGAGCCCATGCCCAGTTTTTCCATATCAGCTTCTTCTAACACATCCACACTTAATGCATCAAAGTCTTGTGCCATCCCAATAGCCGTGTCGGCAAGGTAGCTTGGGGTACAAACATTACCCGGTTGGTTACCTAGATCACGAGACAGTTGACAGCCTAATGCCATTGCTGCAGCTGTATTAAGCGACGCATCAAGTGCCTCTTGGTGATCTGAAAAAGCAATGCTTAGTTGCTGTTTTGCTTGAGCACTGTCTTCTGATTTATGCTCAGTAAATTGGTAGTCATTGTCAGCAGCCCCTAACACACTTTGCATAATAACCGCTTGGCTATTGTCTGCAAGGTCATCACCTAAGTAACTTACAATGGTACTAATGGCATCGCTTTGGGTTGCAGCAAGGGCTTGTTTTGTCGCTTTTTTTAATGCAAAGACATCATATTTTGCCTGCTCACCACAACCAACTAACACCACTCGCGTACACTTGACTTGATCCAATGTGTACAAGCGCTGTGTTTCACCCAATTTACCTGTAAAGTCACCAAAAGCTAAGCAGTCACTAATTGCGCCACCAGAGGCTTGGTCAATTGCAGTTGCAGCATTAGAAAGTTGCTTGTCTTGATAGATCGCGAGTAGTAGACAATCTCCTTCAGCTTGGGGTGCGATAGTTTGGTTGAGTGTTGAGTAATTCATGAAATTCCCATTATCGATTGTTGTTAGTGTGTGGTTTATTGTGCCACGTTTTCGGCGAACATGGCCATTTCAAGAATAGCAAAAGTATTGAACAGACTGTGCAGTGCAATAGGCAGCACTAGTGAACCACTAGAAATACGCACCAAGGCAAATATGATGCCGAGTAAAAAAATACTCACTTGATCAAACGCAGTGTATTGCGCATGAATCATTGCCCATAAACCTGCCGTTAAAACAATGGCAGCGCCTGTGCCGAGCTGACTTTCTTGAATGCCGTTAAATAATAAGCCGCGAAATAACGTTTCTTCAAAGATGGGGGCAATAATCGCAACTGCAATCAAGAGCAAGAGAATATTGTCACAGCTTTGCCATAGACGTTGCATAAACTCAGGACGCTCATATGAGACAAGCCATCCAATGATGCTCAGCACTGCGATAAAACCTGCAAGGAGGCTGACTCCATTGATCCAATCTTGGTGCTTCACAGGGTAAAGGCGAAGATAGGGTATTACTGCGATCTTACGCAGGCGAAGGAGTGCTACAAGAAATAGCGTTGAGAGAGTACCGCCAATAATTTCAATATAACTGAGTACGGTTGCATCATAGCGCAGTAAGTTCAGTACACCGGCTCGGTCTGTTGATTCGGGTAGCGTGGCAAGTTTGGCATCGACAAAGTGCTGTAGGATGCTGGTTTGTAAAAATACATACACAACCAGCACCAAAAACGCTAAGGAGAACGTTTGAAACAAAGTAATCTTAGCGGAGGCGGAAGGTTGCATTACTTTAAGTCAACAATATAGCTACGAGATGCACGGTCATGTAAGGTTCGCTTTTTCTTATCAAACAGCATCCAGAAGTAGCCAGCACCCAATGGCAACCAGCTTATCACTGCGTAACAATAACGGAAAAAAGCTTGTGTCCATGACACAGTGTGACCTTGGTGGTTGATAAGCTTCAGTTTCCAAGCCCGCATACCCAGCGTTTGTCCACCATGTGTCCAGAACCAGCCATAAAACCCAAAGCTAAGAAGCACAAGATACGGGAAGAACAGCTTGGCTGTGATGCCTCCTGCTTCAACGTTATCAATGCTAAATAGGCTCATTACAATGACCATGCTGAAAAAGCCCACAACAATGACAAAGGATAGAACCAACATAAAATCATACAGCATCGCGCCTAAGCGTTTTAAAAAGCTGGCGGCTTTTGGTTGATCATTCATGGTCGTGGCTCAGCAGTTAAAAAGTTACGTAGCATGTCATGCCCATGTTCACTTAGAATCGATTCGGGGTGAAATTGAACACCCTCGATATCTAAAGTTTTATGGCGTACACCCATGATTTCATCCATTGAGCCATCATCATTTTCTGTCCATGCTGTGATTTCTAAACACTCAGGTAAGCTTTCTTTTTCAATGACGAGTGAGTGATAACGAGTGGCAGTAAATGGGTTCTCTAGGCCTCGAAACACGCCCACACCCGTATGATGAATGGGGGATGTTTTACCATGCATGATGTTTGCAGCGCGGATAATATTACCGCCAAAGGCTTGGCCAATAGCTTGATGACCTAGACACACGCCAAACAGCGGAATTTTTCCTGCAAATGTGTCAATGGTTTGTAGTGAAATACCTGCTTCAGAAGGGGTGCAAGGCCCCGGTGACAGCATAATACGCTCTGGTGCCATCTCATGAATTTCATCAATACTGAGTTGGTCGTTGCGTCTTACTTCTACATCGGCTCCTAGTTCACCTAAGTACTGCACTAAGTTGTAGGTGAAGGAGTCATAGTTATCGATCATGAGTATCATATTAATTATAATCCTTTGATTTGTATCAATTAATAGTTTGATACTTAAATATTTTATGCGGCTTTTGATAGCCACCTTCATCCCAACTTTGGAATAAAAGGAAGTATTCTATTTGTGTTGCCCACCACTTGGAAGGGTTTCCATATTTTTTTTGTGGTGGGAATGTTCCTTCTTCTATCATTTGATAGATCTTGCTCAACCCTTTGTTCCGTTCTGTTTTATACGTTCGGAATATACCGCGTGCAAAGAAGTCGGGCGATGCGGGGCTTTATATTGCGGATCGGTATCGGCGACAGCTAATGGAAATGGGGTATGAATAGGTGTTTTATGGCCAGTGGATGGAGCTTTGCGCCTGAATGCAATATTACTAAACAATTGACTGTCTTATAATCGATCAAGTAGGATAGTCTCCCTTTTTATCATGTGTTCTGTATAGTTCTGGTAGGTTTTTAATCTATCTTAGAGATTATTAATCTATTCAAAGAGATAGTAATGCTTTGAATGACTATGTATATCAGCAAATACAGACTCTGTATAAGTCAATGAACATAGTTTCTGTATAGCACACTGTTATGTATCTCATGTATTCAGTAAGTAATAACTAAGGGAAACTATGAAAATAATATCTGTAATCAATTACAAAGGTGGCGTTGGGAAAACAACCGTAACTGCCAATATTGCAGCTGAGTTAGCTAGAAGAAATAAAAAAGTCCTACTTTTAGATATGGATGCACAAGCCAGTTTAACTTTTTCATTCATCACTCCAGACTATTGGAATCAGTCTTTAAAAGATACTCATACGATCAAAAATTACTTTGATGCTATTAGCCAAGGGTTTGTTCCTCCACCGTTGCGTAACTTTGTAATTAGACCGACACCCATTAATGATCATTTGCAAAATATTGGCTCTAGTGGTTTTGTTGACTTAATATCTTCTCATTTGGGGTTAATCAATGTAGATTTAGAATTGGCAACATTATTGGGTGGCGCCAATATGAGTCAAGCTAAACTTAACTACATTAAAGTGCATGGAAAGTTAAGAGACTCAATAATCGAATATGCTTCTGGTCATTATGATGTTGTACTAATTGATTGTCCTCCGAACTTTAATATTGTAACTAAAAATGCCCTTATCGCTTCGGATCAAATTTTAATACCTGCAAAACCTGATTACCTATCGACACTTGGGATCGATTATCTACATAGAAGTGTCAATCAGTTGATAACTGAGTTTAATGAGTTCGTTAGCATGGATCCTGTCATAAGGCCGTCAAACCCGCATATGCTTGGGGTTGTGTTTACTATGATCCAAATTTACAGCGGCTATCCAATCGCTTCTCAGCAACAATTCATTTCCCAGACACAACGTTTAGGAGTTCCAACCTTTGGGACTTATTTTAGAGAGAATAAATCCATTTTTGCTTCTGCCCCACAAGATGGCATACCTGTTACACTTCATGCATACAATAGTGGCACATACTCAGATGTTGTGACGGAAATTAATGCTTTTGTTGACGAGTTTCAGGCAGTGGCAGGTGTGTAGATGAGTAAGAAAGTTATTTCAAAGTTTTTGCAGGAATTGATTGAGCAATTAGAAACTCTTACTGATTCTGACTTAAAAAAGTTAGAAACAGGGGAATATACTCTTGGTCTTAAGGTTTCTAAAGTCAGTAAGACAAATTCGGTGAAGTGTGTAAAAAAGGATACCAGCTACTTAGAAGTGGAAGAAAAGTTGAGTGCTTGTGTCTCCCGAGAACTAGGTTTAGAGATTCTCAATAACCATTTTGCCAATAAACGAGAGCTTGAGATGTTTGCTAAATATGTCAATGTCTACGTTATGAAGCAGGATAAAGTCGATAAGGTTAAAGAAAAAATCATTGAGGGGACTGTTGGGGCTGCCTTAAGATCTAGTGCAATACAAGAGAGCGATACATAACAAACTGTTTAAGAGTGATTCGCAACGCGTGGCATTTTTACCATACGTTGCGTTTATTGTTTAAGGTGGTATACGGCGGCTTCGGTATTGCGTTGCTCACACCTTAACAGGGCGTTATCAGCCCAAGCCCGTGAAATTGACGACACAATTACTGATATGCGAACCGTGCTTGTTTATATAATTACATTAGGAAATTTAAAAGGTAAATAAATGGATGATTTAATAACAATTGGATTAATATCTGTCGCTGTTCTTGCTGTATTAGGGCTTGGAATCAAGGTTGTGATGAACTTTAAAGGTGGTAATAAAAGCAATTTCAAAAATGTTCGAGCTGATGGAGATGTTGTGGGTAGAGACAAGGTTCAAAAGTAGATGTTTAGTTGGATCAGAAATATCACTGCGGGCGGGGACGTGGTTGGACGAGACAAGACAACAAATATTTTACCGGCTCCAACACAAATGGATTTACTGACTAAGAAGTATGTTGAGGAAAAGTCTAATCAACAAGAGACTAATGAGATTATTGATGAGCTAACACACTACAGTAATGAAAACTACGATATAAGGGATTTGACCGAGAAGCTAGAAGATGCCGGGTTTGGTTATTTAATTGAGACCGGAGAAGAGCTAAAGGAAGAAGTAAGCAAACTAATTATTCTAAATCAGCATTATAAGTCTGCTCAGAAAATAATTACCTACTTACTGGCAGAAGTAGAGTCAATTTTTAACGCGAATATAAAAGGAAAACTGCTTACAACAAAGGAAGAGTCTGCTCTTAAACTGCTCTTCAGAACTCATTTAGAGCAAGAAATACAAGCCCAACTAGGTGAAAACGTTCTGGAAATATTTAATCGCCAAATCAATGGGATGGTCTATTTCTTAACGGGAAATTACCACCTGGAGTGGAAATAATGCTTCTATACAACAAAGCGCTAGATGCAAATCACACATTACTTCGTATGATAGCATTACTAGTCTCTTGGAAAGCAGAAACAGTAGAGGGTGAAGCTCTACGATTGTTTGACTTCTTAATAGCGAATCCTGCTCATATCCAAAAGCTGTCCGTACCAAGAAATCAATTTACCGAAAAAAATCAGTTTAAAAGTTATAAAAACCGATATCAGAACTTTGATCCAAAGATCCTCTTCAATACTATGAAAGAAACGCACTGTGTAGTTATTGAGCGATTTATTGTTCTAGGCATCTTACAACCACATAAAAATTGCTCGGAATATCAAGTTCTGCTCGAAAATATCCCAGAAGAATTAAAAAATTTAGCCGAATCAAGAGAAAATAGTATATCTAGTCAGGCAATTGACTTCATCGTAGAAAATTTAATTTCGATTCCTGTTACAGGTTCTGATGGGTTGAAAAAAATAACAAATTTAATGGAGTATAAATACGATGTTAAATAAACCTACTTTGAAGGTCGAGAGGCTTCATGTAAAAAGAAGTTCTCAAATTGCTTTTGACGAAGTTTTTCATCAAGGTGTCAATGTATTATTTGGGAAAAATGGTTCTGGCAAAACTTCCGTAATTCAACTGTTAATGTACGGGCTAGGATATGAAGTCCCAAACTGGAAAGATGAGGCACGGCTATGTGACAACATTTATGTGGAGTTAAAAGTCAATGGTAGCCCCGTTACCATTAGACGTAAAAACAATAGTTCAGATAAGCAATCAATGGATTTTTGTTATTCGGAAATGGGTACAGCATTAGCCTCTCCTCTCACAAGTTGGTTTAATCATCCGTATGCAATAGGAAGCAAACCAAGCTTTTCTCAACAAATGTTTGATGTGCTTGGATTACCTGAAGCAAAAGCAGATGCAAATAATAATAATGTAACCTTGCATCAAATATATCGCCTGATGTACGCAGATCAATCAAACACCTCTAGTGCCCTATTTAATAATGAGCCTTTTGATTCAGCGTTCAAAAGGGAATCTGTAGGTAAATATCTATTAGGCTTGTACGACAGCGAACTTTATGATGCAAAGATAAAACTGGTTGAAGAAGAGAAAAGTCTGCAAAAGATAATTTCAAAGCTTCAAGCCATTCAGTCAGTAGTTGGGATAACTTCCTTTTCCGAGGGTTTTGGAACCATAGAAGAGCAGAAGGCAGGCATTTTAAATGAAATAGCCTCTATCAATGTGGAGATTATAAAGGTTAAAGAGGAATCTTTGGTTTCATACAGTGCTGAAAAAAAGGAAGCAGAGTCCTCAGCAAAAGATAGTGTTGCAACTCGAAATAAATTGCTAGAAATAGAAACTGAAATTCAGCAATTGAATTACAATATACTTGATTCTGAAGACTTCGTATCAGAGCTTCTTGACAAAAAGTGTGCACTAAGAGACTCAATAAAGGTTGAGAGGTTGATTGACGGATTCAAGTTTTCTTCATGCCCAAGCTGTCACAAACCCCTCAAAGAAAAAGCCAAGGAATGCTGTAGTCTATGTGGTGAGCCGAGAGAATCAAAAGACAATTCAAATAGCCTGCTCAGGATGAAGAATGAAATCGAAATCCAACTTCGTGAATCTGAGAGGTTATTGGAAAAGAAAAAGCAAAAACTAACGAAGCTTACAGCTAAACGAAAGGAATTAAGAACCTTATTCAGAAAATTAGTTAGTAAAGTAACTGCAGCTATGAGCTCAGTCGATGCAAGTAAAGAAAAGCAGCTATTTGAACTTTACCGACAAACAGGAGAGCTAGAAGAAAAACTTCAGACATTAGATAAAATAGCCGAGCTACATCAGTCCTTACTTGAATTACGAGGTGACAGGGGCTCCGTCCAGTCTGAAGTTAATAGACTCAAAGACAAAATAGAATTGATAGGAAAACAAAGGCTCAAGCGTGAACCTGAAATTAAGGAGATTATATCCGAGAAGCTTTGTGAGTTACTGAGGAAAGACAGTGGTGCGGAAAAAGAATTTAAAAATGCAAGTTATGCAGAGTTTGATTTCGCTGCCAATAGTGTCTCAGTGAATGGAAAAACAGCGTTTTCAGAAAGTGGGACGGTCTTATTAAATAACGCGTTTCATGTTGCCCTCTTGATGGCCGCAATTGAAAAAAAATATGTGCGTCTACCTCGATTCTTAGTCCTCGATGGTATTGAAAATGGAGGGATGGAAGATGAACGTTCAAAGAATTTTCAGAAAGTCGTAGTTGAGGCACTATCCAGTTATGAAATAGATTATCAATTGATATTTGCGACAAAAAATATTGATGAAAGTTTAAAATCAGAGGCTTATATGATTGGTGAGGAATATAGCGAGTCAAACAAGAGTTTAAAATCTTTCAGTTAACCTTTCCATATATGATCGTGGTGGAAAGGGCTTATAACAAGTGGCTGTTGCCAGGCGTTAAGTGCAGTGAGCAATATTACCCACTGCAAAAGCATGAGTTAAGCTTGGGTAAATTCGCTCATTAGCGCATCACCTTGTGCCTGAGATAAGCTGACCATAGTCATTCTAAAATTGAAGTTTGTTTTTGTTACTTTCTTGCAACCTTTCGCAGTTAGTGGCTTGTCTAAGCACACAAAGTTATCTAATTTTTTAGAATACCACTCATTTTTGTTACCTTCGTGGTCACGTTTGATTAAGTTGCCGCTCACGAAACCATAGGCAACAATACCTACGCTACTTTGATAAAGGAATACTATGTCTCCTTCACGTAAATGCGTGATGTTCTCTTTCCAATGCTTATAAAACGCAGAGGCTTCTTCGTTCTCAAGCATTGTATAGTGATCGGTTTCTGAATTGTTGAAGTTGGTATTTAATAGAAAGTAGCGTTTGTCGGCAGCAAGGCTTTCGTCTGAGAAGACTTCATTTGTTTTCTGTGCTTCCAGTTGTTTTTCAAGTTCATCTATACCCCCTTCAATAAAAGTTGTTATCAACTCTGAACGAGTTTTTTCTAATTCTTGTGCGAGTTCGTCGAGCTTGTTTACTGTTGTGGTTGCTAAACGTGTAGAAAGCAGCTGAGAGTCGGAAGGGGTGTTTAGCATATTTTTAATGTGGTTAGCCAATGTCATATTGAACTCCTGTATTACAAATTGTATTACATTTACTGTGTGTCAAAATGTAATACAAGGATTTAATCATGTCAAATTGTATTTCAAAATGTATTACAAAATGCACTTAACAAAGCATTTAAGAGTGATTCTCAATGCTTGGTATTTTCAGTTTGATTCAGCTTTAGTGCTTACGGCACAATGGCTTATGTTTGGTGGTTGGCGTTGTTCACACCTTAATGCGGTGTTATGCAAAAAAGTGGAATTCATACATTATGTCAAAACTAATACTGATTTGTGGCTCGGTAGGTTCCGGAAAAACGACTTATGCACTCTCATTAAGTAAGGAAGTGGGGGCGGTTCGGTTTTCCATTGACCCTTGGATGCATACACTATATTCAAAAGATATGACATCGCTGGACTTCGATTGGATTACAGAAAGAGTTAATCGATGTTTCGAGCAAATTTGGGAAACAACAGTGCAGATTTTGGCTCTGGAAAGAAGTGTTATTTTGGATCTAGGGTTTACATCTAAAGCTCAAAGAGAAATTGTGTACGAGAGAGCTAAGGGTATAAATGTTGCGTACGAACTGCACTATATGGAAGCAACGAAAGAAATAAGAAAAGATAGAATCGAAAAACGTAATCAGGAGAAGGATCCAAGCGTCTACTCATTTGAGGTGACTGACATGATGTTTGAATTCATGGAGCCAAGATTTGAAGTCCCAACTGAGGATGAGCTTAAAACGGGAATTCGTGTAAATGCATAACAATCACGTGCAGTTTGACAGCGCAAGTGGTGTCCAATTGTGTGCTGCTCGCAATTAGCCCCTGTATGCACTGAGGCTGATGTGGGCATTAGATTTTAGTCAGGTTTTTGCATTTGTTCGGATTGAATTCGATCATGAGTGAGTCAGGTTTGTCCATTTGTCGAATTTCCATTCAACCTATTCCAAGCCCAATCAGAACCACTTGATCTGGCTTTTGAAATAGTGAGTTGTTAGCTTCCTCAGTCCTGATGTTTGCGCCTGAATGAAAAAGTCACAATTTACAGAAACACAGATTATTGCGATTCTTAAAAAAACGGATGCGGGTATGAAAGAGGAAGCGTTGTGCCGCCAGCATAGTATTAGCTCGGCTATCTACTACAGCAAAGCGGAGAATAGAGGACTGAATATGATATTCATCGATCATGAGTACCATGTTGATTCTAGCCTCTTGATTCTCAATATATGCTTGTTTGCCAAGAAAAATATCTATGCATTGCGTGAATTGCCTTAATGGGGTTTATCCAGTGTATCAAGGCCATTATTCACTTCGGCAACCGCGCTGACGATGGCGCGTGCTTTATTCATGGT
>Ga0193958_1000664_pt1 | contig 12084 bp, 10 predicted proteins | sample FB_1_MG_FD_140320 | JGI IMG/M metagenome (GOLD analysis project Ga0193958, IMG submission 140320) | Microbial mat bacterial communities from the Broadkill River, Lewes, Delaware, United States - FB_1_MG | ecosystem: Environmental > Aquatic > Freshwater > River > Microbial mats | place: USA...
AGACTGAGCACATTGAAGCCTTACATAATTTAGGCTACTTACCTATCTGCATTAAAGCATTGCCTGAGGGCTCTCGAGTTCCGGCTAAAGTACCTGTGTTTACGATAGTAAATACTCTTCCTGGCTTCTTCTGGCTTACTAACTACCTTGAGTCAGTAATCTCAGCTGAATCTTGGAAGATAGCCACTGTAGCTACTACTGCCTATGAATTCCGTAGAGGATTCGAATACTGGGCTAACATAACTGGAGCTAACAAGGATTTCATCCAATTCCAAGGACATGACTTCTCGTTTAGAGGTATGTCTGGTAGACACGATGCTATGCGTTCATGTATCGGACACCTATCTTGCTTTACTGGTACTGACACTGCCCTTGCAGTAGTTGGTGCGGAAAAGTGGTACAATGCCGATATTGAATCTGAATTAGTCGGTACATCAGTTCCAGCTACAGAGCATTCAGTAATGACTCAAATGATAGCTTACATAGCTAATCGTATTGATGAGGTAGGTTGTTGGGTTACTCCAGGAGGACAAGTTTTAGGTAATAACTTGGCATATGATGAAACTCACACTAACACTCAACGACTTGCTGAGTTAGCTTACATTATCTACCTCATCACTGAGTTACATCCTACTGGTGTGATCTCTATCGTAGCTGATTCATTCGACTTCTGGTACTTGATGGAGTACGGACTTACAGTTCTTAAGCCTTACATCGAATCTCGTAAGCCTTGTGCTCTTGGTCTTAACAAAGTAGTATTCAGACCTGACTCAGGTAACCCTGTTGATATTATTTGTGGTACACCATCGTTAGCTAGTAAGGCTGTAAGATTAGTAGATGAGCCTACAGACTTTGATACCTGGAAATCTTGGGTAGCTGAAGATATACACGAAAAGTTTACAGAAGACTTAGATGCAGAAGACCCTGTGTTTAGTATGGATTTAGATTATATGTTCGGTCAGAGACGTTTTACAGTAGAGTATACTCCTGACCTAAACAGACATGACAAAACTTATTACTACGTAGACAACTACGGCAGTATAGTATCTAAGTGTAGTTTTAAGCAACAACCTCCAGTGAAGGAGGCAGTAGTTAATAAAGGTGCTATGCAGTGCCTTTACGAGACTTTCGGTTCAACTACAAACGAAGCTGGCTACGAAACTCTATCACCTTACGTTGGTCTTATCTACGGTGACTCTATCACTCTTGAAAGGCAAGAAGCCATCCTATCAAAGCTAGCTGCTAAGAAGTACGCTACTGATTGTGTAGTATTAGGAATTGGGTTAACTATTTAATGGCCCCTTTAAGGAGTAATCCTTATCGAAAAACTTATCGAATTGCGGGAACATCCGTCAATTATAGTATACTAACCATAGGCAGAAATGTCGGCTATGGGGCGTGAAGTAACTACTCACGGTACAGTAAGAATTACTATAATTGGACAATCCGCAGCCAAGCTCCCGAAAGGAAGAAGGTTCAGAGACTATCCCGAAAGGGAGTAGGCCGTGTCAGGCCGAAGCGGTAAGCCCCTACAATGTAGGGTGATGATATAGTCCATTTAGTTACTTAAGTATTTAATAAGTAACAGTATGTTATACTTATCCATTAGTGATAAGGGACATACATATGACAAACAAACAAAAATTTATAGAAAAAGCGAACACAAAGTACTCAGAAAAATTTGATTACTCCAAGTTCAACTACATCAATGCTAAAACTAAAAGCACGATTACGTGTCCTGTACACGGCGATTTTGAGCAAAACCCAGATAAGCACCTCACGTCTAAATATGGGTGTCCAGAGTGTGCTTTGTTAGGTAGGACACAAGTAGCCAAACAGGCCAAACGAAAAGGATTTAAGCCTTTAAAGTATACCTGGGAAGATATGCTAGTAAGACTTACCAACAAATTTCCTAATCTCAGCTTTACATGCGAAAATTATGTAGGTGTGTATTCAAAAGTGACCCTAAGTTGTCCTGAGCACGGAGAACATGTTACTGAACCTCATACATTAACGCATAAGAACGTAAAGTACGGATGCCCGCAATGCGGTAAGGCAAAAGTTATTGAATCAAAAACAGGATCCTTTCAAGACTTCGTAGACCAGGCTAACAAGCTGTACAACAATAAGTACACCTACAGCTGTGAAACATATGTAAATAAGAAAAGTAAAGTGGCTATTACGTGCGATATTCATGGTACATTTACAAAGTCTGCACAGAAACACTTGTCAGGACAGGCATGCGAGAAATGCACTACAGATTCTCTTGTACTGGCTGGACGGCTACCTGGCGGGTATTGTGAGACTATCTTTAGCAGAAGCGATGAGCTTAAAAATAAACTTGGTATACTTTACTATTTTAAAATAGGTGAAGTATACAAAATAGGTATAACTATAAATCTAAAACAGCGAGTAAACGCTCTTAAATCAAAATCCTCTACATCTGTAGAGGTAATAGACACTTTAAGTACTACTCTGTATGAAGCTTATAAACTAGAACAAACTATTCTAGAAACATATGCTGAATATAGAACCAGAACAGAAGCTTCGACAGAGCTTTTTACTAAGGACGTACTTGAAGGAAAAATACTTAAGTAGCTAAATGCATACTCGTACAACTACATCACTCGTGATACTTTAGGTTTCGCTATGAAAGCAACTTACTCTGAAATCAACGGTAACCCTATTAACATCTACAAAGATCCGAAAACTGACGACGGTACAAAGAAGTCAGCTAAAGGCCTACTTGCAGTAGTATCTGACGAACAAGGTAACTTTACACTTAAAGATGAGTGTTCTAAAGGTACTGAGTCACTAGGATGTTTACAACCTGTCTTCAAAGACGGTAAACTTCTACAAGAAACTAGCTTATCTGAAATAAGAAGTAAGCTATGGAACTAACACCACCTGAACGTATAACAAATACTCATGTATTCTTTTGGAATAGTCCGTACTCTCAGTGGTTCACGTCTCCTAACCTTATAACTGACTATGCAGGCCAAACTTACTCATCTGCTGAAAAGTATATGATGGTAAAGAAAGCCGAACTATTCAACGCTAACGACATCAAAACTAAGATGCTTGCTACGGATTCTCCTCGAACTGTAAAAGCACTTGGTAGGCAGATTACTAATTTCGATAACGACCTATGGGATGAGCATAAACTAGCTATAGTTACTGAGGGCAATTACCTTAAGTTCTCTCAAAACCCTGAGTTACTTGCCTTCATGAAGTCTCACGCAGACAAGCAACTAGTCGAAGCTTCTCCTGTAGACAAGATTTGGGGTATAGGATTACATCCTACTGATCCTTTAGCTGAAGACGAAGCTAACTGGCAAGGAGAAAACTTACTAGGTATAGCTATTATGTCAGCTAGAGAACAAGTACTATCATCATGTTAGATGGGCCATTAGGCGAAGCTATCTTCGTAATATCCTGTATAGGCGCTATCTACTACTGGGCTACTCTTCAGGAGAAGAAGTAAATACTAATAAGGAACAACAATGGATACTTATCAATACAGCCAACAACTACAGTTGTATTTATCGGAACCTGGTAGGTGGAGACATCCTGATGACATGTTCAGTCCAGACTGTCCTACTTGTGATGTAGGTATGACAAACACCGGTGATGAATCAGATGAAGGAACTCCTGCTCATACTTACATTGTACATATTTGTCCTAAGTGTGGGTATACCAATTCTTATCTCATGTAACCTTAGTCCGAAATGACATTAAACTAATTTGAATCTCGAGAATCAAATGGATTCCCGTCCGTGACGCACAGCCTGTGCAACAAACCCCAACACACTAAAGGAAAATTATGGCAACATTATTAGATCAACTAGCTGCAGAATTAGCTGCAAAAACAAAGAAAAGCACAAAGAAAGCTGCAAAGTACGCATTAGAAGTAAACGGTAGAATGATGACTCAAAAACCAACTACTAAGAAAGAATTAAAAAGAGCTGTTCAAGCTATCATCGTTGCAAACCCATCTGCTACAATCAACTTATACACATTAAGTGGTCCAGTTTCTATGGATTTACCGGTTGCAGGTATTGATGGAGGAGCAGAATAATGGCAAATTCAGAATTCGATATCTCACAATTAGTTGCAGAAGTAACAGAAGGTCAAGACACATCTTTAGACCAATCAGTAAGAGTGTCTAGCGGGACAGCTGCTAAAGCAAAGTCAGAATCGGGCGAATAACCCGCTCTCCTCGGCCGTACGTCAGTACAATCACATATAGCCATTGAGGCTATACTGAGTCTACTTTGTAGGCTCTACTATAATCTTAAGGAACTATAAATGTCACATCAATATTACTACCACAAACTCAAGCCCTCTATAGCCGAATGGGTCGAACAGCAAGGCTCTGACTACGAATTTCTTCTTCACCCTGACTTACTTGTACCAACTTGGTCCCATTACAGAGAATACACCTCATTCTTACCTGCGTTTACTAAAGACCCATTTAGCAACAACTCATCTCCTATTAAAATACCTCTTAGGTACCTAGATACTGACCACGAACCTACTACAGACATACCTGAACCAATCACATACTACCACAGCGGACGTGATCGTAATGTTACTATTAACTTCGAAAATGGTTGGAGCGACGGAGGGAGTGATCTAGGTGACTATGCACTATATGATGTAAGTTTAGAAAGTTACATGATGGAATACTTGAAAGTAGATCAATCATTAGTATCAAACCCTACATCAGAATCCGATACAACTCGTTGGTCTGAACCACGAACAGTTCGAATTGATTTCCATTCGAACTACATCAAAGAGCAAATCCGTACTCGTTATGCATTCCTTCATCGACCATCATCTGGTGTTCTTAACCCTGTAGTTGACACATACTTTCCACAGATGTACTACAACTTTGGTCACAACGTAGGCTTAAAGCGTAACCACCAACTACCAACTACTGCTGTAGCTATATCTCCATTAATAGCTAATGCATTCAACATCAAGCAATTATCATGTGAGCAGATGTGTCAAGTACTTGGTTTCGACAAGAAGTCGATCCGTAAGTTAATCACTGACGTCAAGCGACATAAGTACACTTTCGCATTCATCGGAGCAGGTGGTACATCTATCAATACCGCTCATTGGTTCTCTGAAATGTGTAAGATGGTTAACATCTCCAACATATTCGAGCGTGTTTATTGTTTCGAAGAGGACACTGCTGAAGTATCTAACTTACTTCGATTCCCGATCGACCCTCGTACAATCCTATCAGCTAGTTCGAGCAAGTTGAAGCTAATGGCGCCTATCGTAGCTAATTTATCTAGCAACTTTAGTGGTATAAGTCGTTATGTGCCTGATACCTATGGCAGATACCCATATGAACTATACACATATTCTAGTGCTGGGGAGCAGAGAGTTCGTAATAAACACATCCTATACGGAGCACCTACTATCGAGACTCGTGATGACCTATCGAAGTACGGTAACTTCATTTGTGCTACTCACGCTAATACGAACTGCTCTATCTGGCTTAATCCGAAGCAAGAGCTTGAAAACTCTGTTGAGTCATACGGAATGATCCAACTTGCTCCGTTCTTTATGAACCAGCTTCGCATGGCTATCAAGACTCTTGAGTTACTAGCTCCAGGTGATCTTGATCTACAGCAACAAGACGTCCAACTTTTCAACTACCAGTTCGATGGTACTATCGTTGGTAAACCTGACAGAACGTACAACTGGCAAATCGAGCAAGACTCTTTAGTAGCTACTGAAGAAACTGCAATCCTAGGAGGTAACTAATGTTTGACCCAACCAAAAAGTCCTTCTTGGACTGTGTACTGCAAGCCGAGCTGCAAGAGTTCGCCGAAACTTGCTCTACTGACATGATCTCTACTCGTGACCGTGAGGAGTTCATCGACGGAGCAGTACTAACCAAAGTACCAATCAATCGTAAGTCTATAGCTAACCTTACAACATCGCAAGGTTTTATTGCTAAAGAGGAATTCCGTACTCAACCATACTCTCGTCCTGAAGACCGTCACTTACTTGATGATGTTACTAACCAAATAGTAAACATCAACAAAGGCCAATCGTTCGATGATTGTATGAAGCTAATAGCAACATTTCGTCAAAAAGCAGGTAAGCACTTCTACGGAGCGTTATTACGTGAAAAGGGTAACAACAAAGTAATCCTAAACCCGCTTCATATTCTTACCTCTCTTTCTATCATAGAAAATCTTGCAGAGATACGAACTAAACAGTATTCCACTATCATCTATGTACATAGTAACAAAGACGAAATGGATAAAATCTACAACACACATCAAGCCGATGAAGATGAAATCAACAAACAGCTAGATTCCATCATGCAAGGCTTTGCCTCAAAAGTAGAAAACAAGATAGACGGCTCTGCTAAACCAGTAGACGGTGGAGTAGAAGTTACTTTCAGGGTAGCTAAGGATCCTGATGAACATCGTACTTACGAGCACTACTTAGTAGCTCATCAACTTATGACCAAATCGGTTATCGCACCGACTTACGGTACATCCCTACTTGAGATGCGTCCAGGTTCTAGGACTGAAGGCATTATTGTATCACCTTTCGGCTCAGCTAACATAAGCCACGGAGGCGACGACTACACTAGTTCTCCACAATACGGATCTGTATGCTGTGGTTCACTTGATAACAGTACGATGCGTGGTCTTAGGTCTTTAACTCACTCTAATCTTAGCTCACCTTATGTTAGATGTAACCTAAAAGCCGGAGCACTAGCTTATGCTGACGTTATGTCTAACAGAGCTTTCGACCTCTACATCAAAACTAAAATTATTGACGCTTTCGATACTTCTAACACTGAAGCCTTTGCCCTTGCCAACAAACCTAAGTTCTCTGACGAGTTACTTGCTTGTGAGGTCTTAGCTGACTTCATGAGGATCTACAAGGAAGAAAACCCTGAGACGTACTCTGCATCAGTTTGCTTAGCTGCGTTTAAAGAAATGAACGAATACAAGGAATCATTACATGAAGAACAAAACACCATCATCGACGACATCGTCACTGGTTAATATCAAGGACTTTTACACTCACGACAACCAAGGTATTATCCTTCTTAACCACAAGTCAATCCAAGCCATCTACGACCAATCAGGCCCTCTAGCTAGTTCTTGTGAGTTCCAAGTACACTACTGGACACTCAACTTACGATTCAGAGCACCTGACACCTCTCTACTTGACATCGCCATCCCTACATGCTACTTCAATTACGAGCAGCTTGTATCAGGTGGTCATATCGATTTCGAGATGGAAGACGTTAAAGACTACTCTGCTAAGCTTGAACCATTACATAACATGAAAGTAAACGAGTTATTAGCTACTGGTGTAATCCAAAAGCTATCATCTATCTTCTCGGTTCAGTTCGAAGCTATGTCATCTGACATCAACTCTATCCATAAACATCCAGGCGGATCTTCTCGTCAAGCATTCTCTGGTACTGACTTAATGAAGACACCTAATAACCTTGGTGTAGTCTTCCCTCTTGAGTCTGGCTCTGATGACACACCTAACTTCGCCGGCATCATGGCACTCGACGGCAAGGAGAACAATGTAGCCCACTATGAGTACAGAGTAGTAAACGGAACTCTTGGTACTGACATCGAGTACGTTAAGGGTATGTGTACAGCAATCACTGTTAAGCCTACAGAGCACCCATCTGCAGTAGCTACTCTATTCGGCAAGTCTACTGTGAACCAATCCACTAGACGTTACTCATGCGGTGCTGCAGCTCATCCTCTATTCGATGAAGTACAGGACCTAGCTGAAGACCTATATCTTAACTTAGGTTTCGAAGCAAACGTTGCCGCAGTTAGACCTGAAAATGTAAAAGCTAAACCAAGAACTACTACTACTACAGTAGCTACTTACTCTAACAAGACAAGTGGTACAGAAGCTTACACTAAAGAGCAACTTGAGAAGTTCCAAACTTGGGAACTAAACCAACTACTACGTAACCTTAGTTACAAAGCCGGTACAATCAAGTCATTCGTATGGGGCTATGATAAGCCTGCAATCATTACTTCTATTCTTAAGCTTTATGACGACCTTAAGATGTCTTCTGAACCGGATCCAATACTTCCTGATATAGCTCCAGGTAACCTAATTCCAGATGATCCAGAAGAACATTATAAAGATGTAATAGCATACGATAGAAAGGCCTTAGAGTCTAAAGATCAGCTAACTCTCTATGCACTATTAGGTAGTTTATACGTTTTATACTATCAATCGCATTTAGAGGCTGACATCAACGACTACGAGCATTGTGAACTAGTTGATGAAATCATTACTATCCAAGATGGTATCTTAGATGAGATCAACACACATAAACAAGCTGGAGTAATCTCCATTGACAACTATTACCAATAAGGAGCTATCATGAATAAGCAATCTGAAGTACACACACTACCAGCTGGTACCTATACAGAACACACTATTCCGAAGAAAAACGGCAAAGTTCGAAAGATCTGTGCACCTGACGCTGACTTACTTAGATATCAACGTTCTAAGCTACCTGACTTATATCGTATATTCGCAGGTCAAGCAAGCGCTTACGGAGTTACTGACATATTCCACGGCTTTGTTCCTGACAAGAACTGTGTTACAGCAGCTCGAGCTCACATCGGTTTTGATATGACTCTTATGATGGATATCTCTGAGTTCTTTGATTCAGTACAACACTCAGTACTACCTAGCTTATCTATAGCTGACGATGCATCTTTCTACCACGCTGAAGGTGACTACTGTGCCCAAGGCTTTGCTACTTCTCCTATCTTAGCTAATATAGCAATTATCCCTATAATCAAAGAAATCCTAGACTTCCTAACTGACTCACTAGGTCCAGGTGATTTCGCATTCACTATCTATGCTGACGACCTGCAAATCTCATTCAACTATGAGCTTGATTGGCGATTTAAGCAACGTATCGAAGACATCATCGCAGTAGTTTCAGCGTGTTTCACTTTAGCTAACTTCCGAATTAACTCGAACAAGACTCGTCTACGTCATGCTAAGTATGGCTATCGTCGAATCCTTGGTATCAACGTAGGTAATGACCACATCAGAGCATCTCGTAAGACTATGCGCAAACTTCGTGCTGCTAAGCATCAAGGCAACGGCCCATCAGCAGGTGGACTTACTACCTGGTCGAAATGTTACCCACCTAAGTCTGTACAAGAAGCTGAAACCGAACTAGCTGAACGGATAGAAACTGTAACACGGTGGTCAAACTTCCAAGCCTCGATGCTGACTGAATCATCTAGAACTGCTTTAGAAGCAGCAATGACAAATCATCCTATCCAGTCTAGTTACTATGTAGGTACTGGCGACTCTGGGATACAGCCAACACTAATCCCTACAGTATCCATCACATAGTCAACCTTAGTCCTAACTCGCCCACAATGACTTCTAATAAACTTGAGGGCCTTCTCAGTATTCTGTACTGAGGGTATATAGATTTCAGTAAACCACTACTCCTATGATGACGCATCGTCTCTGCTAGCTTGGGAGTAGTATAGTTTACTGGCACGCCATTAGGGCTCTCTCAGCCTCGGGCTGAAGACGCCCATCGGCCAGCCAGTAAACATCTAGATCACATTCTGGTGATTTTTGGTATATACCTTCTGTACAGCATACTCGTAGTGTTTTCCGTTGAGGATACGTAGACTTCTTAATTAATTTGGTAGTCTATAGTGTCGTATCGACCTTCTCAAATAGGACTACCAACAATTAATTAAATGCGCGCGCTTCAATTGCGTAGCAATTTGAGCGGAGGCATTTAATTAATACGCTTCCACAGGATCTTTAATCCTGGAATTTTTGGTACGTATTCTCTACAGAGAACATTACACTATATTTTGCAAGAAGTATGTGGACTAGTAAAGTAAATAAGTTCACTTACAGTGTCGCTTCGACCTCGTTATACCGAGTGTTCATAAATTTACTTTCTTCCTTACCAGGGACGTCCCTTTTGCCGAGTAGGCAACAGGACGTACCAGGAAGGGCAGAAAGTGAATACTATTTTTTTGCACATACTTCTCGCAAAGTATAGATTATATCAACATAAAAGGAACCCCCATGAGAAAAATACTCCAAGCCGACACCGAAACTCTTCGTGACTACGGTGCATTTGAAACTAAACAAGCAGGCATCCTCGACAAGATAGTCGATGCTATCCCTTTCCAAACCGTACCATACCGAATGAAAGCAGTCATCGCCATATCTGAAATCATTTCTTTCGCTTCTCAGTTCAAGCGTAACATAGCTCACTGGGACGACATCGAAGTTCCTGTAAACACTATTGGCTTCGTACTGTGTGGCTCAGGTGGTGGTAAAGATAGCTCGAAGAAAGCTGCACATAAGTGCTTCGCTCCTGGCTATGAACTAATCAAATCCAAGCGTAAACAGCTCAACCACGCACAAGCTAAAGAGGCTGCACGTGAAGCTGGTGAGGAGTTATGGGAAAATTTCGACATCTACAAGGAGTTCTTAAAGCCAACTCCTCCATTATCAATCGCCCCATCAACTGGACCAGGCTACCTTGAACATATCAACGACATCGGTGAACACTCTATCGGAACTGGCTTCCTATACACAGGTGAGTATGGTGACGAGTTAGCAACTAACGGCGAAATGGTAAACATTACGCAAACTCTATCTGAAGTATATGACTTAGGTGACAAGGATGTTAAGTATACTAAAGGAGTAGAGTCTCGATCTAGAGAGGTACGTGGTCAGTCCACATCAGCTCTTATGGTATCATCTCCTAACTACATTCTCTACGATGCAGCTACTCAACATAAGTTCAACATAGCTTTCATGACTAAACTAGCTCGTAGAGCCTGGTTCTGTTTCGTACCTGAAATCATTACTCCACCTGACTTCGAATCCTCTGCTGAACGTAGAGCTCATACTCGTGCTATTAAGGAAACATCTAGAGCAGCACGTAAAGCAGTCGAAGCTGGTATAGTTACAGTAACTAATCACAACATCCAACGATTAGGTAAGCCATTAACTTGCTCCGAAGAACTTGAAGATCTATTTGAAACTTACCTTAGCTACAATGCCGAATTAGCTGATGCTATGCCTAACAAGCATTCCACAGCAGTACTTATGAGACGTCACTTCCAATGGAAAGCTCTCAAACTAGCTGGTGCATTAGCTATCTTCGACCTGTCTGATGAAATCAAAATCGAGCACTTCGTCTACGCTATTCGTTTCTGTGAAACCTTAGCTGACGACATGGGTGCATTCGAAGCTGAATTAGGTAAGCTAGACTATGAACGTTTCGCTGACTACATCCAAACTATCATCGACACTGACGGTGAAGCTACTATGCCTATCCACGAAATCAAGAAGAAAGGTTTCATAGGCTCTGTATCAAAAGCTCGTCTTACAGAACTTATCAACTCAGCTGCTTCATACGACCCTAACGGTGTATACAACCTAATCGAGAACGACACCGCTATCCACTACCAAGCAATCCAACAAACTGAAGCTATCACGTTATCATACAAGTCAGTGGACAACCAGCCTATCTTCGATGCTGTTGCTCTAGGTGATCCTGCTGCAATTAGGAAAGCTAAGAATCTAGTTGCTTCAACAGCCAACAAAGGTCTCAAGACAATTGAAATAGAATTCGAAGACTTATCTGAATTACTTTCAGGCGACTTTGCGTACTCTCCATATGTATTCAAGGATGGTATCCGTCATAAAGACAACATCAACTCCGGTACTAAGTTCTTAGTATTCGACGTTGATACATCTGATATTACTGCCTCTGAAGCTCACTTCATTCTGTCTGACATCAATCACCACATAGCTCTTAGCTCTGACGCCTCTAATGAATTCAAGTTCCGTGCCATCGTAGAACTCGACTCAGCTGTAGACATAGATCCGAAGATCTGGCGTGAGTTCTACACTTTCGTTGCTGAGGACCTTGGACTACAAATCGACGTATTAGCTCAATCGCAACTATTCTTTGCGTACTCTGGTCGCCCAGTCCTATCAACTACTGACGCTGATCCTTACCACGTTCGTGACGCCATTATGCAC
>Ga0193958_1000665_pt1 | contig 12065 bp, 9 predicted proteins | sample FB_1_MG_FD_140320 | JGI IMG/M metagenome (GOLD analysis project Ga0193958, IMG submission 140320) | Microbial mat bacterial communities from the Broadkill River, Lewes, Delaware, United States - FB_1_MG | ecosystem: Environmental > Aquatic > Freshwater > River > Microbial mats | place: USA...
AGGGCCGAGCAGTCCTGCGAGCTGCGACACAGCCCGCCCCGAGCAAAGCGAAGGGGAAGCCCCTTATTCTTATTGTGAAGACTTTTTTTGTTTGGCCAAACGTGCTCTTTCCTCATTTTCTAAGGCTAAAGCTTTTTTGCGTCTTGCCAAAGCTGCTTCATATTTAGCAACCGTTCCGTCTGCAATGCGATCGGGGTTTTGTTTAGCTTTAGCAATATCTTTTTCCATTCGTTTTACCTCCTCTGCATTGGTTGGTAATTTGCGAATATTCGTACTAATTTTTGGTCCGGTTTGTTGTTGAGCTTGAGCATTTTGCCCCATAAAGAGAAGCAAAACTACCAAACTACAGGCTAGCATATTTTTCATCTAATTAAGTTTGATTGATCTTAAAACGTATCCATTGATTATTCTGCTGCGTCTTCTTATATAACGCAGGCTAACCATTTTCTGTATTTTTGGGGAATAAAAACTGCTCTTTTTTTATTGTTGGTTCTGTATCCAATTGCCGATGTAGCGGAAAATACAATCCAATCGAAAGGATGAAAAGTCCTGATAATAAGCAAACTTGCAATAATTGAAACTGCTTTTTGGTATACCCTTTTGGGGCTGACTGAAAGAGCAGTACTTCTAAACGCCTTTGCAATTTTTTCTTAGCCAAAAAGAAGGCCAAAGCTTGTCCCTTATGCTGAAAGGCTGTCATTTTTAGCAGCATTTCGGCATAACTTCGGCGGCTATCTAAGCGTTGAGCGGCATAGTCATCGGCTAAAAGTTCATTGATTTCTAAAAGTTCTTTGCGAAAAACATAATAGAGCGGATGCCAAAACCAAAAAATCTGTAGTAGCGCTAAGCAGTACCCGGCCCAACTATCTCGTCCCTTCAGATGGCCTAACTCATGATAAAAAGCCGCCTGTTGCTCTTTCTCATTTAAGCAATCTAGAGCTGGCGACCACAAAATATAATGCCGCAACAAGCTAAAAGTACTAAAGGGGTAACTTTTATACCCCTTAGGGTAAAGCATTTGGTATGAATGATTTTCCAGCTCTCGAGGCTCTGCATAAGATTGTTGCCGAAGCCAAACCAAGTTTCCAAATTGCCATAAAAAGCGTAATAAGAAATAAATAGCCAAAAGCAAAAACAGCCCCTCTAAGGCCCAACGAACATCCATTAAGGTATCATAATAAGGATCTGGCTGGAAGTCAACCAAGGCCGCTTTTTGCTTAATTTCACAATGACAAACCCCCTCACTATTATTGGCCGATTTATAACAAGACAACAATTGTGGGTCCTCAATATCTACTTGGTTCCAGCCCTCATAACTCTCATAATCAATCCATGTTTTCTCAAAATAATGCTCCAAAGAAGGCATAAGACTAGGCAAAAGTAAAGCCGCAAGCAAAAATGTCCAAATGAATAATTTTCTATTCTGCCAAGACAAATGCTTCCTTAATGCCCAATAAAAGAGCCCCCCTGCCGCTAGTAGGAGCGCAGAAAGAAGTAGAAAAATTAGCATAAATAGCGTTTATCGGTCCAATAATTTTTTGAGCTCTTCTAAGTCCGCATCCGTCATTCCCTCCTGCTCAATAAGCGCAGAAAGTAAAGATTGTACAGAACCCGAAAAGACTTTCTCTACCGCATTTTCCAAAAAATCTTGCTGATAACTTTCCTTGGACACCAAAGGGTAATACTGATGACTTCTCCCCTTCTCCATATGCCCAATGAACTTCTTTTTATCTTGCAAAATGCGAACTATCGTAGAAACGGTATTATAAGCCGGTTTGCTGGCTTCTGGCCAATGCGCTAAGATATCTTTAATATACGCCCGCTCTAACTTCCATAAAATATCCATCACCTTTAGCTCCAAAGGCGTGAGCATAATTTTCTTTTCCATAAGCTTTAGTTATTTTTCAGCCCCAAAAATAAGGCTTTTTCTGCTTTGCCTAAAAAATCAACGTAAAAGACCACAATATTTAGCCCAAAGGAACGTCTTAAAGCCCGAAAAGTCACTTTTTTATCCTTAAAAACAAAAGTTTTTATGTACGCAACTCTTTCTCGCCTCTTGGTTATTAGCCTGCTCTTTAGCCTTTCTGCCTGCCACTTACTAGAGGTCGCAAACAACAATAATAGTAATTCGAGCAGCGGTAGCGCCACGGCTACCGCCTCCGCCTACATAGAACGCTTCAAACCCATCGCTATTGCCGAAATGAAGCGAACAGGTGTTCCCGCTAGCATCAAAATGGCGCAGGCTATTCTCGAATCAGGCTACGGCCGCAGCGAACTCGCAAAAAAAGCCAATAACCATTTTGGTATTAAATGCGGCAGCGGCTGGACAGGAAAAACCTATCAACTCCGCTCCAAAAATGCCTGCTTTAGAGCCTACAGTAGCGCCGAAGAAAGCTTTCGACAACACTCTGACTTTCTTAGAAATGGTAGCCGATATGCAAACCTCTTCAAACTCAAAACTACCGATTATAAAGGCTGGGCCAAAGGCCTCCGAAAAGCTGGCTATGCAACCTCTTCTTCTTACCCTAGCAAACTCATTGAACTGATTGAACGCTACCGTTTACATCAATACGACCAATAATTAAATCTTTTTAGAATAGGGGCCTCCGCTGCGCTACGCTTGCGGCGCTAGGTTTCAGGGCTCGCAAGTCTGCTCGGCCCTTCAGCGCTAAAGCGCTTCGGTCTGGCCCTACGGGCCACCCTTGCACAGCGCTAGGCCATAAAAGACGGCTCCGCCGCCAAAAAAGCGAAAAGCCCACAGCTAAAAGTAGCTGTGGGCTTTTCGCTCTCCTCAAACAAATACGACCACCTAATCCATCATATTGAATTGCATAAAGGCCAATTTATCTACAATCTCTTCTATCCGTTGAGCTGTGGGCTTACCTGCTCCATGTCCCGCCGAACGATCTATCCGCAATAAAGCTGGAGCATTCCCCTGGGCATTGGCCTGTAAGGCCGCCGCAAATTTAAAAGAATGCGCAGGCACCACCCGATCATCATGATCTGCTGTCATCACCATGGTCGCCGGATATTTTTTTGCCTTTACATTATGCACTGGCGAATAACTATATAAATTCTTAAACTGTTTTTCATCAGTACTCAAACCATAATCCGCCGCCCAAAAACGACCAATAGTAAACTCCTGATACCGAAGCATATCCAAAACTCCCACAATTGGAAAAGCAACTTTAAATAAGTCTGGACGCTGTGTCATACAAGCCCCTACCAATAATCCTCCATTAGAACGGCCCTCTATAGCCAATTTATCGGAGTTGGTATAGCCCTCCTTGACCAAATACTCAGCCGCTTGAATGAAATCATTGAATACATTTTGCTTGTTCAACTGTGTTCCTGCCTGATGCCAATCTTTACCATACTCTCCTCCCCCTCGAATATTGGCTACTGCAAAAATACCTCCTGCTTCCAACAAAGGGATCCGCTCCAAAGCAAATGAAGGCATAATACTAATATTAAAGCCGCCATAACCATAAAGCAAGGTAGGTCGCTTACCATCTGCTTTTAGGCCTTTTTTATGCGTGATAAACATTGGGATACGAACAGTTTCCTTTCCACTCTTGTAGCTATAAAACACCTGCCGCGTTACAAAGTCCTGAGGATTAAAAGCCAATTTAGGCGCCTGCCAAGTTTCACTTTTTCGGCTATCTAACTCAAAAGTACAAGCTGTACTCGGAATCGTAAATGCACTTACACTATAACTTCCTCCCTTTCCATTTGGGAAGGCCCGTAAATCGCTAATATCCACAGGACTATCACTACCCAAGACTTTGGGTAAATGCAAACGCCCCTTATATTCTCCCTTGGCATCATATACCCGCAATTGGTTGCGCACATCTTTGATATAATTGGCCACAAACTGATCGCCCAGCATAATAACCGATTCTAAAGCCTCTTTCTGCTGAGGCAAAATAGAGCTCCAGTTTTTTTCTTCAGGCTGCTTAAGATCTATTTCTAGCAATTGATAATTGGGCGCCTTGTAATTGGTCTTAAAATACAAACGACTCCCCTTATTATTGACCAAGCTATAATCATAGTCAAAATTACTCACCAAAACTTCTACACCCGCATCCTTCTGTTTAAGGTTTTTATAATAGATGCCATTGCCACTAGTACTAGCCGTACTATAAATCAGGAGGTAATTTTCATCCTCTGTTACCTCTGGACTAAAGTTATAGTTCGGGTGGCTTCTATCGGCAAAGATCAATTCATCTTTTGCCTGCTTTTGGCCCAAACGGTGGTAGTACAACTGATGAAACTCGTTTTTACGGCTATATTTATCCTCTGCTTCATTGGCATCGTAACGGCTATAAAAAAAGCCATTCTCAAACCAACTAACATTGGAGTAACGCACCCAATTTACCTCATCCGCTAAGACCTTTTTATCTTTTAGGTCCATCACCTTAATGCTGCGCCAGTCTGAGCCCGATTCGCTAATCGCATAAGACATATAGCGCCCATCTTTAGAAAACCAAAGGCCCATCAAAGAAACAGAACCATCTTTAGACAAGGTATTGGGATCCAAAACCAATTCTTCTTTTAAGGGATTTAGGCTAGCGGAACGATAAAGGACCGACTGATTTTGTAGGCCCGTATTTTTGGTATAATAATAATAGCCGCCCTCCTTTCTTGGAGCCGAATAGCGGTTGTAGTTCCAGATTTTCTCTAGACGATCTTTAAGCGCTTCACGGCCAGGCAAAGCATCCAAATAGTTACGACTCAACTTTTCTTGCTGGGCTACCCAAGCTTCTACTTTTGCATCTGTATCTTTTTCTAGCCAGCGATAGGGGTCGGCTACTTTTTGGCCAAAAAAATCGTCTGTAGTTTGCCCTTCTTCTGTTTTGGGATAAACGAGTTTTACTTTATCAGGCTGAATCAATTGCTCCCGTTCTTGATTAGTTACAGTAGGCGCCTCTGTTTTGCTTCCTTCTGTTTTTATAGGTTCAAAGCCTCGTTTGGGAGTAGAAGGCTGGCAAGCCTGTAGGCCCATTAGGCCCAAAACGGCTAGAGAAAGGGTTATTTTTTTGGCTTTCATCTTATCGGTTTTGTGTAGGGAAACTGTTTTCTTTCATTTGTCTTTATAAGGTATAAAAATGCTGTTATTTTTTAGACCTCTAGGCTTTTTTTTATAAAACCAATAGTAGTTAGGGGCATTATGGCCTAAGTTTTTTGGTCCAAAACGAAAAAAGCCGCTGCCCCTTATGGGCAGCGGCTTTGCTCTATAGCTAGTTTTGGTTTAAGCATACCGCCTTTGCGATAGAACGGCAGAGATGGCCTAGCGATGTGCAGCAGTGGCCCGTAAGGCCAGACCGAGCCGCTGAAAGCGGCGAAGGGCCGAGCAGACCTGCGAGCTGCGGAACGTAGCGCCGCAAGGCGAAGCCGCAGCGGAGGCCCCAAAACATCCTTGGCCTAGAAATTCTATAGGTGAATGACTTCATCATAGGCTGCAGCGGCAGCTTCCATAACGGCCTCTGACATCGTGGGGTGAGGATGTACCGTTTTTACTAGTTCCATACCTGTAGTTTCTAATTTGCGTACGGCTACTAATTCAGCCACCATTTCAGTTACATTGGCGCCTACCATATGGCCACCGAGTAACTCGCCATATTTCTTATCAAAAATCAATTTGACAAAACCAGCATTATCGCCAGCGGCACTAGCTTTTCCAGAAGCCGAGAAAGGGAATTTACCGATGCGAAGCTCGTAGCCGGCGGCTTTGGCTTGCTCCTCCGTCATACCGACAGAAGCCACTTCGGGCCAGCAATACGTACAAGCAGGAATATTATCATAATCGATAGCTTGAGGAGCGTGCTCAAACTTACCATCCTTATAGGCAATAGCTTCTACACAAGTGATTCCTTCTGCACTAGCAACATGGGCCAAAGCTTGAGTTTCTAGCACATCACCAATTGCGTAAATGCCCGCTACATTGGTAGCATAAACTTCATTTACTTCGATGTGGCCAGCTTTGGTTGTTTTAACGCCCAAATTAGCCAAGCCAATATTCTCAGTATTGGGGGTTACGCCTACAGCAGAAAGAACAACATCAACAGTTACTTTCTCTACTTTTCCTGTTTTATTGTGTTGAATTTCCACCTCACAGCCTCCATTAGCCAAAGGAGTTACCTTTTGTACGGCGGCTTTGGTTTTAATCTTCATTTTGGCCTTTTTATAGACCTTAGTAATTTCCTTAGAGACATCTACATCTTCGCGGGGAAGGATATTATCTAGATACTCGACAACGGTAACTTCGGTGCCCATGCTATTGTAGAAATAGGCGAACTCCATTCCGATAGCACCAGACCCTACCACCAACATACTCTTGGGTTGCTTGGGGAGCGTCATGGCTTCACGATAACCAATTACGTGCTTGCCATCAATGGCCAAATTGGGCAACTGACGGGCGCGAGCACCTGTAGCAACGATAATATGCTTGGCTGAATAAGCTTTCTTTTGGCCTTTTTCATCGGTTACTTCGAGCTTTTTGCCAGGCAGCAGTTTGCCTTCGCCCATAAGGACCGTGATTTTATTCTTCTTCATTAAGAAATTGACGCCGCCGCTCATCTTTTGAGCTACGCCGCGACTGCGTTGCACCACAGCAGAGAAGTCGCTTTTGGCTTCACTAACCTGAATGCCATAATCGGCAGCATGCTGAATGTAGTTGAATACCTGTGCACTTTTGAGCAGTGCTTTAGTGGGAATACACCCCCAATTGAGACAAATACCACCAAGGGCTTCCCGCTCTACAACAGCTACTTTATAACCTAATTGAGAGGCCCGAATGGCCGTTACGTATCCGCCAGGGCCGCTGCCCAAAACAATGATATCAAAATCCATATTGAAGCATAGTTTTAGTTAAACAGAAAGGATGCTCTTTCTGGCAACAAAGGTACAGGTTTTAGTTTAAAAACAAAGCCTGTTTTGAAGAAGTGCGTTATAGTATAGATCCACTATCTTTGTCTTTAAAACAAAAATCTATGAACATCAGAACCATTGAGGTCTATCCTTATCAGAAGGACTGGCCCCAAGCTTTTGCTAAAGAAAAAGCGGCAATTTTAAATATTTTGCCCAAAAATCTAATGGCCAAAATTCATCATATTGGGAGCACTTCTGTGCCAGGTTTATCGGCCAAGCCCATTATTGACCTATTGATGGAGGTTGATAGCTTAGAAGAGCTGGACCAATCGGCCAACAAGCTAGAACAGCTCGGTTATTTGGTCAAAGGAGAATTTGGCATTCCTGGTCGTCGCTATTTTCAAAAGGGAGAGATAGAGCGCAGTCATCAACTACATGCTTTTGTGCATAACTCTTATGGGGCAAAGCGACATTTGGCCTTTCGGGACTATCTTCGGCAGTTTTCAGAACATCGCCAAGCCTATGAAGCCATTAAGTTAGAAGGCGCTCGCTTGTATCGCCTAGATCCAGCAGCTTATGTGGCCCATAAAAATGATTTTATTCAACTACATGAGCAAAAGGCCCTAAGCTGGGCCCAGGAACAAGGAAAATAGCTGTCGTTTTAACAAAAGAAAGCCGCCTACACAAATGTGTAGGCGGCTTTTCTATGCTATTTAGCTTTGGCTTATGGCTTTTCTAGGGCCCAGGTCCAAGCTTCTTTTTTTGCTTTTTTGTTGTAGCTCGTGCTTAAGCTAGGGAAGAAAGCAAAACGTAGTTTTTTATTGGCTAGGGGCATATAGCCTCTAAAGATGCGGATCTCTCTTTTGCCAGAAGTTACGGTTAGTTCTTCTAGTCCTCGGATCAAGCCATTTTTGACCAAATAATTCTTTAGGCGGGCCGAGAAACAAAGCACTTGTTCGGCCTGCAAATAAGACATCCAGTCAAAGAAGAAGGCCTGGCAGCGCATAAGGTCTGCCGTGCTGATATTTGTTTCTTTGTCGGTATAAAAAGGACAATAAGCCGTATCTGTTAATTGATCCAAGGAGAAGTTTGAAATATAAGCCTTTAGCTCAGGCATTATCTTGGCCCATTTCTCTTGATTGATTTCCCCATCGGGCGCTGTCATTTGTGCAGGATACTCTTGTCCTTCTTCGGCGAGCCAAGCATATTGCAAAAGAACAGTTCCTTTACGATGAATGGTAGAGGCAGCTAATTGATAGGTCCAGTTGCGTTCTGCTTCTGCATGTTGCTGGCAGATATCGCTACTGCCGAAGGTCTCCGCTAAACGAACATACAGCTCATCCAAATCGGTGCGGCGAACTGCTTCAATCTCGACCACCTCATTTTTGCCTTCTTCTAGTTTGGGGCGCAAATCTTCCTCACTCAAGTTTAGTTCGGCAATGGCATCTTCTGCGCGGACCATCTGGAAATCCACTTGGCGTTTTTCCAAATTGGTACTCGCTACCCGTACCCAAATAGGGTCTCCCATTTTAAAGCGCTCTGAAGAAGAGTGAATATGGAAACGGTCATCTTCTAGCACAAATTGATCGTACATATTTTCAAAGCGGAGCATTCCTTCACAGAAGTTCTCATCTAGGGCGACAAAAATACCGTATTCGGTCATGCCCGTGATATGGCCCTGAAAAACCTGGCCCAAACGGCCCTGTAAATATTCGGTTTGTTTGTACTTGATCGACTCTCTTTCGGCATCCATGGCATTGCGTTCCTTTTTGGAGATATGTCCACAGATTTCTTCTAGTTTTTCTGAAGTATAAGGCGGCTTTTCATTCATTAAGAAATGCTGCAAGTTTCTATGGACCAATACATCTGCATAGCGACGAATAGGCGAAGTGAAATGCGAATAATCTTCAAAGCCTAGCCCATAGTGCCCAATATTTTGGGTAGAATAAGCAGCCTTAGACATGGTGCGAATGCCTAATTGATGTAAGACAGCATGCTCGGGTTTGCCCTCTGCTGCTTTCAACATCTTATTAAAGGCGCCAGCCACCTGATCTACATCCTGAATTTTTAGGCGATAACCCAACTGTGCCGCAAATTTTCCAAAACCATTGACCTTTTCCATGTCGGGTAGGTCGTGAATGCGATAAACAAAAGGGATTTCTTTGCCTCCATTGCGATAGATGTTCATAATTTTGGCCCCTACACGGCGGTTGGCCAATAGCATAAAGTCCTCAACCAACATATGGGCATCTTTACGATGCTTGAGGTAAACATCTACGGGTTTGCCATCCTCATCTAGTGTAAAACGTACTTCTGGCGACTCAAAACTAATCGCTCCCTTCTTAAAGCGAGCTTTGCGCAAAATATGGGCATAACGATTAAGAATGCGCAACTCTTGGCTGTATGCTCCTTCTGCTCCATCTAAGATTTCCTGTGCTTCTTCATAAGCAAAGCGCTGATCTGAATGGATGACTGTTTTGCCAAACCACTCTTCTACAACATGCCCCTTGGCATTTAGCTCAAAAAGGGCCGAAAAGGTCAGTTTATCTTCATGGGGACGCAAAGAGCAAACCCCATTAGACAACTTTTCGGGTAACATGGGCAAAACGCGATCTACCAAATAAACGGAAGTGGTCCGCTTGGCGGCTTCTTTATCTAATGGGCTTCCCTTAGTCACATAATAAGTTACATCGGCAATGTGAATACCAATGCGATAATTGCCATTATCTAGCATTTCCACCGAAAGGGCATCATCAAAATCTTTAGCCGTAGCAGGGTCAATAGTAAAAGTAGGAATTTGGCGAAGATCCAAACGTTTTTGAATTTCTTCTTCGGGAATTTCCAAAGGAATAGCTTCCGATTCGGCCATTACTTCTTCTGGAAAATCTAGTTCGAAGCCCTGTTTAATTAAAATGGACTTCATTTCAATATCGTTGCCTCCTGCTTTACCCAAAACAGCCGTAATTACCCCTTTGGGATTATCATTGCTATTGGGTTTTGGCCATTCGGTAATATGCACAACTACCTTATCATCACTTTGGCCTTCCATCAGGCTGTTGCGGTCCACAATAATATCCATAGGAACCGTATTTTCATCGGGAATAACAAAGCAAAAGCGCCTAGACACCACCAAAGTACCTATAAAGGTTTCGCGGTTGCGCTTTAGAATCTTAATCACCCGGCCCTCGGGTTTTCCGCGGCGCGACAAACGCCATTTTAGCTGCACCAAATCGCCTTTGAGCGCCCCTTCTAATGCACCTTGGGGAACAAAAACATCACGATCCAATTCTGCATCATCCGGTACAATATAAGCCGCTCCTGAACGGGTGGGATCTACCGTTCCTGTAGTTGTTTGCCAGCCTGATCCCTTTTTGCGACTATCTCGGTCTTTGCGTTCTGATTGCCCTTGGCCATTACGGTCACTTTCTACTAGTTGTTGCTGATAAAAGCGATCAATACGGTAGCGATTCCCTCTAGCTAATGGATAAATCACCCCTTCTTCTTGTAGAGCGGTCAATGCAGATTGCACTGCATCCGAACTATTGGCAATAGGCAATTTTCTAACAATATCTTTCACACCCAAACGGGCCTTGTGGTCATTGATAAAGAGTTTAGCAATTTGACTTTTCAGTTCTCCAGCGCTCAATTGCTTTTTGCGCTTCGATTTATTTTTTTTATGTGCCATATTCTTTTGTTTAATACTGCTCTTTGGGCCCTGGCGGGGCCATACTCAAAAAACAGAGCAGTGGGGCGGCCTGCCTTTGCAAGCCTATATTGATTAAATAGGGCTGCCTCAATTTTCGGAGGCCTTATACCCAGTTTGTGCTAATCTCTCTTACAAGCTATAGACTAGTCTTTTTATGATGATTAGGGGCTGCCCCTCCCTTTGGTCGGGTCGGGCTGTGTCGCAGCTCGCAAGTCTGCTCGGCCCTGCAGCCCTTCGGGCTTTGGTCTGCCGCCTATGGCGGCCCTGCTGTCCATCCCTCAGCCAGTTAGGCCCTTCGGGCCTTTAAGGTCATTGCTTAAAGCTTTTATTCTTCTTTTAAGTTCAATGAAGGAGGATCCTTTTATTTTGGTTTAAGGCATTTTTCGCCTTGCCTTGATTAGTTATTGTTCTGCTTTGCTATTCTTTATCGCCAAAAGCTAGGGAAATCTTGGGGATTAGTTGGCCCAGCGCTGTGGAGTGGGTGGCCGAAGGCCAGACCGAGCGTTTTTGCTGCCTAGCAGTAAAACGCGAAGGGCCGAGCAGACCTGCGAGCCCCGCAACATAGCGGCGGCAGTCCGAAGCCAAAGGCTGAGCCTGCCGCGGGCCCCAAAAAGATTAAATTACAAACGAATTAGACATCTTCTAGAATTTCTCCATCTAGCGTAACCTGCAAACGTTTGCTTTCCGTCGTATTTTCTTTGAGGAGTTGGCCTTGAGCATCAATTTGCCCTTCTACTCGCTGGATGCTCCAATCTTTGGCCACAGTACAAACCATCTGTTTGATGCCATCTTCCAGATAAAGTGTTCCGGCCAAAATCTTATGGTCAATAATGTGGCCTGCAGGAGAGAAAGTAGCTAAAAAGTAGGCACTGCCCTCTAGAGAAGCCTGCCAATAGACCAAGCCTAAAAACTTTTCGCTTTGGGCTAGGCAAAAACAGGGCATAAATTCGGTAAACTCATCTAGTTCTTCGCCATACTCCAATACAAATTCATACATCCAAGCTGCATTTAGGGGCTCATGAGCCTCTGATATGAGCTTCTCTGTATCAGAGCTAATGCTTAGAGGAAGTTCTACAGCTGGAAAAAAGTTCAAAAAATCTTCAAAGCGTAACTTTTCTTTCTTCTTTGGGATAATTGGACCGGTTGTTCCTTGAAACCCTTCCTGATGTAACAGCATTTTCTGCATTTAAATACTATACGTTTAATAAGTTGGTTAAAACTAAGCTTTTTTCGTTGCTTTTGCAACTGGCCGCAGCCATAAGAAAAAGAAAAAGGCCACCGAAGGCATTCGGTGACCTCTTAGCCCTAAAGGGCGATATGGTTTAGTAGCGGTAGTGTTCTGGTTTGAACGGACCTTCTACGGTTACGCCAATGTACTCTGCTTGTTCTTGGCTAAGCTCTTCTAGCTCAACGCCAATTTTAGCCAAGTGTAGGCGGGCAACTTCTTCATCAAGATGCTTAGGCAACATGTATACATCTTTGCCGTACT
>Ga0193958_1000667_pt1 | contig 12052 bp, 19 predicted proteins | sample FB_1_MG_FD_140320 | JGI IMG/M metagenome (GOLD analysis project Ga0193958, IMG submission 140320) | Microbial mat bacterial communities from the Broadkill River, Lewes, Delaware, United States - FB_1_MG | ecosystem: Environmental > Aquatic > Freshwater > River > Microbial mats | place: USA...
GCCCTTTTTGGATCGCTGCTTTTCATAAGTACGCAGAGGCTCCACCAGCACATACTCCACCCCCACTCGCTCTAAGAGCGTGATCAGCTGACGTGCAGAATTCTGTGCTCGGCCAACTTTTCTTGAAATAGCGTTGATAACTCCCTGCTGCTTGGCATTGACACCCTTCCGGGCATACGTGGGGTTTTTGTTATCAATATCCTCAATAACAAACAAGGCACCAGCCCAATAACTCATCTGCAGACGATCTTGAATATCAAAAAAGTCCAGTGATTCGAGCTCACGAATTTGGCCATCATGAATAAGAGCGACACCCGGCGCATCAGAGTCCGGGTCGATAGCAACAATCATCCGCTCATGTTTGTACGGGTCTTTAGCTTCCAGAACAGCCGGTCTGCCATTAACTACGGTCTCAACTTTCACTTTGATTGCTCCTTTTTCTGATTCTGATCAGCACCAAACTCTTTACACCCACGGTACCGGGTACGCAGGACGTTCATGCGCCGCCGCATGTCCTCCTTGTAGTCCCCTTCAGGCAACTCGCTGATCCATTCACGCACAGCCATCAGGTTTCCCTTTCGGCCAAAAAATACTTCACGAACCCGCACCCAGCGGCGCATATCCTCACTGATTGCTTTTTGCTGATCAGGCGTGAAGGTAGGGTTGTATTTCTCCAGATAACGCCCTGGCGGCAAGCCACTGATCATCCACCAGCCCCCACCCCTGCATTCAGGGAACGTTCTGTCCGCACTAGGTGGCTCTCAGACAATTCATCGACAAGGTAGATACCGGCTGCCACAACAGCGGCAAGGGACAAGATGATGAGCATTCGTTGAGTCATGAGAGGCCACTCGCGTTTGGAGATGACTGATATCCCAGACGATGCATGTGTTCGATCAAGTGCTGGCTACGAATGTTCAACCAGCCGGTCAGCGCCGCCTCTTTGACCACAAGCCCAAAATGTAGATTGAAGAAAAGTGCGACACTGGCGACCTCAATCGCCGTTTCATCAACCAATGCCTGAGTAACGACTTTTCTGGCATCACGACGGACAAGCAACCAGTGCTCGACAAAAAGAGGATCGTATTCACCCGACCCACTCCACGATGACCAGTCGAAGTCATCAACATCCCACTTTGGTTCGTTTTTCATCCTTCCCATGTCGTTTTGAGATTTAGCCCATGCCTTGTTGCAGTGCTGGTGGAAAGAGGTATTCCAGTTACCTGACTTCGGTTTTTCAGACGACAGCATCCAATAAGTTTGAAATTCCGGGACAAGCGCTTTTGAAAATTCTGCTGGTACACCTGAGTGACGGATCAGATCCAGAGTTTCTCTGGATGGCTGCCATGCAAAATTCATGATGACGCCATTTCGATCAGTCTTGCTTGAAGAAGATTGGTTAACTGGATTCTTGGTTAAGATGGGTTCTTGGTTAAGATGGGTACTTAGTAGGGGCGGATTATCCAGCGCAGGTTTATCCAGCGCAGGTTTATCCAGCGCAGGTTTTTCCGGTTTAGGTTCGCCATCCTGAACCGGCTTTTCCGGTTTAGGTGTTTCAGCGTCCACAACCGGGTTTTCCGGTTTAGGTGTTTCAGCGTCCACAACCGGGTTTTCCGGTTTAGGTGTTTCAGCGTCCACAGCCGGTTTTTCCGGTTTAGGCTTTCCATCCTGAACCGGCTTTTCCGGTTTAGGCTCTTCGGGGTCGTCCGGAGTCGGATATTCATGCACGGCATATTCACTCTCCCCAAGAGTTCCATCACCGTTTCTACGACGGCAATATGAAATGTATCCGGCATCTCGTAACTCTTTGATGATTCTGGCTATTTTATCTTTTCCAGCCGGGCCAGAATCAATCAAATGGGAAACCCGAACAGTCCAATCGGTCGGTTTAACCAGCAAGAAAATCAAAACGCCCCTTGCTTCCCACGACAAGCGGCTATCTTCCGCAATCCGGTTTTCTAAGATATAAAAATTGGCAACTGGACTCGCAGATCTACGAATAATCATGTTTCTACTCCGATGCTCGTATCGAGTTCAGAAGCTCACCGGTTGCAACCAGCAGCTCCAGTAGCAATGGCTCCAGCACAGCACGCTCTCTGGCACAGAAAACGCCATCCGCAGCAGCCTCTGAGCCTGTATCAAAGGTTTTGGATGCCGTGCCCACCAGCTTCAGAAAAAGCCGAATTGCTTCTTCCTGGGAGCGATCTTGCATCGGCATTTCCATCGGTACCTTGCCAACGAGCTGGCACATGGCATAAATAGATCGGCGACCGCCTGTCAAAACAATCAGCTCGATGATGTGGCTGAACGCCGGGGGCTTGTGATCACTATCGGCGTTAAGCTGGCTTGTCAGCGTATTGCCGTTGATGCCCATCTCACGAGCTAAACCTGAAATCCCTCCGGGATACGTTTTGGCATCTGCATGCAATGCCAGGAACAGCCGACGGTGCTCCCGTTTGCACAAGTCATTCAAAGTCATTTTGCGTACAACTCCTTATTTCCCCTCTGACAACTGGGGTGCTATCAGAGAGAATTGTGATGATGAGATTTGCGGGGAAATGGCATGCCAGCTCATACAGATAACGATATAACTGACATACAGTTGCTGGTGGCTGAAGCAGCGGCGCTACGCTGCGTCCATCACGCACTGGCACACACACTGATCGTTGAGCCGAACACAGGTGCTGCAGGCGCGATTGCAACGATTGATCGTCTGGCAGCCCAATGGCATGGACGGAGGGCAAAGCAGAGCGAACGCGCTGCTTTTCATTGCGCCGTCGAACGAGCCAAAATAGCGCTACAATCAAGCATAAGGTCATGCTGATTGTTCACTCTTGGCAGTCCCGCGCAGATACTCCCAATCAACATCCGGGCGTAAGTCTTCGCAGCGAATACGCCCCGATGTCGTGCGCTCAATATCTGGACAGCGATCTGCTGGTACTTGCCTTACACCTTTTTTCCACTGACTCACGGTCGGCGGTGTCACACCAAGGGCTTTTGCCAGCCCGGTCACACCACCAGCACCCAAGCCATTTTTAAAAATAAGTTCCACACTATTCATTAGGCCAACCTCCCTTTTGACTAATTATTAAGGTTAGCCTAAAACTATGTCAATAAGGAATTGCCTAAATGATGAAGCCAGAGAGACAATTAGGCCATGCTTAAAGGTGAGAAGCTGGGCCAAGCCATAAAACAGGCCATCGCATTAAAAAAAGCGTCGGGTGCTATCAGTACAAAGGTTGAAGTCGCCAAGCATTTCGGCGTCAAGCCTCCATCTGTAGCTGACTGGGAAAAGAAAGGGTCTATCGCAAAAGATAAATTGCCCGAGTTATGGCGTTATTTTTCTGATGTTGTTGGCCCGGATCATTGGGGTATGACTCATTGGCCGCAAGCCCAACAGGCAAAGACTGATGCTATAACAGCACTACTCCCGCGAGTGCCCTTAATACACAAGTCTCAAGTAGTCGACTGGCTTGATGGCAAGGTGCTTGATACCGATGACGCAGGAGCAGTCGCCTCATTCATCGCCCATCAACTACATGCGGGAGATAAAGCATTTGCCTTTATCGAAGACGCCAGCTCAATGCCAGGAACAGCACCAGAAGGCTGCATTGTAGTTATTGATCCAGTACATATAAGCGATGAACGAGAAGTGCCGAACGGCATTTACTTGAGCCAGGTGGGTAGCAGATCATACCTGGGGGAGCTGCTAGTAACACCATCGGGCATGATGCTTCAGTTCCATAACAGATCCCCAGGTTGGGAGCCAATACAAATCACCGCCAGCGACATTATCGGAAAATTCATTGGATCGTTTGATTCAAAATCAACAGGTATTCAGCTGCGATAATCTGGCAAGCTAACCACTCTTCCTGCAAAAGCAATCGACACGGACATGACATCGATTGAACTCTCACCAACAAGCACTTGGGCATCGAGTCCCGATAAAAGTGGGACGTCTGTCATCAGCTTTTCCAAAAACTCTTCTTCCGCCAGCACATCCCCATGGGCAAGCTGGAGTCGAGTATTGACATCGCTGCCATAGCTGGAGCCAACGAAGCTATTGATTGGCGTATTTAACCAGTGCTCCACCATTTCCTCTATGTGATCAAGTGTGATTTCCATTACTACAGAACCCTCCAATTGTCCCAGTCAGCTCTGTCAATCCCTGTCAGCGAGCAAAGCGTTATTGCAACCGACATGCTTGTAAACTCACCGTCACGATTGATCGGAGAGGAAAGGGGCAGTTCAACGGACTCAATCACCATGGGTCGGAACAGCCTCCGTTTATACAACATGCCCACGATGACAGGGGCGTCACTCGGAAACATAGCCAGTAAAGTTGATTGCCCACCACTTACTTGGCTTAATCGTTCTGCCAGATTGCTCTTATCCAAGTGAACAGGCAGCGCCCATTTCACCAGTGCATCAATAGGTTGCTCAACTTGCTTCTTAGCATCATCCCATGCACGAAACTCTGCTGTCACTGTCAGCTTCACGGGTGGCATGCCCGAGAAAACCTGCAGGGAATTAATCGACGTGATGCCTGTTCGCCCTCGCAGTAGTTCTGCAGTATTTTCAAGACCAGCCTTTTGAGTCAGTGATGAAATCGCACTCTGTGCGCTATCAGGCAGCATTTTTTCAAGGGTAGACAGCGTGTCTGATAACACACCTGACTGGATCAGCCCCCCCATTGTTGGAGCCAAACTTTCCACTCCTGCGCCCTCAAAAGGGCTTTGCCAGTTTAAGGCGATGCTCATCTCTGCTTCGGATAGCGGCGCTTTCACAATCGCTGATTTATTGTCTCGCACCCATCGTGATCCACTCCTCACCACCGTGAAAAACTCTGCGATTAGATGCTTATTTAGGTTTTGCACACCAGGATCAAAGGAATGATTCATTACTCTCCCCCCAAAAAAACTAACAAAAAACTAATAAAAAATTAGTTAAAGAGTTGCCTGAACTAAAAATTAGCCTTATCTTAATTATCAAGGCAATGCTCAGGAAGCCATCACGGCACTTTCCGGGGGAGAAATCCCCCGGTCTTTTTCCGGGCATTAAGTTTGCGAAAGCAAAAAAGGGGATAAGGATGAAGTACAACACCAGGCCAGCTCTATCTGGCCATCTGGCACAAGCCAATCAAAGCACCACGACCAGTCCAGTCAGTCTTTCTATTTTTCAGAAGCCAAAACTAGCATCAGTAATTCTCTGCGCATTCAAAGCCGATGGCCGATGGGTTATCCGCGCTCTTGTATGTGGTGAGGTCATTGAGTTTGTAGGTCGCACAATGCCTCAAGCTGCTGAAGCGCTATCGAAAGCACAGGCAATCGCACGGGTGCAAACAAAACTTTTCAGGAGCACTAATCATGCTGGTTTTATTTCGAGGCCCAGGCCAAAAAATTCACATTGGCGATGACATCACCATCGCCTTTCTCGGCATAGAGGGGGGGCAAGCAAAAATCGGGGTTGATGCCCCCCGAAACACACCAGTGCATCGAGATGAAGTTTACAAGCGCATTGCTGCTGAAAAAGCAGCTGGTGCAACCAAGCGTCAGTCGTAGGTTTCCGGGGCTTCTGGCCCCTTAAGCAATTTTAATTCCGGCTCAAAGGAGCGCGTCATGTTCAGAATAACAGCCGCTACAGCATCAATAACAACGCTACCACCAGCAAAAGATCTGGAACAGTTGATCGAGCAGTACCCAGGGTTTCACCGGGCAGGTTTGGCAGATTCAGAGTTCGTCGTGCGGGCTTTTTCAAAAAACCCGATCACCGGTCGCTACGTTACACAACTGGAAAACGGCTACATGCTCGAAACAATGACTATGCGCCGGATTGTCCACAAACAGGCAATTGAGCGAGAAACGTCAATAGAGGTAGAAAAAAAGGAAGCCGAACTTGATCGAGAGCTGGGAATGGAAGAAGTCCAGACGATCAAGGATCAAGTCATGCTGGCACACACCCCAAACATGCTGGTGGACGAAAAGCACTGCAAGATAATTTATCACTCGGGATCTGGACTAACGTTTTTTTGCTCTGCAACACCAGCAGTAGTACGTGACGCCGACTTGACGCTTAAGAGCCTTTTCAAAGAAACGGCTCACGTAAAACCGATCACCAAGGGGCAAAAAGAGGCCATAACCTCTTGCCTTTCCAAGTACATTCAGCAGGGTGATGACAGTGATACCGAGGCATTCGGAGAATACTTTTCGCTTGATGACTTCGTGGTTCTGAAAGAACCATCCAGTAATGGCCAAAAAGGCGGCCAAATAACCGTCAAGGACATCAGCATCCCGCCCGGTCATGATTGTCACGGCCTCCTTTCTTGCATTCATCGCTCAGATGCAAAAGTCGTAAAAATAGGCCTCCAATACCTCGACCAGCTGACCTTCACCCTCCAACCAAATCTAGTGTTAAGCAGCATCAAGTCTGTAATTTCTGATCAGGAAGATGAGCAAGCTGACACGAAAGATCCGAGTGAGCAATACATTGCCGATGCAGCCGCACTTCTTGAACTGCTGACTGACCTCTACAAGCAGCTTGCGGATCTTCTTGGTCATGTGATGCCCGAGCCACCAGCTCTCTCTGTTTTGAAATCCAGCGATGCCCCAGAGCCTGAACACGACAACCAGGGAGAGTAATCATGGCTACCACCCAGGCGAGCTTTATCCCATCCGAAATAACAAGCCACTGCCAACGTCACCCCGGATGTAGCGGATGCCCAATCAAACCACAGTGCAGCAGTGCCAAAACCTCAACAAACACGGCCAATGCGCTCTTTGAAGCCATGTCAGCAGCTATTAAGCGACACAAGAGCAGGGCGGCGGCATAGCCGCCTTTCCAGCTCAATGCGCTTTCTCTTCAGAGCACATTGAATTGGGAAGCACCCTCCGGAGACGACTGCCGGATACCCGCTGGATGCGGGTCGTGTCGAACACAAACAACCGGAACTGGCATCCGCCAACCAAGAAGGGGAACGTAAAGATGGATGAAAAGATTTCTATTCGGTTAATTGCCGAACAATTGCCTGACGACTGCCAACCAATTCGACCAGGTAAGGCGGGCATCCTGTATGCAGTAAGCGAGCTGGCAAGAAAGCGCGACGATGCAAAAGCTGGAGAGGACTTGCTGAACCAGTCTGTCAAAGAGCTGGAAGAACGCTACAGACTGGCTGAACAGGTTATCGCTGAACTTTCTGAGGGTGGCTCATGATAAATCGATACTTTGAAATCACCGACAAGAAGGCCATCGATTTGATCCGAACCAATATTCAAATTGGTAATGACAACCGGAAGAAAGCCGAAGCCTGGGGAAAAAAACACGGCTTTGATAGCGCTGTCATTCTGGGGCACGACTTCTTTGACGGCTTTCTTGCAGGGTTCCTTGCCAACGAACACTACCACACCAATCTTCAGCGCTCCGGCGTATGGACGAAACGCCCTGACAAGAACGGCGCGGTGCGCCCTGTAATCAGGACTGCGTTGCATAAGTCGTACAAGCAGATCTGCAGCGATGTTTACATTGATTCCAGCGATATACACGCCGCTTTAGGCTTCCATCATCTTGACTATTTCGGGCACAACTTCGGAATCAAAACAGTATGTATTGATGAGAACACATCCAACATGCGCGTGTTCTTTATCACCAATAGCCCCAAAGGCATTCCCAACGCCAAAGAAATTTCAAACCTCGATCTGCTGGAAATCGAGCGAACCAGTAAGGAGCGAGAGGTGCCGCAATGAACCAGACATGGATCTGCACCTGCCCGCGTCACGGAATTGTCGTGCGCGAAACCAAACGCGAGCAGCCAAAACGCTGCAACCTTCGTGAGAAAGGGTCTACTTGTCGGCGCGAGTACAAATCAGTAAAGCCTGCTGGCAATGAGGAGGCTGCATGATTACAGCAAACTCCTACTTCTCCGGGATCGGCATGCTGGATCTTGGCCTCCAGCGCGCAGGAATCAGCATCAACCAAGCGTTTGAGCTGGATTCAGACGCCTGCAAAACCTATCGCGCCAATCACAAGCATGGACTGATCGAAGGTGATCTGACTCAGCAACTTGTTATGGAACAGGATAGCTGCGACATCATGGCGTTCACCTATCCCTGCACCAAGTACTCACGCATCGCAGATATTCACGGCACCCGTACCGGTGATGAGCTATTTCTGCATGCACTTCGGCACTTGGCAATTGCAAGGCCAGAGGCGTATCTGGTCGAAAACGTCCCAGGCATGCGAGCTTTCCCCGTTGTAATGGAGGCCATGACCAAAATGCCGGACTACTACATCCAGACATTCTGTCCAGTTAAGACCGAGACATGGCTACCACAACGTCGGCATCGTCTGATCATTGTCGGAACCAAGAAACGCTTCACCATGCGTCCACCAGAAGGAACTCGTGCAATCACCTTGAGCGAGGTCCTGGAACAAGACCCTGAGATAAAAATTCCCAAGGCACTGGAAACCCGAATGCAAGGCGGGTACCGAGACCTACCTATCGTCAGCGATCCGGCCAAGGGCGACATCGCTCCCACCTGCGTGGCGCACTATCACAAAGACCGGAGTACCAGGGCCGTAGTAGACAAACGCTCCCCCATCGGAGTACGCCCCTACACCGTGCGCGAATGGGCGCGCCTGCAGGGCATTCCAGACAACTTCACATTCCCAGTCAGCAACAATCTCGCATACAAGCAGATTGGTAACGGCGTTCCCGTTGACATGGCTTACTGGGCTGGAAAAGAACTGATTCGGTATTTCAGCAAGAAGGCAGTCATATGAACCTGGACAAGCTAACCGGCCCAGCATCAGCAATTGTCGGCATCGCATTCAGCCTGATAACCGGAGCACTGGCTTGTTATTACGCCTGGCTCTTGGGTGGGGAGCTAATTGCCCAGTCGATCCTTGTGACATTTGCAGCAGGCTTGACCCTCATTCAAATCAGCTTTGCACATGTAGCACTGACTCTACAAAGTCATAGTCGCTACGTTTTTGGCCTTGTCGCAATAGTGCTTTTGATCATGAGCGTAGGGGCCAGCGCATCAGTTCTGGAAACGCTTTATCAAAGCCAGAACAAGCAAGCGCTCAAGAGTGACGATGAGTATCAGAGGGTGCTTAAACGGTATCAAACGAACGACGACCTCGTTCGACAATATCAAGAAGAAACCAAGCGCTACGCGAAAAAAAAATGGCCCAAGAACGAAGAAGAATCTCGCAAGAAGATGATCTTTTTTTCTGAAAAAAGAGACAAGGCTGAAGCAGAAATGAAAGCCATCAGACCGACCGATTCTGTAGCAGGACTGGGCAGTCTTGAAGATAAATCACGATGGACACTATGGGTCAGCCTGGGTGCCCTCGTGGATGTTGTGAGGACGCTCGCATTCTGGCTGGCGTCCATCACAAAAGGAGATGAGACGACAAAGCCCCATACCCCGTCCAATCCCGATCCGATTGAGGACGCCCCCGTCCAGCACCCGTCTAAGCCGCGTCCCTACTGGGTTGCTACCTTTTCTGAAGGTGAAAAGGTAACAATGAGCGCACTGAGGAAACGGCTAAGTATCGGTCAACCGAAAGCGAAGGAAATCCTTTCAGACGGACTCAGGGACGGGTGGCTTTTGGAGATGGACGGACTGTACTTCATCAACGACCCGAAGCAATGAAAGCACTACTTACGGAAACCTGCCAGACCGATCAAGACGGGCATGTTTTTAAATGGGATGGCCACGGTTTTGAAGAGAGACACACGAATGATTAAAGAAGCCACCAGCAGATTCTCATCCACCAGATCAGCACCAAAGGAGGCTGCATGAACAAAACATTGATGATGGTAATACTGGAGTTTGAGACCGGTGAAATCCCGCTCGAAGCAGTCTGCCAGGCGCACTTTGGGATGGCGCTAGCACAGGCCAAACGCAAAGCATCTGAGCACACCCTGCCCGTTCCGTTCTATCGTAAATCGACAAAAGGCGGCTGGTTCTGCAGTGCAGTAGACTGGGCAAATTATCTGGACAAACTATCGCAGGAAGCAAGAAAGGAACACTCGAAAATCAACGGGGCGGCGGCCTAAAAGCTGCCCCAGACCTCAACACTCTCCCGCACATTCCCTCGCCTCACCATGACTAGTGCAAAAAAGTTGGTTGCAGAACGCGAAGACTGACCGGATAATGGCTCACATCAGACAAAGAACGACAAAAAGCCCAGCTGTGTGGACAGGCTGAGCTTAGTGCTTTAATCTGATTGCTGATTCGGAGTCGCCACTCCTAGTCAGTTAGATAACTTTTTCTTTTAATTGATTAACAAACTAACCAAGGAGGCAATGTAAATCAATCAATATGTTGACGATACCGTCAAATTAAGCTCTTGTGAAATACAATTGAACAATCTCATTGCCAATCCTATTAGCTTTGTTTAATCATCGCATACGGAGAACCCAATGCGAAAATTCACCAAGCAAGAGCTGGTATTGAAGCTGGCGGAACTGGCACTGATGTTAATGATGCCTCCGATCACGATCATCATCCCAGTGTGGCCGCATCTATCTTCAACACCACCTATTGTATAGGCAACCCAATGACCCGGCTCGTCCGGGTCAATCCAGAACTTTCTCTGCCCATTCCCAATCTGCCCACTTGTCGTAGGGTTCTGTCTGGGCTATCTGCGTGTAGCGCTGTAGGCTGCCCCAGCCCTGGTGGCCGGTGACATCCGCAACTCGGGCCACGTCCCACGTTTCACCGGGCAAACCGTTCATTTCAAACAGCCAGCTTGCACACTCATGGCGAAGATCATGAAACCGCAGGTTATTGCCGTCTGGCGTGTAGTTGCCGGTCTCTCTCAGTATCTGTCGAAAGCGGTCGCCCAGCGTCCGGGGAAAGTGTGGAAACCAACGATCCTCACCACTATCCGGCATACTCATCAATACCTGCCAAGCCCGATCAGGAACGGAACACCAGACATCATTGCCATTTTTTCGGGTTGGATGCTTCATATCAGGCACAAGGACACGCTTTCGCTCATAGTCCGTCTGAGAACGGCGTATGCGCCCTATCTCATCCTGTCGCCGCCCTGAGAACATCGCAAACACCAGTACCTTGTCCATCGGAATCAGGTTGTCTCTCTGGTAGTGCCGCGTTTCCCAACGTTTTCGGCGCTCGTGCGCGAAGCTGACCAGATCAGTCATTTCCCCTACTGTGGGCCTGCGTTCACGTTTCATGGACTTTGAGATAATACCCAACTTGGTCATCACCTTTTGAGCAACATCCACTTCAGAAAAATCGACCTTTACTCGCAATAGTTCACGAGCCACTGAGAAAACACCCCGAATGTAGATGTAATGCTGCATAGCTGTCGCCGGACTGCTTTGCTCTGATGAGAGCTTGCAGTGATCAATAATATCAGCCGCTTTCACATCTTCTGCCACCAGCTCACCAAACTCATAGCGCTGTATCTGTCTCAGGGTATTCGTCTTGGATTCCCCCCAGGGCCGTATCGGGTAAACCACGTCAAAGTATCGGTCGATAAGGTCAGTAACAGTAACGGTCTCGCTGGGGTTCTCTTTCTGGGCTATCAATTCCTCAAGGACACCAGGCGTTGAGATGTAGTCCTCTCTCTTGGCCGCCCACCGCTCCGCCAGCTTTCTTGCTTCTCGCTCGGTTTTTTTACGGAAGGTCTCTGTCTCCTGATGAACTATGACACCGCCCCGCTTGATGCGTATTTCACCCCGGCATGAGATACTGCCACTCTTCTTGTTTTTCCAGACCTTGAATGTCGCCATCGTTCTTCCAGTGCGCAAAACAGAGTGCGCAAAAATATAATCCTGAAATTTGCGCATTTTTTTGCGCACTTAAGACGCCAAAATACCTCAAAAAGCACAACAATGACACAAACAAACACAACCACCAGCACCGCCACAGACTGCATAAACACTGACAAACCCGCTAAAACACTGGATCGCACTTTCTGCACTGCACCGATGATGGACTGGTCTGACCGCCACTGTCGTTTCTTCTGGCGACAACTGACATCACAGGCCGTGCTGTACACCGAAATGGTGACGACCGGA
>Ga0193958_1000669_pt1 | contig 12027 bp, 12 predicted proteins | sample FB_1_MG_FD_140320 | JGI IMG/M metagenome (GOLD analysis project Ga0193958, IMG submission 140320) | Microbial mat bacterial communities from the Broadkill River, Lewes, Delaware, United States - FB_1_MG | ecosystem: Environmental > Aquatic > Freshwater > River > Microbial mats | place: USA...
AGGGCATGAGCACATTGCGCCTGGACGTAAAACTGATCCCGGCCCATTCTTTGAGTGGTCCCGCCTAGGGGAAATGTTGGGTGTTGTGTTACCTGCTGATGCGGCGTGTGAGGGCTAGTCCACAATTGCTTCTTCTTTGGTTGAAATTAAGCGTCCGGCAAGGTGAGCACCTTGGTCAAGCTCAATTTCTTCGTAGTGGATATTGCCAATAACAATGGCACCAGCCTTGATATTAATGCGGTTACTGGCAAAGACATCCCCAGTGACCTTGCCTTTTATTTGAATATAAGGTGCACGCACTTCACCGGTAATGGTCGCACCTGCCTCAATTAAAAGGGTGGCATCTGAGTGCATGGGAGCAATGATATTGCCATAGATATTACCTTTGACCTGCAGCAATCCTGCAAATGATAAGTCACCCACCAGCTCTATATCAGGCTCTAATTGTGAAGCAATACGACGTGGCTTTGAGGGTTCTACAGGTTTTACTTTTTTTCCAAACATAAGCACATGGCCTTCAGGCGTCTAATGGTTTGATTGAGTAGATTGAGTGACTAGTAGGGGGTGTTATTTCACTTAACGAGTCAGGACATTATTGCTTTTATAGTGGCCTAGTATAAGGCTTGTTTATTTTTCATTTCAATGCTTTCAATCAAGCTGAACGATTATGTGTCAATATCGGCAGATAACCGTTTTTAACGGGTGATTTTTACAGATATTCTGTCATTATGACCACTTATTGCGCTTGTCTGTTTTATGGAAAAAATCCCCATAAAAATTGAATCTGCGTATATCTTTTTAGCCTCCTTTCTTATAAAGTCTATTCGCAATTCCGTAATTCCTTGAGTGTCAATCAGGATTTTGGGTAAACCTCATATGAATGTAAGCCGTGAAAACACGGATGCGTTGGATAACTATAAACTTCCCGCCACATTCAGCTTGGATAATTTAAAAACATTGCAGCTAGGAACTGAACTGACAACTTCACCTTGTCGGCGTCATCTGGCTCATCATGTCAAACGATATCCGCTGGATCTGCGCGCACAAGTGCAACGCATTCTAATTAGTAATGAACCTGAGTACCTCGCAGGTGCTTTGCAAGATCTCTTTATTGCATTAAAAGATAGTGGTATTAAGCTACGTCGAATGGTTTATGAACACGTTAGTGATAAACTGTCCGAGCCACAACAAGACTATTTTAATAATTGGTTAGTGCAGGGGTTTGAGCAAGGTTATGATGACCGCTTTATCCCTGGTTCTGTACTGGCTACCGGCTTAACACAGAAAGCTCAGCCATTATTAACCCAAGAAGCCCGCTCCCAAAGTGCTTATATTAGTCACTACCAAGAGGCTATCGATTGCTTAGAATATGGGCAAATCGAAGTGGCCCAAGAGTTGTTGGAGCAGGAAATGTTGAACCCTGATGGAGACCCGCGTGCTGAGGATGAGCTGCTGCGTGTCTATAGTTACTCCAAGGACTATGAGAGCCAGGAACACTTACGGCAAATGTTGCAAGAACAAGGTCGTGAGCTAGGCCCCGGATGGGACTTGTCAAAGCTGGATACCAAGTAAAGGTAACAATTATCAATGATTGATAAATCCAAGCAGAACATTACCTTGCGTGTTTGCCTAGAGGACGTTGGTGAACATAACAAGGCAATTCTGGATTTCTTTTTTGCAAAGCTCGGTCAACACACGTTTCGACGTGTCGATACTCAAGAGGATGCCAATGTCCTTATTATCGACTATGACTACCCAGAAGCCCGACAGCGATACGAGGAGCGTTACCACAATTGGCATAAGCCAACAATTGTGCTTTCTGTATCACCCGTAGAGCTAAATGATGTTATTTGGTTGGTGAAACCATTAACCAGTCGTGCTTTGATGGATGCAGCAGAAGCGGTACAAGAGCATCTTAAAACCCCCGGCATGGCAGCTGCGCCAGCAAAAGAAGCACCAGTAGCAGCGATGGAAACGGTGGTTGCAGCAGTTGATGAGCCTATTGCAGAACCGGTTGTTGCACCTTTGCTGCGGCCTGAAATTAAGCCTGCGACAGAAGCGCCGGTGAATATCCCATTGGTCAATGACATGGGAAGTCGCTTGGATGATACGGCAGCAAATGCTCCTCAGGAGTCATTGGGGCTGAGTACACAAAGTCACTTGAGTGATGAAGAACAAGAAGCACGCTGGCAGCAATTGTGTGGCACCTTAGGGGATGTTGAGCCAACTGCAGATACCAGTGTCGTGCAGCGTGAAGATAATTTCTTCTTATCTAGTTTGAGAGATGCGGTGCGCTTAGCGCGCCAGTGTCAGCAAGGGGTGTTGTTGAATTTCCCACAAACACCACTTTATGTGTTACCAGAGATACATCGAATTTTTTGCGCGATTCCCATTGAGACAGAAGCGTTTAGAACATTTGTCCAGCTATGTAACTCGCATGACGGTGGCAAGATGCATATCTTGAGTACCAGTGAAATCCATGAACTCAATGATAGGATCGCTGAGCAAGCATCAGGCTTGTATGACTTAGAGTCATTTGTTTGGACAAGTAGCTTGCTATCCACACAAGGGTTATTGCCAAGAGAGCTTGATCCTCATAAACAGGTTGGTTTGCGGCATTGGCCAAGTTTAACACGATTGGAACAATTTCCGCATGTGATGCCAATTGCTGCCCTATGGTCAGTCAGTGCAAACAGTGCTTTTGAGGTCGCTAGCTCATTAAATGTACCACAACGTTATGTCTTTTCATTTTATAATGCGGCTCATGCCCTTGGCTTGATTGAACAGGATCCAGATAAATTGATTACAAAACAGTCTACTTCTCGTACCACTGAAGCGCCGCGTGGTTTATTCTCTCGTTTATTAAAACGTTTGATTGGGGGTTGAGACGACAATTATGACAACAGATAATAAGAAAATTATTTTTACAGGCCCGGTTGGGGCAGGAAAAACCACTGCAATCCGTTCGATCAGTGATATCGATATTGTAACAACCGATGAACAGGCATCAGACATGGCACGTGCGAAGAAGCCCGCCACAACTGTTGCGATGGATTATGGAATGATTCATGTCGGCGAGACGGAGCGTGTTCACTTATACGGTACGCCCGGTCAGGAACGCTTCAACTTTATGTGGGACATCCTGACTCAAGGTGGTATCGGACTTGTTTTATTGATTGATAACTCCCGTAAAGACCCTCAGCAAGATCTAAAATTCTATACACATGCCTTTCGTGATTTTATTGCCGCACAGCAGCTGGTGATTGGTGTGACGCGTATGGATACCCATCGCACGCCAAATGTGAATGATTATCGAAATTGGCTGGATCAATTAAAAATTAAAGCACCTGTCTTTGAAGTGGATGCACGTAAACGGGATGATGTATCACTGCTTATACAGGCAATGCTAATGTCATTAGCCCCCGGAGCGGAAATTCTATGAATGGTTTTGTCTCAAGTGAAGATTTGTATATGGGTGTTACACCCGGCGGAAGTTTTTACACTGTACAGTCCGATACCAATGAATTTGGTCGGGACTTTTTACACCGTTTATTGACGGTTGACGAAACGCCTGCGTTTAATTTGGAAATTGCTCAAAGCCTCAGTGGTTTGAATGATGAAACTGAAACGTTGGAGTTTGTGCACTTGTTGCAAGATGCAGGCTTTATTTATGGTCAGCAGCAGCAAGAATCTGCCCCAGACGGGAATTTAGAGGATTTATTACCTTCGCTATTGCAGCGCTTATCAGATGATGGGCGTGCAGTACTGGCAGAAGGACAAGGACTTTATTTGGGTAGCTCCGGCTTTCCTCATGAAGCTGCAGAAGAGTTAGCAGCACTTAGTGCAAGCCTGACGGCAATTTATCGAAGACACAAAGATGTATTAAAAGGAAATTTAGGTTACCGGCAGCGCGCTTGGGGACTGATTGACGCTGCTGGTAACAGTGAAATTGGTTTTTGGCCACTTTATATCGGTCAAGATCGTTTTACGTTAATCGTGGGAGGGATGCCACAATTAAATCAACCCGCTTTCACACAATTAGTTTGGGCTCTCGAACGTCGTTATGGCGTAAATAGCTCAATGCTGCTGAACTAAAATACACTTCATAGGAGTAAACGCATGCGTGCAGAAATGCTAAATTCAATTTTGAGTGACCTGAATGGGTCCACGGCTGATATCGAAGCTTCAGCTGTCCTATCCAAGGATGGTTTAATGATGGCGGCTTTGTTGCCAGCAGCCATGGATGAGGATCGTGTTGGTGCTATGAGTGCAGCGATGCTGTCTCTGGGTGACCGTACTGCTCAAGAATTAGCACGAGGAGAGTTAGAGCAAGTATTGATCAAAGGAGATCACGGCTATATTTTGATGACCCATGCAGGTCATGAGGCTGTGGTGACTGTGTTGGCAAAGCCAAATGCACGTCTAGGACTGATCTTTCTTGATGTAAAGCGTGCCGCTGAAAGTATTGCTAAAATTCTTTGAGGCTCTTCATGAATAAGACTCGTTTGCCCCACCGTAAAATGGCGAGGGGACTGCTGCTTGCTGTCTCTTTTAGTTTCTTCAGTGCTCATTCAGTTGTGTTTGCTGATACCCGCTATGGGCCGGTACAACCCGGTGAGACCCTAAGCAGTATTGTAAACGAGAATTATTTAGTTAGTCCGTTCCCTGATCACGTGATCATGCGGGAGATTTTCCGCATGAATCCGGGTGCCTTTATTCATAACAATATGGGGTTGATGCGACAAGGGACGAGCTTAACCTTACCCAGTGATCAAACCATTGCTGAAGCGGTAGCGATCTTTGCCCCTCAGGTGACTCAAGCGCCCGTGAGTCGTGTCCAAACTCAGTCACAAAGTCCAAGCAGTCGTAATACTCAAAGGCTTGAAGAGAAGCTAGCCTCTGTTAGAGCTGAGCGGGACCGCCTCAACAGTGAGCTACGACAGCTAAAAAAAGAGGCGAGAAGGCTTAAGTCTCGGGCATCTTTAGCTGACTCGGAGAAAGCAAAATTAAGCCGCGAATTGAGTATTAGTGAAGCTTCCTTGGAGCTATCCCAAGCGAAGTTACAAAAGCTTGAACAGCGCAGTACAGTGGCGAATACTTCTGAGATGTCTGTCACAACCAAGGCAGATATTTCACGTAAAGATAAGCGAATTAAAGATCTAGAGACTGCAATTGCATCACTTTATGATGAGCATGAAAAGGAAATTCAGGATCTTAAAAAGGCGCTAGATAAGCAGTCCTTAGCATCTACTGTAGAGCAAAGTCCTGACCCTGATGCTAGTGCTAAAATTAAGGCATTGACGTCACAGGTGTCTGATTTTGAGTTTCGTATCGGGAAGCTGATTGAGCATAACGAGAGTTTAGGTGATGAACTAAACCAAGTGCAGCAGGCTTATGATGAGCTTGTTGAGCAGCAGTCACCTAGTGCCCCGCAAAGCCCATCAGCATTAACGGGTGAGGCGACTGGATCTACTGATGGTGTGGAAAATATCAATACGGATGCGAGTGCTATAGTAACCGATGCTGATGGTACGAGCATGCCACACGGTTTTTCAGCCCAGCTTGCAAAGCCGGTGACATTCCCATTATGGGGTGCGTTATTAGGGGCAGGAGCTTTGCTATTAACGACCTTGTTAATGTTTTTGGCACGCGGCCGAGCACAAAAAGCGCTAGCTGTTACAGAAAGCTCAGCGGTCTCTGATCAAGCGGAAGAAGAGTTAGTATTTCGCTCTGCTAATTTGGATCAATATGCTGACCCTGATGTGGAAATGTTACGTGTTCCACCAAGGCGTGACTCCTCACGCGTTGCGATCCTCGATCCTAGTATGACGGAGAGTGCTCCCCCAGAGTCTCCAGTGCTAGCAGCCAGTCAGCCAGCTAAACAAGAACAACAGGGCTTTGAGGTGGACTTAAAATTAGCAATGGCTGAGGCGTATGATGAGCTAGGAGATCAGCAGGCTGCAAATGAGTTATTGCAAGAAGTGCGGCAAGAGGGTAATCAAAAGCAACTAGCATCTGCGGAAATTCTATTAAATAGATTAGCTAGTTAAAGCCGGATATACCGCTTGTCGGTTTTTGCAAAGTACTAAGTGACAAGAGTGATAAATTCATTGTTAGGATTCGCACCGTGACTAATATAACAATGAAATAAAACCGGGGCCAAACGGCGGATCTTCGGCACCAGGCTGGAGCAAGATCATGTCGCCACTTAGCTTTAAGAAGTCACTCTCTGTCAGCATTTTTACCTGTAGTCTCAGTATGGTATTACTTGTCTCGCCCAATGTTGTGCTGGCTGATCAGGTATATGGGCCTGTAAGAGCAAATGATACCTTAGGTAAGATTGTTAACCGCTTTTATGTGGGACCAAACCGCTCTTCGTTCGCTTTGATGAAGACTATTGTTGCGAATAATCCTCGTGCGTTTGTAAATGGTAATATGAATTTGCTGAAACGTGATGCCTTATTAACATTACCCGGCGATGATTGGCTGGTCAATGAACCACGGTTTATCTCGCCTGAAACAGTCGCTGGCGTTGTATCCTCAAAGCTTGGAATTGCCTCCAGTGCGCCAAGTGCATCGACCCCAAATACTAAGCAAATGCAGCAACGCATTATTTTTTTAGAAGCTGAGCGTACCAGTTTAATTCGCCAAGTTGAGCAGTTAAAACAGACCAGTCAACGTCTGTTAGAAAAGGTGCAACGATTAGAAAAAGAGAGTTTGCAATCAGATGAGCAACTGCGTTTACTGGATGCTGAAATTATCAGATTGACCCAGTTGCTAGAAAATAAACAAGGGGTACCACTTACCTCAGGTGAGTTGTCCACACTTCAAACACTTCAACAAAAGCTACATGCTGTCCAGCAAGACGCTGAACGACTGCGTAGTGATTTATCACAGGCTCAGGCAGACATTGCGGATAATGATCTATTAAAGCGCCAAGCGGATAAGAAAATTATTCAACTGACCCAAGAAAATCAGCAGCTGCAACACTTGCTACGAGAGTCACAGCCCGGTGTTCATTACTTTGGTAATACTGGTGAGTCGCCTCAAGTGAGTGTATTGGGTGGTAAATTACAGTTGCCTTTGTGGGGTATTATTCTAGGGGGGGCTGCTTTATCACTAATGCTTATCACGCTGTTAAGTACTCGACGAAAAACAAAGCAAGTTGCTGTGAGTACGGCACGAGTAGAGCCAGAATCAGTCCCTACTTACGATACTTTGCTAGAAACGCCATGTGAGAGCTCAGAGCGAGGTTTTGCACAAGTTGAGACACAGCCGGAAGAAAATGTATTTAAGATGTTTGATGAAGGAAGTCTTGAGATGGATCTGAAACTAGATATGGCCGAAGCGTATCTAGAGGTTGCGGACTTTGACTCGGCACGTTTGGTGTTGGAAGAGGTGATGGAGGGTGGGAGTGAGCTACAGCAGCGAAAGGCCGCTCGTTTAATGAAACAAGCGGCTTAAGCAAAGACGTTTAAGCAGGCTGAATCACACGTTTTCCCATTTGTGACCAAGTAGAAAAGCCACCGTGTACATTGGTGACGGACTCAAATCCCATTTGATGAAGGGTGTAAGTCGCTAGTGCTGAACGGCCGCCTGTTTGGCAAAAAATCAACCAATTATCACGGCGTCCATCGCGTAAGTCTGGGTTGGCTCCCTCAAAATCAATATCTGCAGCTGCCTCAAGCAATCCGCGAGGCACATTCAAGGCACCTTGAATTGTGCCGTTGGCATATTCGCCCGGCTCACGAACATCCAAAACACGGTAGCCTTCAGCAATTAATTTTTCCGCTTGGTCTACACTGACCTCTTCAACTTTGGATAAAGCTTCAGTAATCATGCTGTTTAGGGTTTTATGTGTCATTTTCCATTTCCTCTGTTGGCAATCTGCTGTGATTGTATTAGTGAAACCTAATATTGGCAAATGATTATATGCTAGCTTGATAGTGTTCGCTCTTGATAGTGTTCGCTATTGAATAATTTTGTCGGCATAATTGCCCACAATTAACAATCGGGTAGGTGGCGAGTATGAGTGAGGTCTCAGTAATTACAATCGATGGCCCAGCAGGATCGGGAAAAGGCACAATTGCTCAGCGTGTTGCAGGCATATTGTCGTGGCAAATCCTTGATAGTGGTGCGCTCTATCGTCTTGTTGCACATGCTGCATTAAACAAGCAATGTAGCTTTGATGACCATGCAGGCTTAGCAGATATTGCACGTCACTTAGATGTTACATTTCAGGCACAAGACACTGGTGGTGTATTGTCTATTTTAGAAGGTGCGGATGTGACTACCGCGATTCGAAGTGAAACGGCAGGTGAGGCGGCATCCAAGGTGGCGGCAGTACCTGAGGTGCGTGAAGCCTTGCTGGAAAGGCAGCGTGCATTTGCACAATTACCAGGGCTAGTTGCAGATGGAAGAGACATGGGAACGGTGGTTTTTCCACACGCAACATTAAAGATTTACCTTACTGCCAGTGCAGAAGTTCGTGCACAAAGACGATTAAAACAGTTGAAAGATCATGGGCTTAATGCTAATCTCGCCGGCTTGATAAGTGATATTCAAGAACGTGATGCACGTGATATGAATCGTACGCATGCGCCGTTAAAGCCCGCTGAGGATGCATTCATTATTGATACCAGTGAGTTATCGATTGATGAAGTGGTTGCTAAAGTAATTGGCTTTTATGAGTCTCACTAATGTTTTAGTCATTAAAGTTATTTAACACCCTGTTGGTTGATACCATATATATCAGCTATTTAGTAACTTTAGATGATCTGCTTTCTTTAGTAATTCGGCTAGGGGAAGTCAACTCAACCCGACGTATGCAGGGTGCTGTCGTCTATCTATTTTAAGGTTTTATACCATGAGCGAAAGTTTTGCAGAGTTATTTGAAGAGAGTCTAACGTTTATTGAAATGACTCCAGGCTCTTTGGTCAACGCTACCGTTGTCGAAGTAACTCCTGATTTTGTAACAGTTAGTGCCGGCCTGAAGTCTGAAGGCGTTATTCCAGCAGATCAATTCAAGAACGAAGCGGGTGAGTTAATCGTTGAACGCGGTGATGTTGTTGAAGTTGCGTTGGAAAGCGTTGAAGATGGTTTCGGTGAAACTAAGCTTTCTCGCGAAAAAGCGCGTCGTCTACGTGCTTGGGAAGTGCTGGAAGAAGCGCTTGAAAATGATGAAATTATTACGGGTATCATCAGCGGTAAAGTCAAGGGTGGCTTCACTGTTGAGCTAGGTGATATTCGTGCCTTCCTACCAGGTTCTTTGGTTGATGTACGCCCTGTACGTGACACAACTTACTTGGAAGGCAAAGAGCTTGAATTCAAACTGATCAAACTGGATCAGCGTCGTAACAACGTTGTTGTTTCTCGTCGTGCTGTTGTTGAAGAAGAGTACAGTGCAGAGCGTGATGCATTGCTTGAGACATTGGCAGAAGGCAAAGTGGTTAAGGGTATCGTTAAGAACCTGACTGACTACGGTGCATTTATCGACTTGGGCGGCATCGATGGTCTTCTACATATCACAGATATGGCTTGGAAGCGTGTTAAGCATCCTTCTGAAATTATCCAGATGGGTGATGAAGTTGATGTTAAGATCCTTAAGTTCGACAAAGAGAAGAGCCGTGTATCTCTAGGTCTGAAGCAGTTGGGTGAAGATCCATGGCAAGATCTAGTACGTCGTTACCCTGTAAACACGCGTTTATTCGGTAAAGTAAGCAACTTAACTGACTACGGTTGTTTCGTTGAAATCGAAGACGGTGTTGAAGGTCTGGTTCACGTATCTGAAATGGATTGGACTAACAAGAACGTTAACCCATCTAAAGTTGTTACATTAGGCGATGAAGTCGAAGTAATGATTCTGGATATTGATGCAGAGCGTCGTCGTATTTCTCTGGGTATGAAGCAGTGTAAAGCGAATCCTTGGGATGAGTTTGCGAAGTCTTTCAATAAGAATGACATTGTTAAAGGTAACATCAAGTCAATCACTGACTTTGGTATCTTTATCGGTCTGGAAGGCGGCATCGACGGTCTGGTTCACTTGTCTGATATCTCTTGGAATGTTCAAGGTGAAGAAGCAGTACGTGACTACAAGAAAGGCGATGAAGTTGAAGCAATCGTTTTGGCTGTTGACCCTGAGCGTGAGCGTATTTCTTTGGGTATCAAGCAGATGGATCAAGATCCATTCTCCGCTTTCTTCGCAGCGAACCCTAAAGGTAGCGTTGTAAAAGGTACAATCACTGAAGTAACACCTAAGATGGCTAAAGTTGACTTAGGTGATGGTATTGAAGGTAGCCTACGCGCTTCTGAGCTTTCACGTGACCGTGTTGAAGATGCAAGCACAATCTTGAAAGTAGGTGAAGAGATTGAAGCTAAGTTCATGGGTGTTGATCGTAAGAGCCGCACAATGAACCTGTCTATCAAAGCGAAAGAATACGCTGATGAAGCTGAAGTAATGAAAGAGTACAGTAATCGTTCATCTTCAGGTACGTCTTTGGGCGATATCTTCAAAGAGCAGATGGGTGAGTAATTACGTACATATTACGTAATGAAAATCATAAATTAGCTGGGCTTTGTTCTAGTTAATTTGTTGTAAAAGAGCCGGTTGTGTTATTTCACAATCGGCTTTTTTATATTGAAATTCAATCCCTTATTCACTTTCTCTCTATTAATTTTTTAACACTCGTAGTAAACTCTAATCGAACATGTCAGAGGGACAGCAAGTATGACTAAATCCGAAATTATCGATATTCTTTCCAGAAAGCAAAGCCACTTGAGCGGACGTGATGTGGAGTCATCTGTCAAGATCTTACTGGAGCAGATGAGTGATACTTTATCATCAGGAAACCGTATCGAAATCAGAGGATTTGGTAGTTTTTCTTTGCATTATCGTGCTGCGCGTCGCGGGCGAAATCCTAAAACCGGTGAGACGGTTGATCTATCGCCGAAGTATGTTCCTCACTTCAAGCCGGGCAAAGCACTACGGGATCGTGTTGATGCATCAAAAGATAACTTCCCAATTCTTGAGCAATAATGCTTACTCATTAAGTCATAAGGACTCCTAGTTAATGACTGAGTTATTATTTCTGTTGCTACCGTTAGCCTTCTACTCAGGCTGGCGGGCAGCGGGTAAAAGCTCGAAAAAGCATCCTGAAAAAAGGCCTTTGTCTGATAACTTTGTAAAAGGGGTAAACTACCTTTTAAGTGAAGAGCCTGATAAAGCCTTGGATGTGTTTTTAAATCGTCCAGAAATTGATGAGTACACTGCTGAAACTTACTTGCTACTAGGAAATTTGTTCCGAAATCGAGGTGAGGTGGATCGTGCTCTGAGTGTCCATCAAAACCTGATTGGGCGTGCTTCTTTAAGTCGTGAGCAAAAAGCAACCACCATGCTTGCTCTAGGAAAAGATTTTCTTGCAGCGGGGATGATGGATCGTGCAGAGCGAGTCTTTAATGAGCTTCTGCAAAGTAATGCAGATGATATTGAAGCCAGACAAGCGCTACGCAATATTTATGAGCAGACCCAAGAGTGGGAAAAGGCGATTGAGGTGACACGGGCGGTACATCGTTTAAAAGGTGATGATGTGAGCCATCTGGTCGCAAATTATTATTGCGAGCTAGCAGAAAACGTTCTAAAAACAGGTCACTTACAACAAGTTAATGAATACCTACAACAAGCTGCACTAAGCGCACCGAACTCTAGTCGAGTCAAGGTGTTAAAAGCCAGTGTAAAAAGCCTACAGCAATCACACCAAGCAGCAAGTGAGTTATACCTCAGTGCTGCGCAAGAGTCTCCCCGTTTATTGGGAATGGTTTTTGAACCCATGGTGACTTCATATCAAAAAGCAGGCTGCATTGAGCAACTCCAAGATCAATTATTTGCGGTGTTTGAAACTTGCTCGGATGTCAAAGTCTTAGAGTTTACTTTACGCTTGGCAATTGACTATGGGGTAAGTGACACCGTTCGGGAAAAGCTTCCTGAGGTGTTAGAAAACAAGCAAGTTAATATCCGAACCATCAGTAAGG
>Ga0193958_1000672_pt1 | contig 12011 bp, 10 predicted proteins | sample FB_1_MG_FD_140320 | JGI IMG/M metagenome (GOLD analysis project Ga0193958, IMG submission 140320) | Microbial mat bacterial communities from the Broadkill River, Lewes, Delaware, United States - FB_1_MG | ecosystem: Environmental > Aquatic > Freshwater > River > Microbial mats | place: USA...
GGTGAGTTGATGTCACAAGCATTGGTAAAAGCCGATGAGCTGGCTGGTGCTCAGGCGTTATCAGTACTTGCTGACGGGCTTGGAAAGCATGGCTTGAAACAAGAGCGTCGTTCATTGCGGCTGATGGTGGGTGATTTAAGTCATCAGTGGCTTGAGAGTGATACCTTAGAGCTGAGCTTTAGTTTACCCTCAGGAAGCTATGCAACCAGTGTCTTACAGGAACTGGGGGCGTTCCAAGATATTGCTGAACTAAATAGAGAACAATCAGACTAAATAAACTCTGAAAAGAGACCGGGCATAATAAGTTTTAATCATGGTAGTTCTAAAAAATAGAAGGCGGCCAGCAGTGCTTTGGGCAGTATGCGCTGGCCTGTTCTTTACACAGCCGAGCTTGGCGAAGGGGTGCTTGAGTGCAAGCCCTACGACGATTGAGCGAAAAGCAGCCAGTCATGCCAAAACAATTCATCAGGCAGCCTATAAGTATCACTTAGATCATGAGTTGATTCAGGCGGTGATTGCTGTTGAGTCCTGCTTTAACCAACATGCAGTCTCACCAGCGGGGGCTGAGGGTTTGATGCAGCTTATGCCGGCCACGGCTGACCGTTTTGGGGTATCGGATAGCTTTAATGTAAAGCAAAATATCTTTGCAGGCTCACGCTATCTAAAGTGGTTGCTAAAGCGCTATTCTGGCAACCTTAAATATGCAGTGGCGGCTTATAATGCTGGTGAAGGTCGAGTGGATCAATATCAAGGTATCCCACCTTATGCTGAAACCCAAAAATATGTAAAAAATGTCTTGGCGATTTATGCTCGCTTAGCACCTAGCAAGGCTATTACGCCACGTAATACGATTGCTAATGGCACAGTTTATTATCCTTATGCGAAGCTGAAAAAGGTAGAGGCTAAGAAAAGCCGGCCGCTTAAGTCCACACAGCGTTTAGTCTACAGGCGACCTAAGCCCAAGCCGCCCAAGGCTTTAACGGAAAAGCCCGGACGACAAGGGACGGCTTATATGCGCCGACATGCTCCCCATTTATTTAGACAATAAAGTCTAATTATTAGGGGGTTACGGCTTTAATAGTGTCACTTGAAATGTCGCTTTGCCTGTTTTTCCAGATTGTAAGGGGCCTTGGTGCTTCCAGCGAATATGAGTGTAATCCGATGCCTTGGCTGGGTACTTTTTGCCATCTTTACCTTTTTTCATGAGCTTATCTGAGCGCCCCCAAGTTTTGCCACCATCAATAGAGAAGGTGATAGAGGTATTCTCACCTGAGGCGGACTTGTGAATGTAACGGGTCAGTTTAGGGATAGGGTTGATAATATTAATTCCATCAACTGACTTTTTGCTGATGTTTTTAAACTCTGTGGTGTAATAGATGGTTTTTCCAGGAAGGACTTTAACGGCGGGGATTTTCTTTTGTACTTTTTTGCCATCTTTCTCAACAGTGACTAGTGTTTCTGCTTTTGACCAGACTTTGATTTGATTTTCAGTGGCCATTGCCGCAGAGCTAATAACAGCCAGTGAAACGATGATAAATGTGCAGATAATAAAGTAAGTGCGATTATTTTTATAATGTGAGTTCATTGTAATTACCTTGGTGTTGATGATACCAGCATCCTCCACCATGGTAATCTGATGTGATTAATCGCTACTGAATGTTTGGCTATGTACTCTTTTCTGTGTGTGTAGCTGCTAGTTGTAAGAGATCAATAAAGGCACGGCTAGCACTGGAGACACCTCGCTGGGCATGTTGAACAAGGCCAAGTGTGCGCACCATATTTAACTCTTTTAGAGGCACCTCTTGTAAGTCATTAGCAAGCATGGTGCGTGGTAATGCACTCCAGCCAAGACCCACGGACACCATCATACGAATGGTTTCAAGATAATTGGTTTCCAGCACGACATCAAGTACACGCTGTTGTTGTACTAGCTGTCCTTCAATAATCGAGCGAGTGTAAGTGCCGCGAGAAGGCAAGATAGCACGGTGCTCAGCAAGGTCTGCTAGTGTCACATTGTCTTGTTGTAGTAAGGGATGATCTGGCGCTGCAGCAATACACAAGGTGTCTTGCCAAATAGGGGTCAGTTTTAATTGCCCAGAAGCCTTGATGGGTAATGTGACAATGCCCATCTCAAAATCGCCTTTTTCAATGCGTTGACAGGCATCTTCTGAATCCATGAATGCAAGATCCAGTTTAATACCAGCATATTGGCGGTTAAATTGTTGCAAGGTTGCAGGTAGACGCCGCAAGCCAATATGGTGAGAGGTGACGAGGGATAAATGCCCACTGACAGTGCCCTCTAAGTTAGCTAAAACCTGCTTAGACTCTTCAATATCTCGTATAATCCGCTGCGCCATTGGCAGTAAGGTGCGCCCAGACTCATTTAATAGGATAGAATGCCCCGCTCGATCAAAGAGTTGATGGCCCAGCCATTGCTCTAGGGAAGCAATACGTTTGCTAACAGCAGGTTGTGTAATAAACAATACTTCTGCGGCTTTAGAAAATGAGCCGAGTTCAGCAACGGCTAGAAATGCTTGATAATTGCGGCTATCCATATTCCTACTTGGACTGAAATAAATGAAAATTATGAATTTGAGTTATTCTGCATGCCAGCATACCATATACGCAAACAGCTAAGGAGTGAAGTAATGGCGGGAAAGACTTTATACGACAAACTCTGGGATGCCCATGTGGTACGCCAAGATGAAGATGGTACGGCTTTGTTATACATTGACCGGCACTTAGTGCATGAGGTGACGTCTCCACAAGCCTTTGAAGGTTTACGTATGGCCGGTCGTCCTTTATGGCGCACCAATTCGATTCTTGCAGTGCCTGATCATAATGTGCCAACAACGCAGGCGGATCGTGGGAATGGCACCGCGGGTATCAGTGATCCAGTGTCTAAAATTCAGATTGAAACCCTGAATGAAAACTGTGCTGAATTCAATGTCACTGAATTTATGATGGATGATGTGCGCCAAGGCATCGTGCATGTCATTGGCCCAGAGCAAGGTGCAACCTTACCGGGTATGACGGTTGTGTGCGGGGATTCTCATACTTCAACGCATGGTGCATTTGGAGCACTTGCACATGGTATTGGTACCTCTGAAGTTGAGCATGTCATGGCGACGCAGTGTTTGATTCAGAAGAAAATGAAAAATATGCTGGTGCGGGTAAACGGCAAAGTCGGCGCTGGTGTGACGGCCAAAGATATTGTCTTAGCGATCATCGGTGAGATCGGTACAGCGGGCGGCACAGGCTACGCCATTGAGTTTGCTGGTGAGGCTATCAGTGATTTGAGCATGGAAGGCCGAATGACTGTCTGCAATATGGCGATTGAGGGTGGTGCACGTGCGGGTATGATTGCAGTTGATCAGACAACGATTGACTATGTTAAAGGTCGTCCTTACGCACCACAGGCTGCTCAATGGGAGCAGGCTGTTGAAGCATGGTCTGATTTAAAGTCAGATGATGATGCGGTGTTTGACAGTGTGGTGGAATTAAACGGATGTGATATTTTGCCGCAGGTGACATGGGGTACATCGCCTGAGATGGTATTGCCAATTAGTGCAGTGGTTCCAGACCCAGCGCAAGAGGCGGATGCGGTTAAAAGTAACGGTATTCAGTCAGCATTGGATTACATGGGCCTAACTGCGGGCCAAGCAATTAGTGATATTCAAATTGATAAAGTCTTTATTGGTTCATGTACCAACTCTCGTATTGAAGACTTGCGCGCAGCAGCTGAAGTCGCTAAAGGGCGTAAAGTTGCGGAGAATGTGGCGCTAGCCATGGTTGTGGCAGGTTCTGGTTTGGTGAAGCAACAAGCTGAAAAAGAAGGCTTGGATGTGATCTTTAAAGAAGCGGGCTTTGAATGGCGTGAACCGGGTTGTTCCATGTGTTTGGCCATGAATGCTGATCGCTTGGAGCCGGGCGAGCGTTGTGCATCAACCTCAAATCGTAATTTTGAAGGGCGTCAGGGACAAGGTGGGCGTACTCACCTAGTTAGCCCTGCAATGGCAGCAGCAGCGGCTGTGTCAGGTCACTTTGCGGATGTAAGGAGTCTTTAATGGAAAAGTTTACAGTACATAGCGGCATTGTTGCCCCCTTGGATCGCTCTAATGTTGATACGGATGCGATTATTCCAAAGCAGTATTTAAAATCAATCAAACGTAGCGGCTTTGGCCCCACCTTGTTTGATGACTGGCGTTATAATGAGCCGGGCGAGCCGGGAATGGATCATTCACTACGTGAAGTTAATCCTGATTTTGTATTGAATAAGCCTCGCTATCAGGGTGCATCAGTATTACTAGCACGTCGTAACTTTGGTTGTGGCTCATCACGTGAACATGCGGTTTGGGCATTGGATGATGCAGGGTTTCGTGCAGTGATTGCACCTAGTTATGCAGATATCTTCTTTAACAACAGTTTTAAGAATGGTTTCTTACCGATCATTTTATCTGAAGAGATTGTGTCATCATTGTTTGAAGCGGTTGAGAGTCAAGCAGGTTATGAACTGACCATTGATTTAGAAGCGCAGTGTGTGAAAACCCCAGAGGGTGAGCGCTACGCCTTTGAAATTGATGAGTTTAGAAAGTATTGTCTGATTAACGGGTTGGATGATATTGCCTTGACATTGCGGCACTCTGATGAAATTCAGGCGTATGAAGCGAAGCAAAAGGCATTAACGCCTTGGTTGTTTTCGTAATTTAATTGGGTGAAAGCCTGACAAGTATCAAAGGTTAAAAAGGAATATTAAATGCGTGACAGCTACGATATTGCCATTGTTGGCGCGACTGGCATGGTGGGTGAAGCCATGCTCTCTATTTTGGCAGAACGTGAATTTCCAGTAGGAAAGGTTTTCCTGTTGGCAAGTGAGCGCTCTGAAGGCACCCGAGTAGAATTTGATGGGAGCTATTACAAAGTTGAGCGTGTTGATAGCTTTGATTTTAGTCAGGTGCAAATTGCATTATTTTCTGCTGGTGGTGCGGTATCGGCAGAATATGCCCCCAAAGCTGCTGAAAGTGGGTGTGTCGTGATTGATAACACATCCCACTTTAGAAATGACCCGGATGTACCGTTGGTCGTCCCCGAGGTGAACCCACATGCGGTGGGGGAACACTACACTCGTGGCATTATTGCAAATCCAAATTGTTCCACGATTCAGATGCTGGTGGCTTTAAAACCGATTCATGATGCGGTGAAGATTACGCGTATTAATGTGGCAACCTATCAGTCAGTTTCAGGGGCGGGTAAAAAAGGTGTTGATGAGCTGGCCTCTCAAACGGCAAAGCTGTTAAATGGCCTTGAGGCAAAGCCAAAAGCATTTGGTAAGCAGATTGCATTTAATACCGTGCCACATATTGATGAATTTCAGGACAATGGCTATACCCGCGAAGAGATGAAAATGGTCTGGGAAACGCAAAAAATCCTAGAAGATGATGAAGTACTGGTGAATCCAACGGCAGTGAGAGTTCCGGTGTTTTTTGGTCACTCTGAAGCGGTGCATATCGAAACACGTGAAAAAATCTCAGCGAGCATGGCACGACAATTGCTTGAGGCTGCTCCCGGCGTGTCAGTTTTGGATGAAATGGCCGAGGGTGGCTATCCAACACCTGTGACGGAGGCAGCTAATAAAGATGCGGTATTTGTTGGTAGAATTAGAGAAGATTTATCTTATTCTAATGGATTAAACCTCTGGATTGTCGCGGATAATGTCCGTAAAGGGGCGGCACTAAATAGTGTTCAGATCGCAGAAATTTTAATCAGGGATTACCTTTAGTCGCAGAAACACTTGAAAGCTGACAGTGAATTGTCACATTATGACAATCACTCGTCAGTTAATGACAGTGAATATGAATTATTAAGGCTCGATTCATTGCTTTATTGCTATTAATTACTCTCGCTCAGATGGGGTGGTGATCTGATTCGATCAGGCCTAAAAAGCGGTTTGAGCTTAAATATTAACTCTTGAATATAATAAAATAACAATAGAGCACCGTTCATGATTCACTTCACCGTCATTAGTCTTGTTAAGTTTTGTCGGATAAATGGAATGGATAGAGCATTATTGCTACTAAAGGGGATTAACAAGTGAATAAAAAGGCCTTAAGTTTAGCTGTTTATATGGCTATCTCTTACCCAGGTGCATCGTATGCCCTAGGCTTGGGAGAGATTGAGTCCGCTTCCCATCTTAATCAACCTTTCAAAGCGAAGATTAGCCTGTTGTCCACAAACGGTGGCGACCTTTCTAATTTGAAGGTTAAGGTTGCGTCGCCCTCAGTATTTAATCGGGTGGGGATTGATCGTCCTGACTACCTTAATGGTTTGCGATTCCGTTCAACGATGGAAAATGGCAAGCCAGTTATTTTGGTGAACTCCAGCCAGCCGATTCAAGAGCCATTTATTAACTTCTTGCTGGAAGTGAGCTGGCCTAAGGGGCAGTTGCTAAAAGAGTATACAGTATTGCTTGACCCACCTGTACTTATGCAACCGGGTACCTCAATTGCCAGCAATACCGCTGGTGTTCGCCCAGAGCCAGCAAGAACGACCTCCCAGCCACAGCTCGCTCCAACACCGCAACAACCTCAGCCTGCTAATACACAGCAACCTCGCCAACGTGTGATTGCGCAGCAGCCTCAGGGCTCACAAAACAATAGCAATGACTTACGTCGCCCAAGTGCGCCCCTTGCCCAACAAGCGGTTGCTCCACGAGTATCAAATGCTTCGAATAAAGGCCGTACTTATCGTGTGCGAAAAGGGGATACGCTGTATAAAGTCGCTAAGAAAGTAGGCTATCAGGGAATTCGGGAAGAGCAAATGATGATCGCATTGTTTGATGCGAACCCAACTGCATTTCGTAAACGCAATATCAATAACCTGAAGTCGGGTGTGGTGATGCGCAGGCCATCATTGAATGAAGCCCAGCGTATTTCATTATCTCAAGCCCGCCAAGAAATCCGTAATCAGACATCTAATTGGAAAGCACAGCGTAAAGCGGCTGCATCAGCTACTGCGAAGAAAACAAGTGGTATTAAGGCACCTGTAAAAAAACAAGCAACACAAGATACGCCTACAACTGATACAGCAAGTGCGAAGCCATCAAATAATAATCAAGCGCGTATTGAGGTATTAGGTTCTACAAGCCAGAACCAGTCTGCAAATAATGGAAACTTAGCCGGTCAAGCCAAATTAGATGATTTAAATCGTCAGCTGACATTGGCAAGTGAGTCATTGACAGCACGTACACATGAAAATAATGAGCTGAAGTCTCGTATCTCTGAGCTAGAGTCGTTACTGCGCAAAAAGAACCGCCTGATTACCCTGAAAAATGAGCAGTTGGCTGAGCTACAAGCAAGTTTAAGCAATCCTGCCACTGCATTGGCCGCTGCTGGGCAAACAACACAGATTGTTGACCCGATCACTGAGCAGGGTGAGAGTATTGAAAAAACGATTATGGGTCAGGAAGGCAATGAAGGCACGATTGTGCGGACTCAGGAGCCTGCAGATGCCATTGTCAATAACACGCAAGCACCAGAAATCTTCGAGCCACCAGTAGATGAGCCGACGATTGATAGCGCGTTAAAAACACCTACACAGCCAGAAGAAAATAATGAAATCTTGGACTTGCTTAGCTCACCATTAGTGATGGGCTTGGGTGCTGGTTCATTATTAGCATTAATTGGTGGTTTGTTATTTGTTCGTCGTCGCAATGCTAAAGATGAATACGATGAATATAGCCCAATTGACTTTGACGACCCTTCGCTAGCACCGGGTAGCAAAGGTTTTGAAAGTGATGAGCGCCAAGCAGCAACAAATGATATCAGTGCAGATCCTTTTGCAGATACCACAAAGAAGCAAGCACCAGCAGATTTTCACATTGATCCAATGGAAGAGCTAGCGAAAGCTGAGACGGCACCCTTAAGTCCTGCCACACCGGTTGCGCCGGTGGGTAGTAATATTACTGCACCAGTAGATGCTGATGCAGAAGAAGACGATATTTTACAAGAAGCGGACGTGTACATCGTTTACGGTTTGCATGAGCAAGCAGAAGTCGAGTTGAAAAAGGCGATTGAGAAGCAGCCTGCTAACTTAGAGTATCGTGCTAAGCTGCTTGAGAATTATCATGCAGCAGATAATAAGGAAGCCTTTGAGTTGGCAGCTGCTGAGTTTGCACAAATGCAAGGTCAGGGAAAAGAGGCGCTATGGGATAAGGTATCTGCATGGGGCCGTAAGATGTTACCAGCAAGTCCCTTATTTGTGAGTCCTAGTGTTGCTGCGGTAACGCAAGCCCAAGCAGTACCTCAGGCTAATGAGGCAGCATCAGGGGTGGGGGGCGCTGCAAAAATTGCCGGTGGAGTCGCAGCTGCGGGTGTTGCAATTACTGCAGGTAAAGCGATTGCTGAGAGCTTGCCAGAAGAACCATCAGAAGATACCTTGGATTTTGCCGAATCTGAGTTACCGGGATTAACAGAGTCCGCAGCTGTACAAAAAGAAATGTCAGAAGAGACTGAGACATCAGCCGATGTGTTAGATTTTGATGACATGGATTTGGATAGCCTTTTATCAGCAGATGACACGAAGAAAGATACTGAGGAATTTAACTTAGCTGATCTTGGTGATGCATTAGATTTGGGAAATACTTCTGATACTGAAAAGACTGTGAAGCTTGCTGATGTGCCTGAGATAACAGATGTAAGTGAGCTTTCTGAGCCTGTTGAAGGTGATAAAGCAGCAATACCTACAGATACAGCAGAGGTTGCACTGATTGACGATATTCCTTTGCCTGAACCTGTTGAAGAAACTGCGGTAGCTGCACCACAAAAAGCAGAGCCTGATCTGGGTGATATGGATTTTGACTTCAGTGAGTTTGAACTAGGTAACATCGAAGAAGAGGCCACAAAGCCTGCGTTAAGTGAGGCCAAAGAGGAAGCTCTAGATCAGCTTGATATGAGTGACTTTGATGACTTGGGCTTGGATCTAGATTTGGGTGAAAGTGCTCAGGATTTAATAAAAGACCTAGATGATAATGAGCTGGATGTTACTAACCTTAACTTAGCCTTAGATGGTAGTAATGAGGGTGTGGGTAAGATTCTTCCTGAAAATAGTGTGTACAAAATGTCTGCCAATGTGGAGGAGGAGCCTAAAGAGGATATTTTAGGTGCTTTGGATGATGATTTGTCATTCCTTGATCTTGATACAGGCATGGGAGATGATTTGATGGAAGGGCAGGTAAGCACCAAACTGGATTTGGCTCGTGCCTATATGGATATGGGTGATGTAGATGGTGCGCGTACTACACTTGAAGAAGTTATGATTGAAGGTAATGATGGTCAGCGTAAAGAGGCTGAAGCGTTATTGCAGCAGACAGGCTAGTCATAAAAGTACTGTATCTGCTACAAAAGGCCGGGCAATTGCTCGGCCTTTTGCGTAAGAGCCTGTTAGAATAGCGCTTTTTGTAAAATCAGTACTACTTATGAGATATGCAGCCTGCATAGAATACGATGGAAGTGCCTATTTTGGTTGGCAATATCAAGATCACGCGCCCTCAGTACAAGGTGATATAGAGGCTGCTATTTCGCGAGTTGCTAATCATCCTGTGAAAATTACCTGTGCAGGGCGCACGGATACAGGAGTGCATGGTATTGGACAGATTATTCATTTTGATAGTGAATCAGACCGCAGTTTAGAGGCATGGCAGTTTGGTACGAATAGCAACCTTGCTGATAGTGCGGTGATGCGTTGGGTAAAGCCTGTTGAGGATAGCTTTCATGCCCGTTTTTCAGCCGGTGCACGTCGTTATCGCTATGTGGTTTTAAATCGTGAAACTCGTCCAGCCATTTTAAGCAAACGCGTAGCTTGGTATCGAAAGCCTTTAAATCATGAGCTGATGCATCAAGCATCGCAGTATTTGTTGGGTGAGCAAGACTTTACGAGTCTAAGAGCCGCTGGTTGTCAGGCAAAGCATGCAGTGCGTACGGTCCATGATATTGCAGTGAGCCAAGAGAGTGACTTTATTTATCTAGATGTTAAGGCAAATGCTTTTTTGTATCACATGGTTAGAAATATCGCAGGAACGTTATTTGCTATCGGTGAAGGTAAGTACCCTGTGGAGTGGCTGCCAGAGCTAATGGCACGCCAAGACCGTCGTGAAGCAGGGGTCACAGCGCCACCGGGTGGATTATATTTTGTGCATGTTGATTACCCTGAGCAATATCAATTGCCAACTGAGTACCAACTACCGCGCTTTTGTCTGTAGAGATCAGTAGGCATAATCTTCTTAGCATCAATATCTATAGTCGCTATGGATGTTTTATTCGTGGAGATATGTAGGCTTAAAAGAGTATGGCGTTGAGCCTATTTTTTGACAAGACACTTAATGACAGGCGCAGCATCTTAGGACTCCCTTGCTGCGCTTGCCATGCAATAACTGTGACTTAGTCCGCCAATAGCTTTTTCATAATACGGTAGTAGATTTCCTCTAAAGGCTCTAGGTCATCAACCTCTACACACTCATTCACTTGGTGAATGGTTGCATTACGCGGACCTAGTTCTAATACCTGTGCGCCGGTTGGAGCAATAAAGCGTCCATCTGAGGTGCCCCCTGATGTTGATAACTCTGTGTCAGTGCCAGTGACCTCTTTAATCGACTCAACCGCTGCGGCCACTAACTCGCCTTCGGCAGTTAAAAATGGATTGCCTGATAATACCCAGTTGAGCTCATAGTCCAATTGGTGCTTTTCTAAGAGCGCTTCAACTTTTTGTTTTAGCTCATCTGCGGTGACTTCTGTGGAGAAGCGGAAGTTGAAAATGACTTCAGCATTACCCGGAATCACATTGGTTGCACCTGTGCCTGAGTTGATATTAGATACTTGGAAAGTGGTGGGTGGGAAGAAGCGGTTCCCCTGATCCCACTCCATAGCAACAAGCTCAGCTAGCATGGGTGCTGTGAGGTGTACGGGGTTATTGGCAAGATGAGGGTATGCAACATGCCCCTGCTGGCCTTTGACCGTTAAGTAACCATTGAGCGAGCCACGACGGCCATTTTTAATCACATCCCCCAGCGTTTTTTTACTAGAAGGCTCCCCAACCAAACACCAGTCAATCTTTTCATTTCGAGCTTCTAAGGCCTCAATGACTTTGACCGTACCATTCACAGAGGGGCCTTCTTCATCGCTGGTGATTAAGTAGGCAATGGAGCCTTTGTGCTCTGGATAGTCTTTCACAAAACGTTCGCTGGCAATCGTGAAGGCAGCAATACTGGACTTCATATCTGCTGCACCACGACCATATAATAAGCCATCACGAATTTCTGCTTGAAAGGGGTCACTGTCCCAATGCTCAATCGGGCCAGTAGGGACTACATCGGTGTGGCCTGCAAAGCACAGTAGTGGCGCTTGAGTACCACGGCGTAACCAAATGTTATCAACATCTTCAAAGCGCATATGCTCAACGGCAAACCCTAGCGGCTCTAAACGATCACACAACAGCTGTTGGCAGCCTGCATCATCAGGGGTCACAGAATCTCGGTTAATTAAAGCTTTGCTCAGGGCTAGGGTTTCATTCATAAGTGTGTTATCAGTAATCAGTAAAAGATATTAACTAAAAAGGTCGGTATACGCTTTCTCACTAAAGCCAACGACTACTTGGTCAGGTAGCTCCAATACAGGGCGCTTAATCAGTGTGGGCTGATCTTCCATAACCATCAGGGCTAATACCTCATTGATGTTCTGCTTGGTCTCATCAGGAAGGTTGCGCCATGTGGTACTACGCTTATTGAGCAACTTCTCCCAGCCCAACTCACTCGCCCACGCAGCAAGCTGGATAGGATTAATGCCATCTTCACGAAAATCATGAAAGCTGTACGCAATCTCGTTTGCATCCAGAAACTTACGTGCTTTTTTGACCGTATCGCAGTTTTTGATGCCATACATAATTGCTGTCATAACAAGTCCTTAGAAAAAGTGAGCAATACCACGATACTTAGGCGATTTTGCATCGGGTTGATTCAGGTA
>Ga0193958_1000676_pt1 | contig 11963 bp, 10 predicted proteins | sample FB_1_MG_FD_140320 | JGI IMG/M metagenome (GOLD analysis project Ga0193958, IMG submission 140320) | Microbial mat bacterial communities from the Broadkill River, Lewes, Delaware, United States - FB_1_MG | ecosystem: Environmental > Aquatic > Freshwater > River > Microbial mats | place: USA...
AACCTGTGTGTAAACCAAATTCATCGTAACGGCACCCACGAGCAAAAGCTTAAGTACCTGCCTAAATTGATCAGCGGCGAGCACATCGGCGCATTGGCAATGTCTGAACCGAACGCAGGCTCTGATGTTGTATCAATGAAATTAACCGCACGCGATAATGGCGATCATTATCTGCTGAACGGCAACAAGATGTGGATCACTAACGGTCCTGATGCCAACACGTATGTTATCTATGCCAAGACAGACATTCAGGCAGGCCCTCGTGGTATCACAGCCTTTATCGTAGAGCGCGACTTCCCAGGCTTCTCTCGCCACCAAAAATTAGACAAGCTGGGTATGCGCGGCTCCAACACGTGCGAACTGGTTTTTCAGGACTGCCCTGTGCCTAAAGAAAATATTCTAGGCGAGCTAAACGGCGGCGTTAAAGTTCTGATGAGCGGTTTGGATTATGAGCGTTTGGTTTTGTCTGGCGGACCATTGGGTATCATGCAGGCGGCGATGGATATTTGTGTACCTTACATCCGTGACCGTCAGCAGTTTGGCCAACCGATCGGTGAATTCGAACTTGTACAAGGCAAAATTGCCGATATGTATACACTGATGAATGCCTCTAAATCTTATGTTTACATCAATGGCATGGCGGCTGAACGTGGTGAGACGTCTCGTAAAGATGCGGCTGGCTGTATTCTTTATTCAGCAGAAATGGCTACCAAAATTGCACTGGACGCGATTCAGCTATTGGGTGGCAACGGCTATATCAACGAATTCCCGACAGGCCGTCTGCTGCGTGACGCAAAACTTTATGAAATCGGCGCCGGTACTTCTGAAATCCGCCGAATGCTGATTGGCCGCGAACTTTACCTTAACAAGTAAGCGACCACCTCACCTTCCTATTAATAAGAATTAAAAAGATCCTGTTACACCAACTGTAACAGGATCTGATGAGGGCAGCTTATGTCTATTATTCAATCCAAAATAAACCCAAGGGCTGAAGATTTTGTTTCACGCCATGAAATGATGTCAGCCGCTGTGCAGGATCTACGCGAACAGGTAGCTACCATTGAGCAAGGCGGTGGCCCATCTTATCAAGAGCGCCACACCTCCCGTGGTAAGCTTCTACCCCGCGACCGCATTAACACATTGATTGATCCGGGTTCTGCGTTTTTAGAACTCTCGCAAATGGCCGCTTACAAAGTGTACGAAGATGTGATTCCGGCGGCAGGGATTATCACAGGTATTGGCCGCGTATCAGGCCGCGAGTGTATGATTATCGCCAACGATGCCACGGTTAAAGGTGGCACATACTACCCGCTAACGGTTAAAAAGCATCTTCGTGCTCAAGAAATTGCTGAGCAAAATCATCTTCCTTGTATCTATCTGGTTGACTCGGGTGGTGCCAACTTACCTCAGCAAGACGATGTATTCCCTGACCGCGATCATTTTGGCCGTATCTTCTACAATCAGGCACGTATGTCCTCGAAAGGCATTCCTCAAATCGCGGTAGTGATGGGCTTGTGTACAGCCGGTGGGGCATACGTACCAGCCATGGCTGATGAATCGATAATCGTACGCAACCAAGGTACGATCTTCCTAGCGGGCCCTCCTTTGGTGAAAGCGGCAACAGGGGAAGTCGTGAGTGCAGAAGATTTAGGGGGTGCCGACGTTCACTGTAAAGTGTCAGGCGTTGCCGACCATTACGCCGAGAATGACCAACACGCCCTGCAGATTGCCCGCACAGTGGTTTCTAACTTAAACCGCAAGAAAGAGATCAATCTGGATATCAAGCCGGTTGAAGCGCCGCTCTACCCGGCTGAAGAACTGTACGGCATTGTCGGTACAGATCTTAAAAAGCCCTTCGATGTACGTGAAGTGATCGCCCGTATTGTTGACGGTTCTAACTTTGACGAATTCAAAAAGAACTACGGCACAACACTCGTCACCGGGTTTGCACATATTTTCGGCTACCCAGTAGGTATCATAGCTAACAACGGTATTCTTTTTAGCGAATCCGCACAAAAAGGCGCTCACTTCATTGAGCTTTGCTGTCAGCGTAAAATCCCTCTTCTATTCCTGCAAAATATCACAGGCTTCATGGTTGGCCAGAAATATGAAGCAGAAGGGATCGCCAAACATGGCGCCAAACTGGTAACCGCGGTTGCTTGTGCAGAAGTCCCAAAATTGACCGTATTAATTGGCGGCTCGTTTGGTGCAGGCAACTACGGCATGTGCGGCCGTGCTTATAGCCCTAACTTCCTATGGATGTGGCCAAACGCGCGTATCTCCGTTATGGGTGGCGAACAAGCAGCAGGCGTACTGGCAACCGTCACACGCGATGGTAAAGAGCGTAAAGGTGAAGAGTGGTCAGCCGAAGCTGAAGCGGCTTTCAAGAAGCCTATCGTCGAAACATATGAGCACCAAGGCCACCCTTACTACGCATCTGCCCGCCTATGGGATGACGGTGTTATCGACCCTGCTCAGACCCGCGAAGTGATCGGCATGGGGCTTTCTGCAGCACTGAACAAACCGGTTGGTGAAACGCGCTTCGGCGTCTTCCGCATGTAAGGAGATCATGATGACCGATAATAATCATGTACTCCTACGCCAGAATGACAATGGTATTGCCGAACTCATTCTGAATCGCCCGGAAGTACACAATGCTTTTGATGATCAGATTATTGAAAGTTTGATCAGCCAACTTGAGCATGTTGATACGAATGACAACATTCGTGTATTGATCCTGCGATCCAATGGCAAAAACTTCTCTGCAGGTGCTGATCTTGCATGGATGAAGCGCATGGCAAAAAACTCCCATCAGGAAAATTTGCAAGACGCTGGACGTTTAGCAAAATTGATGGAGAGATTAAACAACCTGAGCAAGCCCACTATCGGACTTGTCCAAGGTGCCGCTTACGGTGGAGCCGTCGGGCTAGCCGCTTGCTGCGATATCGTCATTGCATCTGAAGATGCTCAATTTTGTTTAAGCGAAGTAAAAATTGGGCTGATTCCCGCAGTCATTAGCCCTTATGTAGTGAGAGCCATTGGCGAGCGTCAGTCCCGTCGTTTCTTCCTAACAGCAGAAGCTTTCTCTGCAAATACAGCAAAAACATTTGGGCTGGTTCATGAAGTTGTCGCTACAGCAGATCTGTTTGACGACGCTTGCGCCCGCATCACTGCCACATTACGCAGAAACAGCCCACAAGGTATGCGTGCTGCTAAAGATCTGATCTTTGCGGTGAGTTCCAAGGTGATTGACCAGACAGTAATCGACGATACAGCAAAACGTATTGCCGATATCCGCGTCAGCACAGAAGGACAGGAAGGACTTAGCTCTTTCCTAGAAAAACGCAAACCAAACTGGATTCAGGAGTAAGTCACTATGTTCAGCAAGATATTAATTGCAAACCGTGGCGAAATCGCCTGCCGGGTTATTCAAACCGCTCACCGGTTGGGTATTCGTTGTGTCGCGGTCTATTCTGAGGCCGACCGGAATGCTCGCCATGTTGCGATGGCAGATGAGGCCTTTTTGCTTGGTCCTGCGCCAAGCAGCGAGAGTTATTTACGTGCCGACAAGATAATTGAAATCGCATTACAATCAGGTGCTCAAGCAATTCACCCAGGCTATGGTTTCCTATCAGAAAACACTGGCTTTGCTAACGCCTGTGAAGAAAACGGCATTGTATTTATTGGCCCACCCGCTTCTGCTATTGCGGCAATGGGCTCAAAATCTGCTGCTAAAGCGATCATGGAAAAAGCCAATGTACCTCTCGTACCCGGCTACCATGGTGCAGATCAAACCCCTGCATTATTAAAAGCTGAAGCAGAGAAGTGCGGCTTTCCATTGCTACTAAAAGCCATTGCTGGCGGTGGTGGTAAAGGGATGCGTGTCGTCAACAATATCGATGAATTCGACTCTGCATTAGCCGCCGCTCAACGTGAATCTCAAAACGCCTTTGGCAACCCGGATATGCTCATTGAGCGTTATTTAACTAAGCCTCGCCACGTCGAGATTCAGGTATTTTGCGATCATCACGGCAACGGTGTTTACTTGGCAGAACGCGATTGCTCTGTTCAACGTCGCCACCAGAAAGTGATCGAAGAAGCACCTGCTCCTGGTCTAGCTGACGAAACCCGTAAAGCGATGGGTGAAGCCGCCGTGGCAGCAGCAAAAGCCATCGACTATGTCGGCGCAGGTACTGTTGAGTTCCTGTATGACGAAGATGGCTCTTTCTACTTCATGGAAATGAACACGCGTTTACAGGTAGAGCACCCTGTTACCGAGATGATCACAGGTCAAGACTTGGTAGAGTGGCAGCTGCGTATTGCCGACGGAGAAGTGATTCCTCAGCAGCAGGATCAGATCCAAATCCGCGGCCATGCACTGGAAGCCCGTGTTTATGCAGAAGATCCGGATAATGACTTCTTACCCGTAACAGGTACTCTACACTACCTGAGAACACCTGATGAGAACGGCAATGTTCGTGTCGATACCGGTGTTATTGAAGGCGATGAAGTTAGCGTTTATTACGACCCCATGATCGCTAAACTGATCGTATGGGATGAGAGCCGTGAGCAAGCCATCAATCGCATGGTACATGCACTGGAGTCTTATCGCATCGGTGGTATGAAAACCAACATTGGATTCTTGCGCCACCTGGCAGACAGCAAACCTTTCCGTGACGAAGAACTGGATACAGGGTTCATTGAGAAGCATAACGATCTGCTTTTCCCAGAAGCAAAAGTTGATGTTCAGAGCCAGCTAGCCTTAGCCACCAGCTTTCTGCTGGAAAAAGAGCGCCAGAGCAACCCAGTAAAAGGTGACCCATATTCACCGTTTAACCAGCAAACCAGCTGGCGCTTAAACGCAAATTATGCGCGCCCGCTCGAATGGACTGTGGAAGGTGAAAGTCACAAAGTCAGCGTGTTGGAACACACCACTGGTTATGAAATCACGGTTGATGGTGCAACCTTCAACGTTTCTGCTTCGTTGGATGATGATCATCTTCGCGCTGTGATTAACGGCCATCGTCTAAGCATCCACGGCCACATGGCCGGTGATAACCTGACCCTGTTCCGTGAAGGTAGCCAGTTCCAATGCCAGCTGTTCCGTCATACGTTTGATGAAAACGATCAAGCTGATGGCGGCTCGCTAACCGCACCGATGAACGGCGCGATTGTTGCCGTTTTGGTTGAGGTTGGCCAATCTGTCGCTGAAGGCGATACACTGGTCATCATGGAAGCGATGAAAATGGAACACAGCATTAAAGCGCCTCATGATGGCGTGGTTGCTGAAATTTTCTTCGCCGAAGGTGAACTCGTATCGGATGGCGCAGCACTGGTCGCCGTCACAGCAGCGGATGAAGAGGAGGCCTAATCATGGGTTTGCCCGATAAAGTGAGAATTGTAGAAGTCGGCCCTCGTGACGGCCTACAAAATGAAAGCGGCCCGGTTATCAGCACAGACATTAAAGTGGAGCTGATTAACCGACTCGCTGATGCCGGTATGCAATATATTGAATCGGCAAGCTTTGTCTCACCGAAATGGGTTCCTCAGATGGGCGATGCCAGCGCGGTTATGGCTGGTATCTCCCGACGGGAGAGTGTGGTGTATGCCGCGCTCACCCCTAACCTGAAGGGCCTTGAAGGAGCCATTGCAGCAGGCGTTGAGGAAGTTGCGGTATTTGGAGCCGCTTCTGAATCTTTCTCTCAGAAAAACATTAACTGCTCAATTGCCGAAAGTCTTGCCCGCTTTATTCCAGTCATTGAACTCGCCAAGCAGCACGATATTCGTGTTCGCGGCTATGTATCAACCGTACTGGGCTGCCCTTATGAAGGGGATATCGATCCTGCACAAGTCGCATCAGTATCTCGTGAACTTTTGGATATGGGCTGTTACGAAATATCCTTGGGCGATACTATTGGTGTTGGCACACCAACCAAGGCGCGCAAGATGTTAGCCCGAGTCGCCAATGAAGTCCCCGTAACGAAACTGGCAGCTCACTTCCACGACACATACGGCCAAGCGTTAGCAAATCTGTATGCCGTTATGCAGGATGGTATTAGCGTCATAGACACATCAGTTGCAGGTTTAGGCGGCTGTCCTTATGCAAAAGGCGCTTCCGGTAACGTTGCAACCGAAGATGTAGTCTACATGCTCAATGGGCTAGGGATAAAAACAGGGGTTGATCTGGATAAACTTGTCGAGATAGGCAACTGGATAACCCGACAGATAGGCCGAAACAACGGATCGAAAGTCGGTCTCGCCCTCGGGTGTGACCAATAGAAAACAGATAAGATCTCTATCGCTGGCAATAACAATAAACGAGGCACAGCACGATGAGTCAACCCAAACACATTACTGCGCTGGATCTACCCATACCTGAGCGCGATGCGTTACCTGAAGAGGTACAAAAGTACTTTGGCAAGTGTGACGAAAAGTTAGGCATGGTGCCCAATGTTCTGGCTGCCTACAGCCAGAATACCGCTCAGTTAGACGTTTTTTCCAAGTTCTATAACGAACTTATGTTTGGTGAAAGCGAACTAACGCCCTTAGAAAAAGAGATGATCGCCGTGGTCGTTTCTTCGGTCAATCATTGCTACTACTGCTTAACTGCCCACGGAGCTGCTGTTCGGGAATACTCAGGTGACCCTGTTTTGGGTGAACTGATGGTGATGAACTATCGCGCCGCAGAGCTTAGCTCACGTCATCGCGCTATGCTGGATTTCGCCGATAAACTGACTCGCCATCCTGACCAGATTCTCGAATCTGACAGACAAAACCTAAGAGACGCGGGATTCAGCGATCAGGGCATTTGGGATATTGCCAATATTACCGGCTTCTACAACATGACTAACCGTGTTGCCAGCGCCGTTGAGATGCAACCGAACCTTCAGTATCACGCTAGCCATCGTGGTAAATGAATCGACGGAATACCTGATAACAACAAGATTGCAGGGATTTGAATATGACAACTAAATTGCCAAGTTACACAAGCGGAACCTCCGATAAACCACTGATCGGCATGACGATCGGTGATAAATTTGATGAGATAGCCAATAAATTCCCAGACAACGATGCATTGATCGTTCGTCATCAGGGGTTACGATATACCTATCGCCAATTACAAGAAGCCGTGGATCAAGCCGCACGCGCTTTTTTGGCTATTGGTGTCCAACGTGGTGATCGTATTGGTATGTGGTCACCGAACCGTGCAGAGTGGACTATTACTCAGTTTGCTACGGCCAAGGTTGGCGCTATTTTGGTTAACATCAATCCAGCTTACCGTTTACACGAGCTGGAATATGCACTGAACCAATCAGAAGCACGTTTCATTGTCACAGCAGACACCTTCAAAAGCTCAAACTATACCCAGATGCTCTACGAGCTTGCTCCCGAGCTGAAAGCATCCGCTGAAGGTAAATTAAAATCTATGAAGCTTCCCTATCTACAAGGCGTTATTAACCTTGCCGAGGAAGTTCACCCAGGTATGTGGCGCTGGGCAGATTTCGTGAATATGGGCGATAACGTTTCTGCTGAGCAGCTAGCTGATATCCAATCACAACTACAGTTCGATGACCCTATCAATATCCAGTACACCTCGGGAACCACAGGCTTCCCGAAAGGAGCTACCCTCTCCCACCACAATATCCTTAACAATGGCTATTTCGTTGCAGAGAGTATGAACTTTACTGAGAATGACCGCCTGATAATCCCCGTCCCACTCTACCACTGTTTTGGTATGGTGATGGGTAACTTAGGCTGCATCACTCACGGCGCGGCAATGATCTACCCCGATGAAGGTTTTGAGCCGAAAACGGTCCTTGAAACCATCACAGAAGAGAAAGCAACTGCAGTTTATGGCGTACCTACCATGTTTATCGCCGAACTGGATCATCCTGATTTTAAAAACTTCGACCTGAGCACACTGCGCACCGGCATCATGGCAGGCTCTATCTGCCCAGCCGAAGTTATGAAAGCGGTGAACAACAAGATGCATATGGAAGAGGTTCAAATCGCTTACGGCATGACAGAAACCAGCCCGGTTTCCACTCAAACCGCAGCTAATGATCCCTTCGACAAGCGCGTGACCACCGTCGGCCGTACACAACCTCACTTAGAGACAAAAATTGTCGATGCCGCAACTGGCAATATCGTCCCTCGTGGCGAAATTGGTGAGCTCTGTACCCGTGGTTATAGCGTCATGCTGAAATACTGGAACAATGAAGAAGCCACTCGTAAATCCATTGACGCTGCCGGCTGGATGCATACCGAAGACTTGGCAACCATGGACGACGAGGGCTATATCCAGATCGTCGGCCGCATCAAAGACATGGTTATCCGTGGTGGTGAGAACGTCTACCCGAAAGAGATCGAAGAATTCCTATACACCCACCCTGCTATCTCCGACGTACAGGTAACCGGTGTACCGGATAAAAAGTACGGTGAAGAACTGATCGCATGGATTAAACTTCACCCGGCTGAAGCGGATACAGTTACAGAAGAGCAACTTCGCGAGTTCTGCAAAGGGAAAATCACCCACTTCAAGATCCCGCGTTACTTCAAGTTTGTGGACGAATTCCCAATGACCGTGACCGGAAAAATCCAGAAGTTCAAAATGCGTGAGATATCCATTGCTGAGTTAGGCTTAGACGATATCTAATCACCTATTATTGAGCACCTCTGTGATAAAGGCCGATACAAACGTATCGGCCTTTTTGGATCTAGCACTTTGCACCAGACTGTTTACAGAGACTTATTAGCTGCTCTTTTCCAACGCCAATTTAGTACCAAAGCCAATAAATACAATGCCAGTTATAGAGTTTAACCAGATTTTAAATTTCGGGTGGTTAGTGGCATTTTTCACTTTGGCTAACGTGAACACCATAGCCGAAAACCATATCACATTGACTAATGAATGCGCAGTTACAAGCGCGTATGCACTGAGAGCGCTACCGTCTACTGTCATAAACTGCGGAAAAGCCGCGAGATAAAATACTGACACTTTAGGATTCAGTATATTAGTTAAAAAACCTTCATAAAAGGCACTCTGTATCGACGCTGGTTTTTTCAACTGCTCCCTAAGTGCTGTAGTCGCAGATGGACGTTGGCTTACAGCATTTCTTAGCGCTTTGAAGCCAAGCCAAATCAAATAAGCAGCTCCTAGCATCTTGAACACAAAAAAAGCGTTAGCCGATTGCACCAAGAGAATAGAGATGCCAAATATGGACAAAGTGCCATGCACATAGAATGCAGCAACAAAACCTGCAACATTAGCCAACCCTGCCCTATGCCCAGATAAAGGAACCGTCTTAGCAATAAGAAACCCATTCGGGCCAGGCGAGATAACCAGTAAAGTTGCCACTGCGACAAAAGTAAGAATGTTATTTAAATCCATCCTATTCTCCGAAAAAAGCAATAATGACTTCCACAAAGCAATGCCAAGAGGAGCACCCTATTTCATGGAGTGGAAACCAATGGTGTTGCCTTCGGTGTCTTGTGCTATTGAAATAAATCCATAATCGCCAATCGCCATCTTAGGTACGACTACCTTTCCACCGGCCTTTTCAACCCTTGCTTGCTCAATCGCACAATCCTCGCTACTGAAGTACACCAAGGTGCTGTTGCCCCCTGCCGCGACACCTTCCATTTTACAGATTGCACCACTGGCACCAGGCCGCTCCTCCATCGGGAAAGCCCACATTTCAGGCTGCGGGAAATCTTTTGGTTCACTGGGATTGTCCAAGCGTGTTAGTTCTAGATCTAGTACTGATTCGTAAAAAGATTTAGCGCGCGGAATATCATCCACATAAATTTCAAACCAGCATACAGCATTTGTATTCATTGTAGAGCCCTCCAGAAATATTTAACTATCCTTATCAATCTATACACTATCAGATTTCAATTAGTGTTTCGCGTACGCCAACATCTTGCTTACTGGCCAAACTACCGCATCGTTATTACCCAATCAAGAAATCAAACCGGCTGTCAGTTTTCTTTGACTCAACTTCAAATATTCCAGCATTAACAATTTTCTCAGCAACGAAAGGGTCTTTTTCTCTTTCTTGTAGCTCAGATAGTGAAGTATTGTGGGCAATCACAGAAACGGGTCAATCACCATGCCCTTCTTAGGAGTATAGGTAATACCACTATCCGAAATAAATTTAAAAGGGATGGAAACTGTTTTTAGGCCTACATTTTTACGTATAACAAAGTGAAGGTGAGGCCCAGTTGAGTAACCCGAGGATCCAGACCTTGCAAGTACATCGCCTGCCTTAACAATGTCTCCTGGTTTAACTGTGGCAGTTGCTATCAATATATGAGCATAAGTTGCGTAAGTGCCGTCTTCGTGGAGCACTTTTACATAGTTTGCCTTATCAAGAAAATACTTGTTCTTACCACCCATGTGATAGTCATCTTTCACCCAGATAACCACGCCATCCCTAGCAGCACTGATATCCGTTCCGACAGGAAGTGCTATATCTATTGCATTTATGTTTGGTAGCTTAGAGTGTGAGAAACGTCCATTGAATCCTTGAGTAATCTTATGAGAAAGCTTTGAGGATACCGGAAATTTGTAGAGATGGCCGTCCTCCCGCGCAGAGGGATCGCCCAGCCGCCAGCGATAACGGAAAGAACCAATTTTTTTAGGGCTTGTATACAAATCCTTTTGGCTAGCGGCTGGGACGACATATTTTTTTGAACCGCCTGCCAGTCGAGACGATTTCACAAGAAACTCTACGGGAGCATGATAGGGGTTATCTGCGACTAAGATATTCATGCTACCAGCGCTACGACTGAAGACCCTCGGCGTGGGCTTAATTGCTTCCCTCTTATACTCCACAATGTCGAATTCATTTTCATTTTTGTTTGATGGGCGCCTATCGGTGAACACCCACTTTCCGGATTCATCCTTGTACTTGTATACTTCTTGGCAAAATGCCTCGGTAGATATGAGTAGAGTTAAAACTATAAACCTTATGAACATACTATGTTTACTACCTATTGATCCGCCTTAAGCTTTGCAGCTTGCTGCGTCCTTAGTGCAACGCCTTAATATAGGGCCGATTAAAGCGCGTCCAACCGCAGGCGATTTTTATTAATTTTTCATATAATTACTGGAACGGATTTGATTCCTTAATAAAGCCAATAATCTCTGGTAATGCTATTAGCAAGCTGACGGCTGAAGCTACAATTAATGCCATTACTACAGCTGCATATGTTTTATATAGATATTGCCAAAAGCCCTTCAGTTTAATAGTAGCTGATTTCCAAATTCTAAGCGCAGTGTATGGTACCCACAGGTAATACCAAACAAATAGCAATATTAAAAAAACGCCCATAAATACATAGCTACTTGTTTTAGGACTTAAGCCAGATTCAAGCAGCAATTTAGGCCCGTATGCATACAAGAGACTCAGCGTAATAATTAAATAAATTGTGTTAAGAAATTGCTCAATCAATATTATTTGTATCGGTGTTCTATCAATACTCATAAGACTCCATTCACTTAGAACGAGACTGTCGGATTAGACATTTAACAAAATAAAACCTCATCCCACAGCCTTCCTTGATCTTCTTAATGCCTAAAATCAGTTTTGACAGGCTCATTTTTGATGTATCCATTGAGCATTTACTTTCTCTTTTCCCCTGAGCGTAAACCGCTTTAGGCCTTTATTACTCTCTAAATTTCCGAACACCGGCTCTACCGTACCCAGCCGCTTACTGTAAATATGCCGCCCCGTCGGACTGTCTATTTTATGCTTCATCCTTTCCATGTAATTAGGGGTATGCTTTGTGTCTCGTTCGTTACGGGATTCAAACACACTAAGATCGCGTTCATTATTAACGACGTGGTTGAGAATATATTCGAATATTCCCGGCTGGATTTGATCTGCAAACCGCAACGGTATCATCTTGGTCTGTTCGTAATCGTAGTGTTTGAAGCGTGCCATCCGTTGCACCATGCA
>Ga0193958_1000678_pt1 | contig 11947 bp, 8 predicted proteins | sample FB_1_MG_FD_140320 | JGI IMG/M metagenome (GOLD analysis project Ga0193958, IMG submission 140320) | Microbial mat bacterial communities from the Broadkill River, Lewes, Delaware, United States - FB_1_MG | ecosystem: Environmental > Aquatic > Freshwater > River > Microbial mats | place: USA...
ATTTCCTAGTGGAAAAGCTGCCTGATAATATCAGACAGCTTATTTTCCTTACTCATAAGTATTTTTTATGAAAAAAGGCTCTTTAGAGCTTGACTAGAAAGGGAGTATCTACAATATATAAAAATTTACACTAGAGAGATCACAAACCCACAGAGTCTATTTAATTATATTGTGTAACTTCCCCTCGTTACAACGCTCTGCGCTGTAATGCCGTCTTGGACGCTCCGCATCCTCCCCTCGAAGCTGACACCTTGGTAGCTTTAAGCAAGATGACGCAGAGCGTCAGGGACGGGATTCCAGCGCGGAGCGCGTGGAACCAGATAAATGAGCATGGAAATTATAAATCATGTATATAATTGTTTATAAAGTCAAAGAGATAGATAAAGGTTTGTTATCAATTTGTTGTTGCACTAAAAAGAAAACTTGAGCTGTTTTTTTATTTATATTAATATATGGATATACGTATATAGAGATATCAAGATGATATTACCTGAAGTATTATTTCGTGCACTGGCTGATACCACACGCCTACGTTGCCTTAATTTATTGGTTCATCATGGTGAATTATGTGTTTGTGATTTAACGCAAATTTTAGCTTTATCTCAACCCAAAATTTCACGCCATTTGGCTAATTTAAAAGCCAGCCAATTAGTTAAAGATCGGCGTGATGGTACATGGGTTTATTATTCTTTGCATCCAGAATTACCTGATTGGGTGCAAGATATTATTCAGCATAATTTAAGTGCATTATCGCAACACACTCCATTTCAAGAAGATTTAGCACGTATTCCCAAATCGTGCCAAAGTGAATAGTAACAAAAGGATATAACAATATTATGACCGATAAAACGGAACATAATGATCCACTTGGATTTTTTGGTCGACATCTTACCCTCTGGGTCAGCCTGTGTATTGCTGCTGGCATCACATTAGGGCATTTTTTCCCTTCTCTTTTTACCCAGCTAAGCCAACTTTCTGTTGGGCATGTTAATTTGCTGGTTGCCGTATTAATTTGGGTGATGATTTACCCTATGATGGTTACTGTTGATTTTAGTTCATTAAGCCATATTGGAGAACGCCCTAAAGGCTTGGTGATTACCTTGGTTGTGAATTGGATCATTAAACCTTTTACCATGGTTGCCCTTGGGATTTTATTTTTTGAACTGCTGTTTAAACAATGGGTGAACCCCACTGATGCAAAATCCTATATTGCAGGCATGATTTTATTAGGGGCTGCACCTTGTACCGCAATGGTTTTTGTTTGGAGTCATTTAACCAAAGGGGATTCCACCTATACATTGGTACAAGTATCTATTAATGACATTATTATGGTATTCGCTTTCGCGCCTATTGTTGCCTTTTTATTGGGCGTGACTGAGGTGATTGTACCGTGGGAAACCTTATTATTATCCGTCATACTTTATGTGATTATCCCACTTGTTGCAGGTTATTTAACACGGCACATATTAGAGAAAAAAGGTGGAGAAGCACGGGTACATGCTTTTACGGAAAAATTAAAACCTTGGACAATTATTGGCTTATTATCCACAATAATTTTACTATTTGGTTTTCAAGGGCATACTATTCTTGAGCAGCCACTTATTATCCTATTGATTGCTATCCCATTAATTATTCAAAGTATTTTAATTTTTGCTATTGCTTATGGCTGGGCGTGGTTTTGGCGTGTACCTGCTTGTATTGCTGCCCCCGCTGCTTTGATTGGTACCTCTAATTTCTTTGAATTAGCGGTGGCGGTGGCGATTAGTCTATTTGGTTTACAATCAGGGGCAGCCTTGGCGACAGTGGTGGGTGTGTTAGTAGAAGTCCCTGTGATGTTATTTTTAGTCCGTATCGTTAATAAAACCCAGCATAAATTTAACTGGGATCAAGCTGTTTGTGAACAAGGAAAATAATCAACATGGCGCAAGTATTACAGGTTTTATTTTTATGTACAGGTAACTCTGCTCGTTCACAGATGGCAGAAGGCATTTTACGTGCTAAAGGCGGGGATAAGTTTAAGGTGTTCAGCGCGGGCACGCGCCCACAAGGGGTAAACCCTTTAGCTATTAAAGTGATGGCAGAGCATGGGATTGATATCAGTGAGCAAAAAAGCCAGCATATTGATGAGTTTTTAGAACAGCCTTTAGATGTGGTGATTAGTGTATGTGATAATGCACAAAATGATTGCCCTATTTTTCCACGCCCTGTGACTCGTTTACATTGGAGTCATCCCGATCCTGCCGCAGTAACAGGTGAGGAAGCCCAATGTTTACAAGCATTTCGTGATGTATATGCATTGATTGAGCAGCGTATACAAATGTGGTTAGAGGAAGAAGGTCAGTAGGTTAAAGGTATTTTTTATATAATACATTGGTTTTTCGTGGTTATCCTGTAGTAATTATTTTTGTGGTAATGGTTTACCCTTCGGTGGTTGTTTGTGGCATCATTGAGTTAAAACGATCTATCACTGTGTAAGTTTTAGAGAAAAAAATAGGTCAATGTGGTGTAACAAGCATTTAATTAAAAGTAAGGAAACGTTTATGCAAACACATTTTGATTTATTAGCCATTGGTGCAGGCAGTGGTGGCTTAGCTGTCACTGATCGATCCAGTATGTATGGCGCACGTTGTGCGGTAGTCGAATATCAAGCTCTAGGCGGCACTTGCGTAAACGTCGGCTGTGTACCCAAAAAAATCATGTGGTTTGGCGGTATGGTGGCGGAAGTCATTCGTGATGCTAAAGATTACGGCTTTGATGTTACCCAACATCAATTTGACTGGAGCAAACTTGTCGCCGCGCGTGAGCGTTATATTGGCAATATTCACAATTATTACAACAGCAACTTTGATAAAAAAAATATCACCCATTTAAGTGGTAAAGCCACCTTTATTGATGCCCACACAGTAGAGGTGGCAGGACAACAGTACACTGCTGATCGGATTGTGGTCGCAACAGGGTGTTATCCCACTGTACCCAATATTGAAGGCGCAGAATTAGGCATTACCTCTGATGGCTTTTTTGCCTTACAACAGCAACCAAAAAAAGTCACCATTGCAGGCAGCGGCTATATCGCGGTGGAATTAGCAGGCGTACTGAATGCATTAGGAACAGAGGTTACTTTAATAGTACGTAAAGACAGTGTACTGCGTGAATTTGATGAGCTGCTTTCTAGTACTTTAATGCAAATCATGCAAGACAGTGGTATTCAGGTATTAACCCACCACACGCCTGAAAAAGTAGAAAAAGCCGCTGATGGCACACTCACCTTACACTGTGAAAATGGTGCGACTTTAACAGGCAATGATGAAGTCATTTGGGCAATTGGGCGTACTGCCAATACTGCCAGTTTAAACCTTGCAGCCGCAGGCGTAACCATGACAGAACGTGGTATTGTGCCCACTGATAAGTATCAAAATACGAATGTGCCACATATTTATGCATTAGGAGATATTACAGGGCGCGCACAATTAACCCCTGTTGCCGTTGCTGCTGGACGACGTTTAGCTTTACGCCTTTACGGAGGGGATGAGACAGCACATTTAAATTATGACTTAATTCCTACTGTTGTTTTCAGCCACCCTACAATTGGAACTGTGGGTCTAACAGAACAACAAGCCATAGCACTCTATGGGGCTGATAATATCAAGGTCTATCAATCTAAATTTACCCCTATGTACTCCGCTATTACCTCCCATCGTGTACCCACCGCCCTTAAATTAATTGTGATGGGAGAAAATGAAAAAGTAGTCGGTTGCCATAGTATTGGTTTAGGCTCTGATGAAATGCTACAAGGTTTTGCTGTGGCAATTAAAATGGGGGCGACCAAAGCTGATTTTGATAATACAGTAGCAATTCACCCTACTAGTTCAGAGGAGTTTGTGACTTTACGCTAAAAATAAAACCTTATAAATCAAATTAATAAGGAGAAAGGCATTTATTTTTATGCATAATCAGTACCTAATTAATTATGTTAATATTGCTTAGGTATTGATTATTTAATTTACCATTTCAAGGATAAAATAATGCAGTTCATACGTGCGAGTTTATTTTTAGGCTTACTATTACAGGTAACGCTGGTATTTAGTAGTGACTACAGTTTATTGATGATGGACTCACAAAGTGGTGAACCGTATAAAACTGCACGTGAAGCATTGCTCAAACGCCTTGCCTCTTTAGGCTACCATGAAAATAAAAACTTACACCTGACTTACCACAGTGTGGGCAATGATCAACAACAAGGTGAAACGCTATTAACCCAAGCTTTAGCCAAACAAAAATATGATGCTGTATTTGTAAACGGTACAGTGATGACGCTGGCAGCAAAAAAGGTTGCCTTTAATACTGAGCAACCTTTTATTTATACCTGTGTCACTGATCCCGTTGGTTTAGGTGTGATCGATAACTTTTATCAAGCTCCTAAGGCTAATTTTACAGGCGTGAGTTACCCTGTCCCTGTTAAATCCCGTTTACGTTTTGTTACTCGCCTTTTTCCAGATGTAAAAACCATTGGTGTGATTCATGCTGATATGCCGCAATCACACAGTTATAACAAATGGTTAAAAGAACTACTTGCCACCAATGAAAGCTTTCAATCTATCAAAATTATTTTCCGCTCTGTCCCCTTATTAAAAGGTGAAGAGGGCAGTAAAAAAATGGCAGAATCAGCAATTCAACATGTGAAAGAATTGAATTCTAAAGTTGATCTCTTCCTCAGCCCTAATGATCAAATGGGGGTGTCACCTTTTTTCCCTAAAATGGTATATCAACATGCAACAAAACCATTAGTTGGTTTGACGCTTAAAGATGTGATGGAAAAACGTGGCGCAACTATTTCCATTTATCCTTCACAAAAAAGTGCAGGCTACCAAGCAGCAAACATGTTAAACCGTCTATTTTCAGGAGAATCTTTTCGTTCACTTCATCCTGAGTGGCCACATGAAAATGGCTTTGCTTTTGATTTATCAAAAACCAAGCAATTTAACATTGCAATACCGATTGATATGATTGAGTTAGCAGGTAAAAATATTGTTAAGTAATACTATTCTCGTATTTATGGTAGTCCTACATAAGTAGTGCAGAAATTTTAACTAAGCCTGAATTATTGGGGTACTAATATATTTTCAGGACTACCGTATTTATATATAACAGCTCGACGAATTAATTCAATTTTAAAGCATAATTTTTCCTGTTTATATACTAATAATTCACGTTGTAACCAATAGGTCAAAGTCTTTTTTGATTGAAGTAAATTATAAATATCTGGCTCAGTAAAGTAGGCATTTTCTCCTTGTTGAGCTAGATATAATAATATTCTATATCCATCTACATTTAAAATTTCACTTAAAAAAGATCGTTGGTTTTTTAATGCTTTGTTAACAGCTTTTTCTACATCACTTATATCAGCCAAAAAACGTTGCTGGAGGGGATGGTTTTCTTTTTCATAGATTACAGCATCACAAAGAGCTTGAGTTAATGTTGGGTGACCGCTTGTTAGTTCCCAAATACGTTGAAAAGCAGCATCACTGTACTGTAAATTAAAATCAGAAACAGGGTAACGTACTAATTTTTCAAATTCAGAGTATTCCAAGCAATCTACTTTTATCATTCGTATATTAACTAAGTAGCTCATCCAATCTGCTAATTCTTCAGGTAATACACTAACAGTTAATAAAAATTTAAAGTGTGTATTATGTTGTATTTGATGTCGTAATGTACCTAATATAACTTCCTTATCTATTTTCCCTGATTTAAACATTGCATCTAAAACAATAATTTCATCCAACATTAACAAAAACTGCTTGTCTGGAAATTGAGTTGTTAATTGCAATAACCATTTGTTAAATACCCTAACGGGATTTTTTTCTAATTCAGTAAGTTCAGGTTCTTGTAGAGTCACTGACAAATATTCTTTTACTGCAGTACAAATATCACAACATATAGCACTAAAAAAATAAACATTATTAGTAATTCCATTACCTTGGACATCAGAAAATATAGGGATAATGTTTTTTGGTAAAAATTTTGGTAGGTGGTAAAGAATAGAGGTTTTCCCCATTCGTCGTTGTCCATAAAACCATAAAGGTGGGCAATTAGGCTTATATAATAAAGTTTCAATTTCTAAAGCAATTTTATCTCTACCAACAAATATTTGCTCTGTAATTTTTAATGGATTTCCAGGAATATACGGATTAAGTAAAGTTTCTTTTTGAATGTTTATTTGGTTATTAATTGCATGTTGTAATAAATTTTGCCATTTTTCTGCAATAACAGCCAAGCTTTCTGCTGTAGAGGTGCGTAAACATTCACGAGATAATGTACCTAAATCTATAAGTAGTGCTTGAAGTGACTGCTGTTGATAGTAGGGAATAATTTGTTGTATGGCAGCATTAACACCAACACTAATTTGTAAAAAATTACGCAATAAGCTTTCTATTTCATTTAACCCTCTAACATTATTATATGCATCACTTTTATTGGTTAAATTTGCAATATCTTCTAATGAAGTGCAGCTCATTAAAATACGTTTTTCTAACTCTAAACTTACAGCTTTAGTAGCCCATGCCTGTTTACCCTGTGCAAGCTGAGTTAGAATCTTTTCTATTGTTTCCCTATCTCTATCATAATGTTTTAGTAGCCATGTATCTAACCCCACTAACTGTATATGTTGATGCTCATCCCAAAAAGCAGCATGCCAGTGTAATGGCCAGTTTTGGGTATATAAAATAGTGTGCCATGTAAATTGTAGAGGATAGATAAATAAATTACGCCATGACAAGAGTGTCCAGCCCAAAAGCAATGATAATAAACTACCACCAATTAATAGATTTAATGAAATAGTTTTATCAAATAAGAAGTAAATCCCAATACTATATAATAAAGTATTGCATAATGTAGCAGTCAATAATGCTGTGATTTTTTTAGCTAGACGCTTAACAAATAGATAAACTGTAATAAGAGGGAGTATAAAAAGAAAAACATGTGCAATACCCCGACTCATTCCTAAAATTAATGTATGGTATATTGTAAAGCTTTTCCCAGTATAGCCTACGCCCCAAAAATTCAAACTGGCAACAGCGGCTAACAGCAAAGTTAAAATTAAACAGGTCAGTCTTAATATAATCCCCCCTTGCCATTCTTTATTTAAAAGAATTAATAATATGATACTGGTGCTTGCTAATACTCCGTAATAAATCCAACCAATATGGTTTATACCTAGTAACATAACGACCCAAGTACTGCCTAATAATATCAGTAGCATTAATATAGTAATGCTTAAACCTATTCCAACAGATTTTAATTTAGGTAATTCAAAAGAAGCTTGGTTTGTTTTGAGAGAATAATTTAGATTACTTCCTATACCAATGGCAAGCAGTACACCGAATAAGCTCCACCATGCCCCCCCTTCACCATGTGCTAAACCTAAGCTTAGTCCTGCTACAAAAGCAGTGGGTAGTGAAAAGGCAATAGATATTGTTAATGAGCATAACCAAGATATTGCAAAGCTTACACTTAATGCATAACTTGCCCCTAAGATAATAGAGGTAAAAGGCTTTCCTATGGAAGCTAAGATAAACAGTGTGATGCCAGAAGCTAATAAAGGTAACCAAAGTAGTAAAGTGCATATTAATTTTTTTATTATTGGCTTTTTCCAATGAGACAAGGGGATGCTATTTAGGTTAAAATCAACAGGTATATTTAATGCTGCACAATTTTGTTGCCAATGTTTAGGAAGAAATAGCAGTGTTAATAAGTTCATATTATCTCAATAATAATAGAAAATTAGGTAGTTCTGAAAAAGTAGTACAAAAATTTTAACTATAACTAAATTATTGGGGTATTAGCTTTTGAGTAATACTGTTTTTTTAGGATTACCATATTTTGTACCTATTATACTAGAAGGCTGGTCATATAAAGAAATTCAATAAAGCTTATATTCTCTATATTATTATTGTAGAGAGATATAATTTTTCGCTATTAATGTAATGGTAAACAAATATGAAGACAAAAAAAGATATACCCTTATTTCTTAAAATAGGCATTGGAAGTATTTTAATTTTATTAAATATTGTTTGTTATGCTGTAGAGGATCGTAGTAATGAAATATATGAATCACTAAAACGTGACTATTTACAACTTAAAAAACAGCATGTTGATAATGAGAAAAAGGTAATAGTTCAAAACCCTGATATAAAGAATATTAGTGGGATAACAGAAATAATAAAGAAGTTACAACAAGCCTCTCAACCTCAGCAGGGTAATAGTGATGAAATCCTTAAAAAGGGACTAAGACTATGGCAAGAAATTGAAAATATACCACAAGATTCAAATTTCAATATTTCAAAACAAAGAGCTTTAAATGAAGAAAAGAGTAAAGCTAAATTAGGTATTCCAAAAGAACTTAGTTTAGATTTATACTCAAAAATCTATGATGGATGTATAGATAATGCATGCAAAAGAAATAGTTATACTGAGCCATTGGTAGATGATTATAAAAAAAGAATGGGGATTAAACATGATATTGATACAAAATATGTGCTCAGTGATATGCTTCAATCCATTAAGTTTGCCTCAGAAATGCTCTCTGTTATACAACAAGCTGATACTCATTTTAAAAAAAATGAGCTAGATAAAGTAGAAGTAATTTATAAAAACTTCTTACATAAAGCTTTTAAAGAATTACCTTCTGGGCATGTTAATACTTTCATGGCACTTGATTTATTGGCAAATTTTTATTTCAATATGGGGCAATATACAAAAGCAGAACAAACATACTTGGATTACCCTCCCTTTGCCTCAGAACTTAGACAACCATATTCTGGAAAAACTATAACTTCTTTTACCAACCTTGCAATAGTTTATCGCTCACAGGGGCGATTAGGGGAAGCTGGGCATTTATTACGCAAGTTATTAAAGCTATCATGGGAAATAGAGGGGGAAAATAATGAAGCAGCATTAGCAATACAGTCTCACCTTGCTAGTATTTATAACCTTGAAGGAAGGCATAATGAAGCAATGTATTTACTTAAAGATTTATTTAAACGTACAAAAGAAATATTGCCTCATGATCATCATTTTATATTATCAACACTCACAAATTTAGCCATTACTTTTCAGGGATTAGAAAAATACAAAATTGCAGAAAAGATATACACAAGGCTATCAAAAATTATTTATCAACATTTAGGTAATGCAAATAAGGATTGGTTAGCAGTACAACATAATTTAGGGCATTTATACTATATACAAGGACATTATGCTGAAAGTGAAAAAATAGCAAGAGAAACGCTTACACTTCACAAAAAACTACATAAATCTAATGTACTGTTAAACCTTAATGCCTTATGCTCCACTCTATCATGGCAAAATAAAAGACAAGAAGCCCTTGAGTTTTGTCAAGAAGCTTACCTTTTAGCTAAACAACAATTTATTGCTTCTCACCCTTATACACTCACTACCGTGCTCAACTATGTATACAGCTTAATGAAAAAGGGGGAGTTTCAAACTAGTTTAGCATTGCTCATTAAGTATGAAGAGGCTTTTCTACAACGTGCTAAACAGCATATTTATACATTAGAATCAAAGCGAAGTCAGCGTTATTTACTGGTGGGTTTGTCTGATTATCAAGACCTTGTTTTTAGTCTTTATGAAAAAATGCCTAAAAATTATCAGGCACAGCAACTTGCCATTAATACAGTATTACGATGGAAATCATTACAAAAAGAAGAGAAGGCTATTATTCATAAAAATAGTCAACAATCTAGTGATAAAGCAACGAAATTATTATTAAAAACGATTATCAAGCAACGTAGAGAAGTGACACAATATACCTATGCTAAATCAAATCCGCAGATATTTAAGCAATTAATTCAGGCATTAGAAGAAAACGAAACCAAGCTTTCACAGCACAGCCCTAGTTATCAGCAACATTTACGTGTGTTTAACGCAACTCAACACAGTGTACAGCAGCATATTCCCGCTAATGCGATACTTATCGAGTTTCGGCAGTATCGTCCACTAACAAATAAAAACCCTGTTGACTTTGTTGCGCCTCATTGGCTTGTATTAGTAATGAATCATGAAGAAGTTCTCTTCTTTGCTGATATAGGAGAGAAGCTTATTATTGAAAAAAGTTGGAATACATTAAAAACAGCTTTAGCTTGTTGGCAATCTGCATGGAAAGCAAAAAAAAATAATACTAAATTAATACAATGCACCCAGCAAGCTAATGTTCATGCTAAACAATTATATTCACAACTATTTGGTCGCATAGATAATTTTTTACAGAAGGCTAAAACCATTTACATCGCCCCTGATAGCTTTCTTAATCAAATTCCTTTCAATAGCTTACGTTTACCTGATGGACGCTATTGGATAGAACGTCAAACACTTGTACAACTACAAAGTGGCAGAGACTTATTAAAGCCGACAATCTCCAACAATAATCACCGCATTGTTGCATTGGGAAATGTTAACTATAAATCAAAGCCAGCCTCTATTATGACAGAGCAATTAGCAAGCAGCATATTTTTACCAAAAAGTTTTCCACGGCTTAATCAAACTAAAAATGAAATTAAAGCCATACAAACCGCGTATACCAATACAAATCATAAAGTGGAAGCTTTATTAGGAAAACAGGCAACAGAACAGCAGCTAAAACAAGCATTAGAAAAGCCTGCAAATATTGTACACTTTGCAACCCATGCTTTTTTTACCAATGGGAATAAAGTACTACAACAAAAATCACCTTTATTATTTTCTGGTATTGCATTAGCTGGCGCAAGTCATGCAAGACGAGGAGGAAAAGATAAACATGGGGATGACGGTATTTTATTCGCACAAGAAATTTTAGAACTTAATTTATCTAAAACAAAACTGGTCGTTTTATCTGCATGTGATACTGCATTGGGTGTTGAAGATTATTCAGAAGGGATTTATGGACTAATCCGAGCCTTTAATATTGCAGGAGCACAATCACTGATTATGACACTATGGCAACTTGATGATAAGTATGCAACCGCCTTTATGGAACGCTTTTATCAGAAATGGGTAAAAACCCCCTTAATTTCACCTGCTGAACATTTACGTCAAGTACAACTTGACTTTATTCATAATAAAGTAAGTAAAAAGATAGAAAATTTCCCCTACCAATCTGACCCTAACATATGGGCAGCCTATACTTTCACAGGTCGCTATTAAAAGGAATTACTGTGCATAAATTTATCAGTGTAAGTTTATTAAGTTTAGCTATATTAACAACATCACATGCTAAAGAAAAACAAGAAATTGACTGTGCAAATATAAAAAATGTAGCTCAGATGAAAAAATGCATTACTAAAAAGCTAGATCCCAGTGTATTACCCAGTAGTAATTCAAGAGGGGATGGTGCAGTCACACTAGAATTATGGATGGCAGATATTAATTCATCTGGGGTGGTGTGTATTGATAAAGAAGAATCATTTGAATTATGGCGTGAAAATGCAGAAGTAGATATTTCTGTAACATTGCGCCATTTAATGACTAATGAGGTTAAAACATTAGTATGGCCTAAAGAGGAGTTTACACTGTTTTGGCCAGAAAATGGATGGGGTATACCTGCTGATTTAAGTCAGTATGAGATTACTTCATATGGAAAAAGCCAGCAATGGACTTTTCGTCATATTCCATCTAATGCCAATTTCTTAAAAAAAATGGCATTAATGGCTGATTTAGGATGCATCGCACAAGCAAGCTATATTTATAGTAATGAAATTTATAAAGAATAAAACACCATTGATAAGTTGCTGATTTTTTAATACTTAAAAATCAGCTCCTATATTTACATATGAATGTGAATAAAGAGCTAAAAAATCTGTAGCCAGTCCATTTAAACTTCTCCTAAAATTAAGGCAAATGACGAAACCTACCTTAATTTCAATGAAGGGTTTAATGTAATGAACTGGCAAGAGCA
>Ga0193958_1000679_pt1 | contig 11933 bp, 6 predicted proteins | sample FB_1_MG_FD_140320 | JGI IMG/M metagenome (GOLD analysis project Ga0193958, IMG submission 140320) | Microbial mat bacterial communities from the Broadkill River, Lewes, Delaware, United States - FB_1_MG | ecosystem: Environmental > Aquatic > Freshwater > River > Microbial mats | place: USA...
ATGCCGATGATCAATCTGCAGCAGCATCTACGGATAAACCTGAAGATGCGGTAGATCTATCTTCTGAACGCACTGAAGGCAATGATCAGTGGATGGCGGGAGAGGGTAATGAGTTCTTCGATGGTGGGGCAGGCCGCGATACTGTGCATTTTGGCCCGGATCGTAGCGATTTCAATATCCGGGTGCGTGATGGTCTGGTTGAGGTTGAGCGGGGGGAGGGGCTGGACACCTTGAAAGGGGTTGAACGGCTGCACTTTGGTGATACAGGGGTTGCTTTTGATATAGAGGGTACCGCTGGCCAGGCCTACAGGCTGTATCAGGCGGCATTTGATCGACAGCCAGATACGGAAGGTCTCGGGTTCTGGATACACTCCATGGATGAGGGGGCCGGGCTGCAGGCTGTCAGCCAGAGCTTTCTGGAGAGTGCAGAGTTTCAGCATAAATATGGTTCACTGGATGACCACGGTTTTGTGAAAGCGATGTACCAGAATGTATTAGATAGAGAGCCTGATGATGCGGGGTATGAGTACTGGGCGGGGGAGCTGGCGCAGGGTATATCAAACCGTGCAGGTGTACTGATGGGTTTCAGCGAAAGCCTGGAGAACCGGCAGGGCACTGCTGATCAGGTTACTCAGGGTATCAACTTTGATATCTGGAACTGACTCGTTTCTCAATCTGTTAACAATTGCTTATACCTTGGCCCGTGTTGCTTCAGGGCTGAGGTATTCCCCTGATACTTCCTTCTATAGAGCCCGTAAACTGTCTACTTGTACGTAACTCCGTATAATGAAACCATTATTTCCTGGAATTGTAGACAGTTAACCCTATGCAGCACCCCTGTCAGATAACGCAGCGTGAAATGCGCCTGCCTGATCAACACATTCATTATCGTATCTACCGTAATCCCGAAGTCTCGAATGGTCGCAGGCTTGTGCTTTTGCATGGTGCCGGGGTGGCAGGTGAAGACACCTGGCACGCACTGATCGCCTTTCTGGATCAGTGGCAGGAGGTCCTGGTACCAGACCTGCGGGGGATGGGGCAAACGCGCTCTCCGGATGGCGAAGAGCACCCTTTTACAGCACTGCAATTGATGCAGGATATCAGTCAGCTGGTAGATCACCTGGGCTGGTGGCAGTTTGATCTGGGTGGGTACTCCATGGGCGGGCTGGTCAGCCTGCTATATAAGCAGGCGCACCCTGAGCGTGTTACCAAGCAATATCTGCTGGAACCGGCGGTACTGGATCGGCCCTGCTGGGATACAACCGTGGCATTACGCCAGCAATATGCCCAGGCAGCGGAGCAGATGCGCAGTGGCGATGCTGAGAAAGGGGTACTGAACTTTCTCGATACAATCTCACCAAATCGCAAAGTGTCGACACAAGCAGAACGGATGACTGTTCAGCGGCTGGCGCAGCGACCGCTCGGTTTTGCCAATGCGCTGCAGTGCGTGACCACGGCGATTTCTGAACTCGACAGAGAGCAGCTGGTGGCGGCGCAGGGAGACGTTTCCAGCTTTGTTGGAGGCCTCAGTGTTGAACTGATGCACCAGTACCACCGGGGCCTGGCGGAACGTTTACCCAGCTGGCACTACTTTCTTGTGGCGGGTACAGACCACTCTTTACCGTTCCAGAAACCGCGTCAGATTGGTCGGATCTTTAACGCTGAGCGGGTGCGTTATAAGACCTGATTAATGGTTATAAACCTGATGCAGGACATTGTTTCAGGTCCGTAATACACCTCTATACTTTTGTATAATGTTGACAATTTTTCAGTCGAGCTCTGTTGACGCTTATCCTGAGCCAGAGTATCTTTGCTCTACGTCGAGATTGTCGACAATCTTAAAAAGCGGATTGTTATGACAGAGAAAGCAGTAATAGAACCGATCAGACCGGAAACTCGCACTCTTGCCGATCGCGTCTGCGATCAGATCGCCACGGCGATTATCAAGGGGGATATTTCGCCAGGTCAGAAGATCAGCGAGCCAGAGCTTGCCCGTAACTACGGTATTAGCCGAGGTCCGTTACGCGAAGCGATTCGTCGCCTTGAAGGCTGGCGTCTGGTAGAGCGTAAACCCCATGTGGGTGCACGCGTTGTCGAACTGACCGCCCGTGAACTGATCGAGATCTACCGGGTGCGTGAAGCCCTGGAAGGTATGGCCTGTCGTCAGGCTGCTGCCGAAATGCCGCAGGAAGAGATCGATGCCCTGCGCACGCTGCTGGATGAACACGAGTCAGCTGTAGAGCAGCTCGATGGCCGTTCTTATTTCCAGAAAGAAGGCGACCTCGACTTCCATTATCGAATTGTACAGGGCAGCCGCAACGGCAAGTTGCTGGAATTGCTGGGTGGCGACCTGTATCACCTGGTACGTATGTACCGTTACCAGTTCAGTGTCTCCAGCTCCCGGCCTAAACGCGCACTCAAGGAGCATCGCCAGATTGTCGATGCCATTGAAGCGCGGGACCCGGAACTGGCAGAGATGTTGATGCGCCGTCACATCAGTAATGCGCGTAAAAACATCGAAGGCAAACTGAAAGACACAACCGACATATAGGGGATAAACATGTCTCAGAAACTGACCGCGGGCGCGCGTTTTCGTAAAGCGCTGGCTGAAAGCAACCCACTGCAGATCGTAGGTACAACTAACGCTTATCACGCAATGATGGCTGAGCGTGTTGGCCACAAAGCGATCTACCTGTCTGGTGGCGGCGTAGCCAACCACTCTTACGGCCTGCCAGATCTGGGCATGACCTCCATGAACGACGTACTGGAAGATGTACGCCGCATCAGCAGTGCAGTTGAAACACCGCTGCTGGTTGATATCGATACAGGCTGGGGTGGTGCATTCAACATCGCTCGTGCTGTTAAAGAGATGACTAAAGCTGGTGCGGCTGCGGTTCACCTGGAAGATCAGGTTGCCCAGAAGCGTTGTGGCCACCGTCCAAACAAAGAAATCGTGTCCCTTGAAGAGATGGTTGACCGTGTAAAAGCGGCGGCTGATGCGAAAACTGACGATGATTTCTTCATCATTGCCCGTACCGATGCATTCCAGATGGAAGGTCTGAACGCTGCGGTTGATCGTGCTCAGGCATGTCTGGAAGCCGGTGCTGACGGAATCTTTGCGGAAGCCGTTCACACTCTGGATGACTACAAAGCCTTTGCTGATGGCATCGGTGGTGCTCACCTGCTGGCGAACATCACCGAGTTTGGTGCAACGCCATTGTTCAACAAGGTAGAGCTGGCTGAAAACGGCGCAACTATGGTGCTGTACCCACTGTCAGCGTTCCGTGCTGCCAACAAAGCTGCACTGAATGTATACGAACACCTGCTGAATGACGGTGACCAGAAAGCGGTTGTCGATACTATGCAGACACGTATGGAACTGTACGATTTCCTGAACTACCACGATTTCGAACAGAAACTGGATGCACTGTTCGCCGAAGGCAAAAATAAGTAATATCCCTTATTGGCATTAACGGATGGGTAGCAGAACGGATTACCGGGATGCTGCCCGGTTTGGATACGAATAAGAATCGAACGGGCCGTAGAGCCTGTGGTGACAACAAAGGAGCACGATATGTCTGAGAAGAAACTGAGCGGCGCGGGTCTGCGTGGTCAATCTGCTGGTGAAACAGCACTGTGTACTGTGGGTAAAACCGGCTCTGGCCTGACATACCGCGGTTACGATATCGCTGAACTGGCTGCTAAGGCTAAATTCGAAGAAGTTGCTTACCTGCTGCTGTACGGAAAACTGCCTAACCAGGCTGAGCTGGATGCCTACAACGCCAAGCTGAAAAGCATGCGTGCACTGCCAGACGCCCTGAAAACAGTTCTGGAACAGATTCCTGCGTCTGCGCATCCGATGGATGTAATGCGTACCGGTTGTTCCATGCTGGGCAACCTGGAAACTGAGCAGGATTTCTCTGAGCAGCACGACCATATCGACCGTATGCTGGCAACGTTCCCAGGCATCATCAACTACTGGTACAACTTCAGCCACAATGGCAAACGTATCAATGTAGAAACTGATGCGGATTCCATTGCTGAGCAGTTCCTGTGGACCCTGCACGACAAGAAACCTGAGCCGCTGCACGTTGAAGTGATGCACGCATCGCTGAACCTGTACGCTGAGCACGAGTTCAACGCCTCTACCTTTACGGCGCGTGTCTGTGCATCCACCCTGTCTGATATCCACAGCTGTGTAACGGCTGCGATCGGTTCCCTGCGTGGCCCACTGCACGGTGGCGCGAACGAAGCAGCGATGGATATGATCGAACAGTGGAAATCTGCAGATGAAGCAGAAGCTGCGATCATGGGCATGCTGGAGCGTAAAGATAAAATCATGGGCTTCGGTCACGCGATCTACCGCGAGTCTGACCCACGTAATGCAATCATCAAAGAGTGGTCTAAAAAGCTGTCTGCTCAGGTTGGTGATCAGCACCTGTACGCTGTGTCTGAGCGTGTTGAAGCGGTTATGTGGCGCGAGAAGAAACTGTTCTGTAACGCTGACTTCTTCCACGCCTCTGCCTACAACTTCATGGGTATTCCAACCAAACTGTTTACGCCGATCTTCGTATGTTCGCGTGTAGCAGGCTGGACTGCACATGCCATGGAGCAGCGTGCTAACAACCGCATTATCCGTCCATCGGCTGATTACACCGGCCCTGAGACTGCTGAATGGATCGCGATCGAAGATCGTCCATAAGCAGGCCCTCGCAGTACTGAAAAAGGGAAGGCGCAGCCTGTGGGCTGTGCCTGCCTGACCTCCGTGAACCTCTTTCGATGGATTCCCGAGCTATGAATACTTTATACCGTAAGACCCTGGCGGGTTCTGGCCTTGATTACTTTGATACCCGTGAAGCGGTTGAAGCGATCAAACCCGGTGCCTATGCAACACTGCCATACACCTCCCGTGTACTGGCCGAGCAGCTGGTGCGTCGCTGTGACCCAGCAGCACTGACTGACTCCCTGACACAGATTATCGAGCGCCGACAGGACCTGGATTTCCCATGGTACCCAGCACGTGTGGTATGTCACGACATCCTCGGTCAGACCGCACTGGTTGACCTGGCAGGTCTGCGTGATGCCATCGCTGACCAGGGTGGTAACCCAGCCGAAGTTAACCCGGTTGTACCGACACAGCTGATCGTTGACCACTCTCTGGCTGTGGAAGCACCAGGCTTCGACCCAGATGCATTTGATAAAAACCGCGCCATTGAAGACCGTCGTAACGATGACCGTTTCCACTTTATCGAATGGTGTAAAACTGCCTTCGATAATGTTGACGTAATCCCTGCCGGTAACGGCATCATGCACCAGATCAACCTGGAGAAAATGTCTCCGGTTATCCAGGCGCGTGACGGTGTTGCTTTCCCGGATACCTGTGTGGGTACTGACTCCCATACACCGCACGTTGATGCACTGGGCGTTATCGCCATTGGTGTAGGTGGTCTGGAAGCAGAAACCGTGATGCTGGGTCGTCCATCTATGATGCGCCTGCCGGACATCATCGGTGTGAAACTGGTGGGTAAACGCAAGCCAGGAATCACTGCGACAGATATGGTTCTGGCGATCACTGAGTTCCTGCGTAACGAGAAAGTGGTTTCCTCTTACCTGGAATTCTTCGGTGAAGGCGCTAAAGAGCTGACCATCGGTGACCGTGCGACCATCTCCAACATGACGCCTGAGTTCGGCGCGTCTGCGGGCATGTTCTACATCGATGAACAGACCATTGATTACCTGAAGCTGACCGGTCGTGAGCCAGAGCAGGTTGCCCTGGTTGAGCAGTACGCCAAAGAAACCGGCCTGTGGGCGGATGATCTGGTTGCTGCTGAATACGAGCGTGTACTGGAATTTGACCTGTCTACTGTTGTGCGCAACATGGCTGGCCCGTCCAACCCGCACCGTCGTCTGCCAACGTCTGCGTTGAATGAGCGCGGTATTGCCGGTGATGAGATGCTGGCTGCCGCCAAAGCAGAAGAGTCTGAAGGCCTGATGCCGGATGGTGCTGTCATCATTGCTGCAATCACCTCCTGTACCAACACCTCCAACCCACGCAACGTTGTTGCAGCGGGTCTGGTTGCCAGAAAAGCCAACGAGCTGGGCCTGGTACGTAAGCCATGGGTCAAGTCTTCTTTTGCACCAGGCTCCAAGGTTGCCAAACTGTACCTGGAAGAAGCGGGTCTGCTGCCAGAGATGGAGAAGCTGGGCTTCGGTATCGTGGGCTACGCCTGTACAACCTGTAACGGTATGAGCGGCGCGCTGGATCCAAAAATCCAGCAGGAAATTATCGACCGCGACCTGTACGCCACTGCAGTACTGTCCGGTAACCGTAACTTCGATGGCCGTATCCACCCACATGCGAAGCAGGCGTTCCTGGCGTCTCCGCCTCTGGTTGTTGCGTACGCGATTGCCGGTACCATGCGTTTCGATATCGAAAAAGATGCGCTGGGTAACGACAAAGACGGTAACCCGGTTACCCTGAAAGACATCTGGCCAAGCGATGAAGAGATCGATGCAATCGTGGCTAGCGCGGTTAAGCCTGAACAGTTTAACCAGGTTTACATCCCGATGTTTGATCTGGGCTCTGTTGAGAAATCTGAAAGCCCGCTGTACGACTGGCGTCCACAGACTACCTACATCCGCCGTCCGCCATACTGGGAAGGTGCACTGGCAGGTGAGCGTACCATGAAAGGTATGCGCCCACTGGCAGTACTGGGTGACAACATCACCACCGACCACCTGTCTCCATCCAATGCTATTCAGGCGTCCAGTGCGGCGGGTGAATACTGTGCGAAGATGGGCTTGCCGGAAGAAGATTACAACTCTTACGCAACGCACCGTGGTGATCACCTGACAGCACAGCGTGCAACCTTCGCTAACCCTAAACTGCTGAACGAAATGTGTCTGGATGCAGATGGTAACGTGAAGCAGGGTTCTCTGGCCCGTATCGAGCCAGAAGGCACTGAAAGCCGTATGTGGGAAGCGATTGAAACCTACATGGAGCGTAAACAGCCGCTGATCATCATTGCCGGTGCCGATTACGGTCAGGGTTCTTCCCGTGACTGGGCGGCCAAAGGTGTACGTCTGGCGGGTGTTGAAACCATCGTTGCTGAAGGTTTCGAGCGCATCCACCGTACTAACCTGGTGGGCATGGGCGTACTGCCGCTGCAGTTCAAAGATGGCGATACCCGTAAAACCTACGGTATCGACGGTACTGAAACCTTCGATGTGGTGGGCGAGCTGACGCCACGCGCTGACCTGACGGTGATCATCACCCGTAAGAACGGTGAAAAAGTAGAAGTGCCAGTGACCTGCCGTCTGGATACAGCGGAAGAAGTTCATGTGTACGAAGCGGGCGGTGTACTGCAGCGCTTTGCACAGGACTTCCTGGAGTCTTCAGCGAATAGCTGAAGCTGCTGAACTGACCACTCATATCCCCTGAGTGGTCAGTCAGATATTCGTACGGTTCTGCCTGGCTGCGCCCTCACCCGGTGTAACTGCCGTCAAATGACAGCAGGGCACCGCAGCCTGAACCGGACGAACCTTTTTAGCCGCGGCGCAGAGATGTGCCGCGGTGTCTTTTGCGGACCCTCTTTTTACAGGATATAAAGCCCATGGCCCACGTACCCCAGATCAAGATTCCCGCTACGTATATCCGTGGCGGCACCAGTAAAGGCGTTTTCTTCAGTCTGCAGGACCTGCCTGAGTCTGCTCAGGTGCCCGGTGCTGCGCGCGACGCTATCCTGCTGCGCGTAATCGGCAGCCCTGACCCTTACGGCAAACAGACCGATGGTATGGGCGGCGCGACCTCCAGCACCAGTAAAACAGTGATTGTTTCCAAAACCAGCGAGCCAGACCACGATGTGGATTACCTGTTTGGTCAGGTATCTATCGACAAGCCATTTGTCGACTGGAGCGGTAACTGTGGCAACCTGACTGCCGCTGTAGGTGCCTTTGCCATCAGCAGCGGGCTGGTGGATGCCAGCCGGATTCCAGAAAACGGCGTGGCTGTTGTGCGTATCTGGCAGAAAAACATCAGCAAAACCATTATCGCCCATGTGCCAATCACCAACGGTGAAGTACAGGAAACCGGTGATTTCGAACTGGACGGTGTGACGTTCCCGGCGGCGGAAGTACAGGTTGAGTTCCTTGACCCGGCTGACGGCGAAGGCGCGATGTTCCCGACAGGCAACCTGGTAGATGATCTGGACGTACCGGGTGTTGGCACCCTCAAGGCGACCATGATCAATGCCGGTATCCCGACCATCTTCCTTAATGCAGAAGAGATCGGTTACACCGGTACTGAGCTGCAGGATGCGATCAACGGCGACCCGGCAGCTCTGGAGCGCTTCGAAACAATCCGTGCCCACGGTGCAGTGCGCATGGGTCTGATTGAAAGCGTTGAGCAGGCCGCTGGCCGTCAGCACACACCAAAAGTTGCCTTTGTTGCCCCATCGGCTGATTACGTCAGCTCCAGTGGCAAACAGCTGGCTGCCGCAGATATGGATCTGCTGGTGCGTGCGCTGTCCATGGGCAAACTGCACCACGCCATGATGGGCACCGCTGCGGTTGCTATTGGCACCGCTGCGGCTATCCCTGGCACCCTGGTGAACCTGGCTGCTGGTGGCGGTGATCGTAACGCGGTTACCTTTGGCCACCCATCTGGCACCCTGCGTGTTGGCGCTGAAGCCAGCCAGGTTGATGGCAACTGGGCGGTCAACAAAGCAATCATGAGCCGTAGTGCCCGTGTATTGATGGAAGGCTCTGTCCGCATTCCGGGCGACTGCTTCTAAGCTTTACCCCTGATTTATCTGGCTGTTTGTCCCTTACTGCAGGCAGCCTTACAGACTGAGCAGAGCGGTGTGCCTATCAGCGTCTTCTCTGCTTTATTAGCCCCGTGGGAAACTGCGGGGCTTTTTTTATTTTACGGTTTACCCTGCCTGATTGTCATTCTCCCCTCCGGCCCCTCTTGTTGATGTAATGCCGTGTCTTTTCACAGTACAGATAAATACGGGCGTTTGTTCCTTTGACTCAAATCAGTCAAGAGACCCCCATACCTGTCGATAGATCCTGAATGGAAAAAAAGTTTCTGATGCCCGCTATGGAGAATGCTCCATAGATTTTGATGAATTCAATCGATGAATTAAGCATTAAAGCTGGATTTCAATACATCAAGATACATTTTTGATGATTCGAAAGAACAGCATTTCTAGATTGTACATTGATGTCAGGCTTACTTGACGCCCAGCTGCAGGTTGAGGGTTGGATGCGTATCACGGATGTTTCCACATAAGGCCAAGGAGAGCTATATGCCCAACAATACAGATCCCATTATTTTTGAAGGCACCGCAGGTGCGGATACATTGATCGGCGTAGTCGGGGCTGCGCATGAGTTTACAGGCAATGGCGGTAATGATCTGATGGCAGGCTTTGCTGAAGCTGATACCTACATTTTTAATCGCGGTGATGGCCATGACGGTCTGCGCGATAATGGTAGTGTCAGCCGAGTTGGAGTTAATGACCGTATTGTCTTTGGGGAGGGGATAACTCTTGATGATATCCGTTTGACCAAAGGAGAGGGGAGCCAGGCGTTTGATCTGATTCTGACCATAACTCAGGATGGTGAGGAGGTTGGCGATAGTATCAGAATTATTCTGGGTACCCTGGAAGCCACTTCGATCGAGCAGCTGGTTTTTAGTGATGGTAGCACGGTTAATCTGGCAGATATTCCGGAATATGTTCCGACTGTTTTCGAAGGAACAACAGGGGATGACACCCTGATAGGTGTTGCAGGGCATGGTGCACAGTTCATTGGCGGCACTGGTAATGACACCATAACCAGCTATGCCGAAGCTGATCGCTACGTATTTAACCGCGGCGATGGCCAGGACACTATTTCTGATAATGGTCAGGGCTCAGGTGCTGATGTAATTGATCAGATAGTTTTCGGGGCTGGGATTACAGCGGACGATATTCGTCTGGTAACGGGTAGTGGGGGGGGAGTCTCTGATATCACTCTGATCCTTCTGCAAGATGGTGAGGAGACAAGTGACAGGCTGACTCTGAAAAAGGCCAGTGACTCACGGTTTGCCATTGAGGAACTGGCCTTTAGTGATGGTAGTACTCTAAATGTAGCGGACATTCCAGAGTATACGCTTAAGGTGTTTGAAGGGACTGATGGCGCTGATCTGTTATTCGGGGTGGTTGGTGCATCCAATGAATTTCACGCTGGGGCTGGTGCTGACGGTATGGCGGGGTTTGCCGAGGCTGATAGTTATTTTTTCAACCGCGGAGATGGCGCGGATATGCTGCGAGATAACGGCGATGCTACCCGTACCGATGTGCAGGACCGCATTGTTTTTGGTGCAGGGATCAGTGCCTCTGATATCCAGGTGAGTGAGGGGGGGAGCTCCGATATTCACCTGAGTATTTTGCATAATGGGGTGGATGTTGGCGATAGGCTGAAAATTATTAATGGCCAGCTGGCAAACTTTGTAATAGAGCAATTGGAGTTCAGTGATGGCACATCGATTAGCCTGGCTGATTTAGCAGCAGGCCATTTTCCTGAGCCCGCACCAGAACCAGAACCAGAACCAGAACCAGAACCAGCTCCGGCCAGCCTGCGTATTCAGACCACTCTTAATGCAGAGGATGCCAAGTATGACTCCTCATGGCAGGGCCAGAATGGTGGTTGGCAAAGCCAGGACAGCGGCACCATGGATGCCAGCGACCTGATCAACCTGGATGCATTTCGTAGCAACAGTGAGTTCAGCCATATTGATGGCAGTGGCTTTGCCATCGCTGTTATTGACAGTGGCCTGGATCTGGACCACCCATTCTTCGGCACTGATAGTGATGGTGATGGCGTCAGTGATCGCATAGTGCACCATCAGGACTTTACTCAAGAGGGCGATCAAACTGTTGATTCGGCTAGTGTTTCCGCACATGGTACTAATGTAACGTCCATTGCAGCGTCTTCCGATGAAAACTTTGATGGTGTTGCGCCGGGTGCAGATATCGTCGCACTACAGGCGCTGGGTTCAGGCGGGGGAAGTTTTGTCTGGCTGGAGAAAGCCCTGCAATGGGTGATTGATAATGCTGAAGCCTACAATATCGCTGCGATTAATATGTCGTTGGGTACCGGCATCAACCTGAACACTCTGCAAAGCCAGCAGGGCATTGGCGATGAGCTGGCCAGGCTGGAGCAGATGGGCGTTATCACGGTTGCTTCAGCAGGTAACTCCTATGGTAAATATCAGGCCGAAGGCGCTTCTTACCCGGCGATAGACCCTTCCACCCTTGCTGTTGGTGCGGTATTTGATGCAGGCACCAGTGGTCAGCTGCAGTGGAAAGATGCTGTGGTATATAACGCGGGTGCAGACAGACTGACACCCTTCTCTCAGCGCAGTGACGAAGTGGTGGATATATTCGCACCGGGTGCGCCGATATACGGTGCAGCACCTGGCGGCGGTGTAGACAGTATGACCGGGACCAGCCAGGCAGCTCCGGTTGTTGCAGGTGCGGTACTGCTGGCGCAGCAGTTGGCCGTTGAAGTGCTGGGGCGCAAGCTCACCATGCATGAGTTCAATACCGCGATACGTGAATCGGGGGTGGATATTGTCGACGGTGATGATGAGTCAGACAGTGTAAAACACACAGGTGATACCTATCAGCGCATTGATATTGAAGCGATGGGCCAGTACATCAAAAATATGGCCCGTGATGAGGTGCCAGCTCCCGTTGTGGATGATGGCAATGAATCGATTGATGAGGCCGTTCAAATCACTGTTGGTGTAGATCGCAATGGTGAAATTGAAGTCAGCCACGATAAAGACTGGTACAGCGTTACGCTGGAGGCCGGGGTTGAGTACACCTTCAGTTTGAATGGGCAGACCCTGGCAAACCCCTATCTGTCGTTGCACAGCCCGAACGGG
>Ga0193958_1000681_pt1 | contig 11929 bp, 8 predicted proteins | sample FB_1_MG_FD_140320 | JGI IMG/M metagenome (GOLD analysis project Ga0193958, IMG submission 140320) | Microbial mat bacterial communities from the Broadkill River, Lewes, Delaware, United States - FB_1_MG | ecosystem: Environmental > Aquatic > Freshwater > River > Microbial mats | place: USA...
CGCTGCGCGTGCGACGTATAGAATATTTTTTCCGGTTAAGGCCTGAATAACAAAAAGGTTAAAACCGACAGGTGGTGTAATCTGGGACATCTCGACCACCAATACGATGTAGATGCCGAACCACAGCAAATCGATACCTGCTTGCTGTACCATGGGTAGTACGACGGCTACGGTGAGTACCACAACGGAAATGCCATCCAGAAAGCAGCCAAGTGCGACGAAGAGTATGGTGAGATAGATCAGCAAGATACCTGGTGATAAAGACATCTCTCCAATCCACTCTGCCAGTGCTCGTGGGATGCCAAGAAAGCCCATCGCCAGAGTTAGAAAGTGAGCGCCTGCCAGAATCAGGCCGATCATACAGGAGCTCTTTACCGCTCCCATTAAACTGGCGCCAAAGCTTTCCGAATCGAGAGACCCTGTGATACCTGCTAAGAACAGTGCACCAACGACGCCTAAAGCGGCTGCTTCGGTGGGGGTCGTTAAACCACCATAGATAGAGCCTAAAACAAAGCCAATCAAGCACATAATAGGCAGAAGTAATCGCAATGCTTTCAGCTTTGTCGCAAAAGAAACATGTGCTTTATCGTGTCTTGGCAACTCTTTCTTATTAAGCAGCGCCCATATAGCTGTATATCCCATGAACAGCATCACCAGCAACAAGCCAGGTAATGCACCTGCGATAAATAGCCGGCCTATAGAAACCTCGGCGGCTACTCCGTAGACGATCAGAATGATAGAGGGTGGAATGAGCAGACCAAGGGTGCCTGATCCTGCTAAGGTACCGACGGCCATTCGGTCACTGTAACCTTGAGCTTTTAACTCCGGTAGTGTCATTCTGCCTATGGTTGCCGCGGTTGCGGCTGAAGAGCCAGACACCGCTGCAAAGATACCACAGCTGAGTACGTTAACATGGAGCAACTTACCCGGTAGGCCACTTAACCAAGGAGATAATCCTTTAAACAGGTCTTCGGAGAGTCGTGTGCGAAACAAGATTTCGCCCATCCAAATGAATAGGGGCAAGGCTGTTAAAGACCACGAGGTACTAGCCCCCCACGTAGATGTGGCAAATAACAAGCCGATCTGATCATTCCCAGACAGGTAGAGGCCTAAAACACCTACACCAAACAGTGCTAGGGAGACCCAAACGCCGAGTGCTAGCATCATTAGCATAAAAACAGCTAGCGATATTCCAATAATAGCCGTGTCCATTAGACCTCCTCCAAATGTAGTTCGTTTTCGTGGGCTTTATAGGAGGGAGATTGACGTCTAAGCATGGCGATAACGTCATCAAGAATAGCAATATTCAATACAATCACCCCGAGTGCTACGGGTACCTGTGGCATCCAAATAGGGATGGATACATAGCCTGAAGACACTTCTTCAAAAACATAGGACTCCCACACCATGTGCACCGAATAAAAAGACATAAAGCTGACCAGTAACAGTGCAAAGAGGAGCACGCAGAGTTCTTGAAAATAGCGAAAGCGTGGTCTCCAATTCTGGATAACCAGCGTTACTCGGATATGCCCACCTTCACGAAAGGTGTAAGCCAGACCAAAGAAGGTTGCTGCCGCTAGCGCATAACCTGAAAAATCTTCAGCCGAAGGTACGATAAAACCAAATAACCGGCCGACAATTTGAGAGGTGATAATCAGGGTAATCAGCGCGATACATAAGCCTGATAAATATCCGGATGCCAGATAGAGTGTGTTGAGTAGAGAACGCATGGTAATCCCTCTTGTCTGATAGACCCTGCTGCTTCAGCAGGGTCAGTTAACATTAAAGATTACTGGTTAAAGTTAGATAGAATCGTTTCAACTTCGGGTGCTTCTGCCTTCCATTCCTCAATCATGATGGCCCCAATTTTCTTAAGATCAGTCATGAGCTCATCAGAAGGCTGAGATACGATAATTCCGTGCTTGGCGAGTGTCTTAGTATCTTCCTCTGCTTTCACGCGAACGCCTGCCCAGCCTTTAGCTTCGGCTTTAGCTGCGGCATCCAGAATCACTTGTTGAGTCTGCTTATCCAAACGCTTGAAGGCCCGTTTGTTTACGACCACGATATTTTTAGGAATCCACGCACGGACATCGGTGTAGTTGCTAAGGTAATCCCACGCCTGGCCATTCACCCCGGTGGATGGAGAGGTGATCATTGCATCAATAATACCTGTACTGAAGGCCTGTGGGATTTCAGGTACCTGTACAGTTGTTGGTGTGGTATTCATCAGATCGGCTAGACGGGATGTAGAAGGACTGTATGCGCGCATTTTCAGACCTTTTAGATCCGACAATGTATTGACCGGGAGGATGGTATACAAGCTCTGCGCAGGCCAAGGGACAGTGTAAAGCAGCATCATGCCTTCTTTGTTCAACTGTTTTTCAACTTCTGGTTTAGCGGCCTGCCATAGTTTTTCTGCGCTCTCGAAAGTGGTTGCCAAGAAAGGGATGTTGTCGTGTTTAAAGACGGGATGGGTATTTCCCATAATGCCAATAAATACTTCACCTAGTTGTACTTGTCCTGTCCTGACCGCACGAGGAATCTCTGGGTGCTTGATCAATGACGCGCCTGAATGAACCACGATATTCAGTTCTGAGGCGGTATTATTTTTGATCTCTTCAGCGAATTCATGAGCAATTTGAGTTGGCAAATTGGCATCGCCATAAGGGGTTGGCATATGCCATTGTGTTTCTGCTGCCACATGAGAAGCTGAACCCAAGGTGATCAGGGACGCAAGCAGGATAGCTGTTTTTTTGGTTGTGAATCTCATTATTATTCTCCAAATATTGGTTTTACAACAATACCGATGGCATATTGCTAACCTAATCTGGAGCAACCACTGTGCCAGAATAAGAAGTTCAATAAAATCAGATAATTAAATAAAATCTAAGAAAATTTTTTTATTTTTTGAGTTAGTTTTAACTCGCCTTGTTTGAACAATTGAGTCAATTTTGACTCAATTGCTATTGATAATCACTGCGCTCAAGCCCATGCTTTTTCATTCTTAGATAGAGCTTTTTACGGGGGATGCCTAAGGCTTGTGCTGTCAGCTCAGCTTGCCCCTTATTTGCTGCCAGAGCGGCGATAATTAAATCCCGCTCGTATTGATCGACTCTTTCATCAAGGCTGCCTTCATGGGATATTTGAGGCGTCTCTATTGGGTGATTTAAAGGCAGGCCCAAGGCCCAGCGTTCTGCAGCGTTTCTCAGTTCACGGACATTACCAGGCCAGGATTGTTGGCTGAGCTGTCGAAGTAATTGCTCCGGCACGGACTTCTTCTCACGGCCAAAGCGCTGATTGGCTTGATCGGTAAAGTGGCTAAACAAGACAGGAATATCCTCTTTTCGATCATCAAGGCTGGGGATATCAAGACTTGCAACATTTAGGCGGTAAAAAAGGTCTTCACGAAAGAGTCCCTGATCGGCCGCTTCGCGAAGGTTCGCTTTGGAAGCCGCTATGACACGAATATCGACATTGATATCTAGGTTCCCACCTAAGCGCTGTAATGTGCGTTCCTGTAATATACGTAGCAATCGAACTTGAAGAGAAGCGGGCATACTTTCTATTTCATCGAGGAATAAGGTTCCTCCGTTTGCATATTCAATTTTTCCGATACGCTTTTTATGGGCACCAGTAAAAGCCCCCGCTTCGTGCCCAAAAAGCTCGCTTTCAATAATGGATTCTGTCACTGCACCGCAATTCAGCGCGACAAAAGGTCTTTTAGCCCGGGGGCTAAAATCATGGAGGCACTTGGCAACAACCTCTTTACCGGTGCCTGTTGCACCATTAATAATGAGGTCCACATCGACATGGGCTAGTTGTAGAACAGATTCTCGTAGGCGAATCATGGCGGCCGTCTGGCCAACTAAGCGCTGATCTATCTCATGTTGCCCTTGAATCGCCTGTTTTAGCTGGCGATTCTCTAGAACAAGCTGGCGTTTGTTCCAGGCTCTTTGAACGGTGTTGATGTGATGTTGTGGATCCTCCGTCTTTTCGAGAAAGTCGTAAGCACCCATGCGTATAGCTTGAATTGCGATAGCGATGTCGGAGTGGCCGCTAAACATAATGACGGGGATTTCCGGGTCAATCTCAAGTACTTTTTCCAGAACCTCCAATCCTGCCATTAATTCCATTCTGACATCACAGATGACAACGCCCATCCAGCTCATGGAGCATCTGGCAATTGCTTCAAGAGGATGTTCGAAGGCCATAGCTTCAAAACCGTCGAGTTCGAGTGTTTGAACCATGGCTTCACGGACGATCTCCTCATCATCTATGATAATAACCTCGCCAGTGTTCATCACTGCACTCATGATTTACTTCTCCGATATTTAGGTAGTTGGATGCAAAACGAAGCGCCTTTGCTGGGTTCGTCTACGACGCTGAGTTTGCCCCCGAAATTGTTGATGATATTAAACGAGATCGATAAGCCAAGCCCCAAGCTTTGCCCACGTCGTTTTGTGGTAAAGAACGGTTCAAAAATATTCTCACGTAGCTCGGGGCTAACGCCGGGGCCGTTATCCGTTACAAACATGGCCATGCGGTTATCGTGCAGGTGCCGACATTCAATACAGATCTGTTTACTCTCTTGCTCAGCAATGGCATCTAATGCGTTGGTGATTAAATTGAGCACAACCTGTTCCAATTGTACAGGATCGGCATAAACACGGTTTGTTATCTCATGGAACAAGACCTGCACGTCCGTTAGTTTTCTAACTTCATCGCCCACCAGCATCAGTAATACATTATCTATCACCTGTTGGAGATCAACCGGAACCCAGTTCGTTTGCTGTTTTCTAGCCAACGACTTTAAACGAGTAATAATCATGGTCGCTCGTTTTGTGAGGTTAGATATTTGGTTGAGGTTTTTTTCGGTGTCCTCTAAGCGACCTGCATGTAACAGACGTAAGCCGTTATGGGAGTAGTGGCCAATAGCCGAAAGCGGTTGGTTTATCTCATGAGCGATGCCCGCAGACAGCTGGCCTAGAGCGGCCAGTTTTCCCGCTTGAACCAGCTCTTCCTGAAGAGTAGAGAGTTGATCTCTAAAACGAACCAGAGAGCGTGCCATTGCTCCGATTTCATCACCCCCTTTAACTTGCACTCTTTCTTCCAGATTGCCATTGGCGATAGCGCGCATACTTGCATCAAGACTGGTAATTCTCGCTACCATATTGCGGCCTACGTATAGCCAAACCACTAAAATTGAGAATAGTAAACTCGCACTGACCATCAGTAACATCCAAATACGTCCTTTTCTGATGGTATCTTGTGCGTTAAGCACAGACATTTGCGCCGCAGTTTGAGTGTCATTAGACCGCTTGGTAATCAATTGATTGAGTTTGCCGAGTTTCTCGTGAACTTGTACCAACAGTTGCTGGCCCGTTTGTAAAATTAATCGTTCTTGGCTGCGAAGAGAAAAGATATTGCCTTTGTCGTGTGTCAGAGAGACGATGTTGGCGATAGCCTGTTTTAGCTGCCTTGTGTCATATAAAGGGTTCACGCGGTGCACATCCTGATTGACCCTTTGTATAATCTCCTCTGCATGGAGTTGGGTGGCAATAAGAGAGTTTAAATCGGGTAGGTGCCCGGCACGGTCTACTAGATTAGCCAGTAAATTAACATCAGCCTCGATACGATAGAGGCGCTGTAGGTCCGCATTGATCTCAGTAGCGGACTCTCTGCCAAAATAATTAAGTACCGCCCAAGCATCGGAGTAATCCTGATTTATACGACGAAATAGATTGAGCTGGGCGCGTTCAGTAACGTTTTTTATCTCAGACAAGAAGCGGGAGCCTGCCCATCTGAGTCGTTTGTTCTCTTGTGTTTTTTCTTGGAATAAGTCAAGTTTCTGGCGTACGTTATTATCCAGTTGACTCAGGGTTTGCTGGAGATTATCGATCTGAACAAGAATTGATGTCTGGCTTTCATTATTGGGAGTCACTGACGCAAAACGGGGTATAAGTTCGATCATGTGTTCAATATTGGTATTCAACTTTTGCAAAAGTTGTTGGCGACTTTGCTCATCCTCAGTAGCCAGCAAAGTGGGTGCCATGAGAGTGATTTTTGTGCCACCTTCCTTTAAATCTGAAATCAAGCTTAAGGTTTGAATATTACCTTCTACTACGTTATTGAGTTCATCGCCTAAGCGATTGTAGGATATCCAGCTAACTATCGTTGCTACGAGAGTCAGTGCACTCAGTACGCCAAACGCAAAGAAAAAACGCCCGCGAATCCCTAAGTTATAAATATTGTTCATGATTGAAGGCTCTGAAACTCTGTAGGTGGATAATAGCTATTTCAGTCTGTAATGAAAATTTCCCATACTCAAGTGTATGCGCTTAACTTGAATTCTGAGTAGGATACGCTCAGAGTAGCATTTAATACCTTAGGGTGGTCACATTGCTACCAATAACACAACAGTAGGGTACAGCCGCTTTATGAGAATGCTGTCGAAAAAAAATCTGGGAGCTGCTGCTCTGGTGCTTCTGGTTGCTTTTATGAGCCGTGGTATTGCAGCTAATGACACCATCATTATTAAAGCTGTAGGAACGTGGGGGTACTTTAGTAACTACCCTAAACATGAAAGTCCGTTTTGGAATCAACATATTGCAGAGGTGTCCAAAGGCGAGATTGTTGGAGAGATCAAGCCGCAAGATGAATTGGGGTTGCGAGGGTTTGAGATTGTCCGTTTGATTAAAAATGGCGTGTTTGATTTTGCATTTGGTTTACCAGGTTATGTTATGCCTGAAAATGAGATTTTTGAGGGAGCCGACCTATCTGCTCTTGTGCAAAATATCACGGTACAGCGTAAAGTGGCAGATGCCTATTTTCCAACATTGGCTCGTGCTTTTTCAGAAAAGTACAATGCAAAGTTGATGATGTTATATCCCTTTCCAAGCCAAATGATCTGGTGTAAAACGCCTGTTAATAGCATTGGAGATCTCAAAGATCGACGAATTCGGGTGTTCTTAACCACGCTAGGTGATTTTGTTGAGGGGGTTGGTGCGACCCCTGTCAGCGTCCCCTTTTTGGATGTGCCTAAAGCGCTTGAAGAAAATCTCATCGATTGTGTGATTACTGGCACGATGTCAGCGTATGCGAGCCAGCTGTATAAAGCGACTCCTTATGGATTCAAGCTGCGCGTAGGTTGGGGGTTGGCCTTTGGAGCGATGAATAGGGATAAATGGAATTTACTTAATCAAGCTCAAAAGACATTGCTGCAAAATGAAATAGCTAAGCTAACTGAAAAAATGTGGCGTGAAACGGCAACCGAAGATGCGGTAGCGTTAGATTGCTTGGCATCGGGCCCCTGTAGTCTAGGTGAAAATGGACATATGATATTAGCTCAGCCTTCTGATCAGGATTTGGAGGTTCGCAATAAAATCGCGCAAGAGGTTATTCTCCCGCGATGGACTCAACGTTGCGGTCCAGAGTGTGCGGCCAATTGGAATCGAACCGTAGGGAAAGTGCTTAACTTAAGGGCAGATGTCACATTGCAGTAAGGTTTGCTGCTGTCTGATTTCACGGACGGTCCAATGTGTTCTACACTCAATTAAAAAACGGAGTGGAGTAAGTGCATGGACCGTCTTTCATTTCTTGATCCAAAAATATTTCAAAATATCTGCGAACAAATAGCAGCGGCGATTGGTTACAACATCAATGTAATGAATGCTTCCGGGATTATCATAGCCTCTTCTAATAAAGTACGAATTGGTGAGCAGCACTATGGTGCGTTAAAAGTCATGAGGGGGGAGGTCGATTTTTTCGCAGTCGATGGAGCCACTGCTAAGGCACACGATGTTTATGAAGGATACAACCTTCCTCTTGAATACCAAGGTGACCGCATAGCTAATATTGGTGTAACGGCACCCCTAGAAGAAGCGCGTCGTTATGCAGAGGTGGTAAGAATCTGCGTTAACGCTATTCTGCGTGATATAGGGCGGGAGATAGAGCATAAAGCTGTCTTAGAGTCTGAAGTGAGAAAAAGGACGGCTGAACTAGAGAAAGAGATTCTGCGACACAAGCAAACTGAGTCTGAGTTAATTTTAAGCAGAGAACGTTTAAATGACACCTTGATGTCTAGTTCAGATTGGTTGTGGGAGACGGATGCTGACAATCGATATGTATACCTGTCTGAAACTTTCTACGATGTTGTGGGGCTTAAGCCTGAAGAGGTGCTAGGGCGTACGCGTGATGAAGTCATTGGTAAACTATTATTGAGTACGAACCGAAACCAGTGGGAAGAAATTAGCCAGCTGCAAAAAGAGCGTCGAGGTTTTAGGAATTTATGTTATGAGATTAAAACACCCGCAGATGAGACACTTATTATCGAGGTGAGTGCCAAGCCTTTCTTTGACTCGGAGGGGAATTTACGAGGTTATCGTGGTACAGGTGCTGATGTCACGCGGGAAAAAATTATGGAAGAGGCGCTGAAACAATCAGAAAAAATGGCGGGTTTAGGGGAAATGGTTGCTGGCGTTGCTCATGAAGTTAACACCCCACTGGGCGTTTGTGTGACGGTCGCCTCCCATTTAGAGGAGGAACTTAAATCCCTGCAGGAACGCTATCAAAGCGGCGCAATGGGCCGTACGCACCTTGAAAATTATCTGCAAGAGGCTTTCCAATCCTACGATATTATCAAGAACAACCTGAATCGGGCAGCGGGGCTTATTCGAAGCTTTAAGCAGATTGCGGTTGATCAAAGCAGTGAGCACCCGCGGCTCTTTGATTTTGGGCTCTATATAGGCGAAGTGTTGACGAGTTTAGGGCCGAAGTTGAGTAAAACGAACTTTAATACAGTGGTTAACTGCCCCGATAATCTAAAAATCAAAGCTCGCCCAGATCTTTTTGCCCACATTATTACTAACTTTGTTGTGAATAGCTTAACTCATGGTTTTGAAAATCAATCTCATGGTGCTATCACCCTTTGTGTTTTACCCAAAGGCACTGAGAGTTTGGTACTGGTGTATAAAGATGACGGTAAAGGGATGGATGCCGAGTCTCGAAAGCGTATCTATGAACCCTTCTACACAACTAAGCGTGGTGTGGGTAGTGGGCTGGGGATGCACATCATTTTTAACATAGTTACTGAGCAGTTAGGTGGAACAATCGAGTGCAGTTCCTCTCCAGGCCAAGGCGTGCGTTTTGAAATAGAAATTCCCCAGCGACAAGGTACTTTGGAAGTCATCTAACGGTAGCCATTAATCCGCTTAACCGGTAGCATTAGCGTTTGTTTTTAGAATAATGGCGTCTTCCAATTATGAGTTATCAAGTGTTAGCCCGGAAGTGGCGACCTAAGCGATTTACCGAAATGGTAGGGCAGGAACATGTCCTTAAAGCGTTGGTCAATGCACTTGATGATGATCGCCTTCACCATGCCTATCTTTTCACAGGTACACGTGGAGTAGGGAAGACCTCCATTGCCCGTTTATTCGCGAAATCGTTAAACTGTGAAACGGGTGTATCGTCTGAGCCTTGTGGCCAATGTGGTGCCTGCATCGAGATTGCTGAAGGGCGCTTTGTCGATCTTATTGAAGTGGATGCGGCCTCAAGAACAAAAGTAGAAGATACTCGCGAATTACTCGAAAACGTCCAATATGCACCTACGCACGGTCGGTTTAAAGTTTATCTGATCGACGAAGTGCATATGCTATCGACCAGCTCCTTTAATGCGTTACTAAAAACGCTGGAAGAGCCGCCACCCCATGTAAAGTTTTTGCTGGCAACGACCGATCCACAAAAATTGCCCGTCACGGTGTTATCCCGTTGTTTACAGTTTAATTTAAAAAATCTGATCCCTGAGAAGATCGTCAACCACTTGGCCTATGTGCTTAACGAAGAGCAAATTCGCTACGAAGAACCAGCATTGTGGCTATTAGCACGCTCCGCTGATGGTTCGATGCGTGACGCTCTGAGTTTGACCGATCAATCTATTGCTTTTGGCGCGGGAGCAGTGATTGAAAATGATGTCCGTGCCATGCTCGGGACCATTGATCAGCGTTTGGTATATCGCATTCTGGATGCATTAGTAGCGTTAGATCCATCTGAGCTGCTTGCATCCGTGTCGGACCTTGCGCAGTTTTCACCCGACTATATGACGGTACTTGGAGACCTTATTAGTTTATTGCATCGTATTGCAGTAGCCCAAGTGCTCCCTGAAGCGGTCGATAATAGTATGGGGGATCAAACCCAAGTATCTACACTTGCGCATAAGATCCGTCCAGAAGATATACAACTGTTTTATCAAATCGCACTGATGGGGCGTAAAGACCTACCGTTTGCACCCGATGCCCGGGAAGGTCTTGAGATGATTCTATTGCGAATGCTGGCTTTTCGACCAGCGGATGCAAAAGCCTCATCTATCGAATTAGCCGGCGCCTCTGTTACTGCTCCGAGCACGAGTAAACAGGATGTAGTAACACAGGCGAGTAATAAACCGAGTGTGGTTGAGCCTGTGAAAACAGCACCTGAGCTGCCGGTAGTTACCCCTGAAACAGTTGTAGTAGCATCTGATCTCGAACCGCCTCCCTATGATGAGTATGACCTCCCTCCTCAGATAGAAGAGGAGCCTAATGGAAAAAAGCCTATAGCTGAGCCTTTGCTTGCTCAGCAGGCTGAGGTGAATACTGTCCATGAGAAAGCATTACCCGCCGCCGATCACCCTGTTACAGTTCAAGTGGTTGATACGGGTGGGGTAGACCATGAATTGGCTGTCGATTTGCCAACATCACTATCCGTACTACAGCCTTCTCATTGGGTATCTTTACTGGGTGCATTAGGGCTCAGTGGTATGACGGCCAGTATTGCCAGCAACCTTTCGTTGGAATCAGTGTCTGAATCTCAGTTATTGTTCCATTTTCGTGCAGAGCAAGAAGCGCTTCTGAACGACGTACAGCAGCAGCGAATTGAAGAAGCATTAGTTGGTTATTTTCAGCAAACGCTATCTGTTGCTTTTAATAAAGCTGTGCAAACTCAGGAGACGCCCGCCGACTATTTCGCTCGATTGAAAGCAGAACGATTAGCAAGGGCGATTAATGATTTTGAAACTGACCCGCATGTACAACAGCTATTAAGTCAGTTTAGTGGAAAGATTATTCCCGATTCTATTTATCCTATTGACCCATAAATTTTGAGGTAGAAAAAATGATGAAAGGCGGAATGGGCAACTTGATGAAGCAAGCCCAAAAAATGCAAGAAGACCTACAAAAAGCACAAGCTGAAATTGCCAATGCAGAAGTTAACGGTGAGTCAGGCGCAGGGTTAGTCAAAATTGTAATGACGGGACGCCATGATGTTAAAAGTGTTTCTATTGACGATAGTTTGTTAGAAGAAGATAAGGACATTTTAGAAGATTTGATCGCAGCGGCTGTGAATGATGCAGTACGCAAAGTGGAAGCGTCGACGCAGGAGCGCATGGCAAAAGTCACTGGTGGTATGGGTATGCCTCCAGGGTTTAATATGCCGTTCTGATCATGTCTTTCAGCCCATTAATACAGCAACTGGTCACAGCATTGCGTTGTTTACCTGGGGTAGGTCCAAAATCAGCTCAGAGAATGGCATTTCATCTGCTTGAGCGAGATAGAGAAGGCGCCTTTACTTTAGCTGATGCTTTGAAGGTGGCTGCACAAGAGGTCGAACAGTGCCGCATGTGTCGGACGCTGAGCGAGTCAGAAATATGTGATATTTGTGCATCGCCTAGTCGGGAAAGCTCTTTGCTCTGTATTGTTGAATCGCCAATGGATGTGCTTGCGATCGAGCAAACTAGTGGCTTTGCTGGAGTCTACTATGTGCTCGGCGGACATCTTTCCCCGATTGATGGTGTCGGCCCAGAAGACTTGGGAATCGACTTTTTGATTGATAGAGTCACATCAGAACAGGTGAAAGAAGTTATATTGGCTACGAATCCAACGGTAGAGGGTGAGGCGACAGC
>Ga0193958_1000682_pt1 | contig 11924 bp, 6 predicted proteins | sample FB_1_MG_FD_140320 | JGI IMG/M metagenome (GOLD analysis project Ga0193958, IMG submission 140320) | Microbial mat bacterial communities from the Broadkill River, Lewes, Delaware, United States - FB_1_MG | ecosystem: Environmental > Aquatic > Freshwater > River > Microbial mats | place: USA...
GTTTATTTACAAGGTTATGATGGTCTTGTATATGCTGTTGGATTTTTAGTTGGTTGGCCAGTAATTTTATTCTTAATGGCTGAAAAATTAAGAAACTTAGGTAAATTTACATTTGCTGATATTGCTGCTTTTAGACTTGCGCAAAAAGAGATTAGAACTCTTGCTGCATTAGGTTCTATTTCAGTTGTTGCATTATATTTAATTGCTCAAATGGTTGGATCTGGTAAACTTATCCAAGTACTATTTGGTCTACCATATGAATATGCTGTAATCTTAGTTGGTGTTATGATGATTATTTATGTTACTTTTGGTGGTATGCTTGCAACTACATGGGTACAAATCATTAAAGCTGTTTTATTATTATCTGGTGTTACTTTTATGGCATTTATGATTTTACAAAATTTTGGTTTCTCTTTTGAAGCATTAGCTCAAAAAGCTGTTGATACTCATGCATGGGGACAAGATATTATGGCTCCATCTGATAAAGGTAAAATTAAAGATCCTATTTCTGCTATCTCTTTAGGTCTAGCATTAATGCTTGGTACTGCTGGTCTTCCACATGTACTTATGAGATTCTTTACAGTTGGTAACGCTAAGGAAGCTAGAAAATCTGTTGTTTATGCAACTGCATTTATTGGTTATTTCTACTTAGTTATTGCTGTTGTTGGTTTAGGTGCTATTGTTTACTTAACTCCTGAAGTTTCTCCTGAATTTTTCATAGATGGTAAATTATTTGGTGGCGGAAATATGGCTGCTATTCACTTATCTAAAGTTGTTGGTGGTGATATATTCCTTGGATTTATCTCAGCTGTTGCATTTGCTACGATTTTAGCTGTTGTTTCTGGTCTTACACTTGCTGGTGCATCTGCTATATCTCATGATTTATATGGAATGGTTCTTTGTGATGGTAAGCCAGATCAAGAAAAAGAGATGAAAATTTCTAAAATAGCAGTAATTTGTATTGGTGTTATGGGTGTTATTCTTGGTATTCTTTTTGAAAAACAAAATATTGCATTTATGGTTGGTCTAGCATTTGCTATTGCAGCTTCTGCTAACTTCCCAATTCTTTTCTTATCAATTTACTGGTCTAAATTGACAACAAGAGGTGCTTACTTAGGTGGTATGTTAGGTTTATTCACAGCTGTTATCTTAGTTATTCTTGGTCCAGTTGTTTGGGTTGGTGTATTACATAATGCAGAACCAATTTTCCCATACTCTTATCCAGCGTTATTCTCAGTAACAACTGCGTTTGTTGGTATCTGGTTCTTCTCTATCACTGATAACTCGCAAAGAGCTAAAGATGAAATTGAAGCTTTTGAAGCACAAAAAGTTAGATCTGAAACTGGTTTCGGAGCTGATGGTGCATCAGGTCACTAGATTGTTATATCTTAACAGATTTTCAAACTAAAAAGAAAGCCCCTTAATAGGGGCTTTTTTTATATTAAAAATAAGGTAAATTATATGAGTCTTTTAGAAATTAAAAGTTTTGTTAGTAGTATTAAGCCATTTGACTGTTTAAATAGTAAAGAGTTAGAAGAGGTATGTAGTCATTTAGACATAGTATATTTTAAAAATGATATTGAAGTATTAACTCCACATAAACAAGCAGAGTTTTTATATTTTATAATTAAGGGTGTGGTTCAAGAAAAAGATGATGATGAAGTGATTTCTGTTTATTCTGAAAATGAGTTTTTCAATCCTTTAATATTAATTAGAAATGATATTAAACATACGTATGTCACAGTTCAAGAGTCGATATGTTATATGTTACCAAAAGATATATTTTTAAAGTATATGTATCAAAATGAAGAGATAGAAAGTTACTTCTTTTCTACAATATCCGAAAAGTTAAATAACAGTGTAAACAATGAAAAAAGTAAAGAACTTTTGAGTTTTGCTGTTGCAAAAGTAGAAGATGCCTTTATTCAAAAACCAATTTATGTTAATGAGGGTGAAACTATTCATAATACAGTAACAAGGCTTATTGATAATAAAGTTGAATCTATGCTAGTAGAACGTTCTGATGGAGAAATTGGAATAGTTACCGATTCTGATTTAGTAAAAAAAGCAATGTACAATAGACTTGACTTAGATACACCTGTATCAGAAATAGCAACATATGGACTGGAGTCTATTAGTGCAACTGACTTTTTATTTAATGCTCAACTAGTTATGTCAAAGAAAAAATTAAAAAGATTGTTAGTTAAAAGTGATGATAATATTTTAGGAACACTTGATATTGTATCTTTAAATAGTTATTTTGCTTCACATACTCATTCGACAAGTAGTTTGATTGATAATGCTGTAACAGTTGAAGAGTTAAAAGATGCAAGTGCTAGATTTATTCGTACAATTAGAACTCTTTATGAAAAAGGTATAAAAGTTAGATATATCTCAAAACTAGTTTCTCAATTAAATGAAAAGTTATTTGAAAAACTATTTGAATTAACTGCACCTGAAGAATTGAAACAAAACTCTTGTCTAGTTATTATGGGAAGTGAAGGGCGAAGTGAACAGATTTTAAGAACGGACCAAGATAATGCGTTAATTTTAAGTGATGATTGTTCAATGAAAAAAGAAGATGTAATGAAATATACAGAATCATTTACTAAGTACCTGTTGGATTTTGGGTATCCTTTATGTGATGGTAATATAATGGTTTCAAACCCATTCTGGGTAAAAACTAGAAGCGAATTTAAAGATACAATATATGATTGGATTACTAAACCTAGTGAAGAAGGGTTTATGAATTTAGCAATTTTCTATGACGCAATGTCAGTTACTGGTGATGAAACATTATTAGATGAGATAAAAGATTATGTTTTTCATGTATGTAATAATACAACAACTTTTTACCCTTATTTTGCAAAACCAACATTATCGTTTGAGACACCTTTAAGTATGTTCAGTGATTTTGTAGTTGATAAAAATAAACATAAAGATGAACTCGATATTAAAAAAGGTGGTATTTTCCCAATTGTTCATGGTGTTAGAAGTTTAGCTATTGAAAAACAACTAAAACAGTCTAGTACTTTTGAAAGATTAAAAGAGCTTCATTATTTAGGTATGATTGATGAAGAGTTTAAAAATGAACTAACTGAATCCTTTAACTTTTTATTGGCATTAAGGTTAAGATTTCGTCTTGATAAGATAGATCGTCAAGAAAAACTTGATAATTATATAAATCCTTCAAAATTAACAATACTTGAAAAAGACCTTTTAAAAGATAGTTTGAAAATAGTAAATAAATTTAAAAAATTTATTAATTACCATTTTAAATTAAGTATGATTAGTTAGGATTATTATGTTTAATAAAATAAAACAATATTTTAATAGAAAAAATTTGACCGATGAAAAATATAGTTATTTATTTGATGACTATGATGGTGATGAGTATGTATGTTTTGATTGTGAAACTACAGGGTTAAATCCTAAAAAAGATGAAATTATATCTATTGGTGCAATTATCATTAAAAATAATCAAATTTTACATAGTAAAAAGTTTGAAAGATTTGCAAAAACAGAACAACCATTAAGTCCTGAGAGTATCAAGATACATCATATTAGAGAGTGTGATATTGAAAATGCATTAAATATTGATGACGTTATAGAAGAGTTTCTTGAATTTGTAGGAAACCGTCCTTTAGTTGGATACTATTTAGAATTTGACTGTGCTATGGTGAACAAATACATAAAACCAAAGATTGGAATTAAAATACCAAATAAACAATACGAGGTATCAGAAATTTATTTTGATCAGGTGATCAAGAAAAATCCTGGTGCCAATATTGATCTTCGATTTGATATTATAATGGATCGCTTAAATTTACCTAGGCTTGGTAAACATGATGCAATAAATGATGTGATTATGACAGCTATGATTTTCATAAAACTGCTTAATACAAAACAATAATTTAAATATCTCAATATAAGAGCTATTTATGTTTTTAAATTTACAAAATATTTTGAGATAATTTTTGTATAACAAAATAAATATTTGTCTTAGTTTCTTGATTATCTTACTATAGTGAGTTGATAAGTAACACAAAAATTTTATACATAAAAAATATTTTTAATGATTAAAAGCCTTTAAAATAGGCTTTTTAATCTATTTTTTCTCCTCTAAGTTATGATTTCTACTTATAATTCTCGGTTATAATATAAAGAACAATAAAGCTTGATTAGGTTATTATCTTGCACTATAGAAATAACATCAAGTGTAAGAAAGGATAGAATATGAGTGACCTAATTGAAGGCTATTTAGGTAAAACAGTTGAGGGGAAGAAAAGTCGAGTACCAGCGAAACTTGATTATCTTCAAAGTTTAACAGGTGGTTTTTTAGCAGTATTTATGTGGGGACACATGTTAATGGTATCATCAATTTTAATCTCAAAAGATTTTATGTATACAATAACAAAGCTGTTAGAGGCAAGTTTCATCTGGGATGGTGGTAATCCAATTATTGTAACACTAGTTGCTGCATTTATTTTTGTTGTGTTTATTACACATGCTGGTTTAGGTATGAGAAAATTACCTGGTAACTTTAAACAGTATCAAGTAATGAGAGCACATTCAATAAATATGAATCATGATGATACAAAATTATGGATGACTCAAGCATTTACTGGTTTTGTAATGTTCTTTTTAGGTTCTGTTCATTTATATATCATTATGACAAATTCAGCAGACATTGGACCTTATGCATCAGCTGATAGAGTTTGGTCTGAGTGGATGTGGCCTTTATATCTTTTACTTTTATTAGCAGTTGAATTTCATGGTACTATTGGTCTTTATAGACTATGTGTAAAATGGGGATGGTTTGATGGAGAAAATCCAAGAGAAACTAGAAAAACTCTTAAAAAAGTTAAATGGGCATTAACTGTATTTTTTATGGTTTTAGGTCTTGCTTCTTTATTCGCTTATATGAAAATAGGTTACGAGCATGCTGATAAAGCTGGTGAAAGATATGTGCCAACAACTGCAAAAATCATGACATACGAAATATCAAATAAATCTATTGGAGGAATTGCATAATGAAAATTAATTACTGTGATGCACTTGTTATTGGTGGAGGACTTGCTGGTTTAAGAGCTGGTGTTGCTGCACAAAAAAAGGGATTAAATACTGTTGTATTATCTTTAGTTCCTGTTAAAAGATCTCACTCTGCTGCTGCTCAAGGTGGTATGCAAGCATCATTAGGTAACTCTAAGATGTCTGATGGTGATAATGAAGATTTACACTTTGCAGATACTGTAAAAGGTTCTGACTGGGGATGTGATCAAGAAGTTGCTAGAATGTTCGTACACACTGCACCAAAAGCTATTAGAGAATTAGCTGGTTGGGGTGTTCCTTGGACTAGAGTAAGAGAAGGTTCAAGAGAAGCTATTATTAATGCTAAAAAAACTACTATTACTGAAGATGGTGATAGAGCTGGACTTATTATGTCTAGAGATTTTGGTGGTACTAAAAAATGGAGAACTTGTTACACAGCTGATGCAACAGGTCACACAATGTTATTTGGTGTTGCAAATGAAGCACTTAAAAATAAAGTTGATATTAGAGATAGAAAAGAAGCTGTATCATTAATTCATGAAGATAACAGATGTTATGGTGCAGTTGTAAGAGATTTAATTACAGGTGAATTAGAAGCTTATGTTGCTAAAGGTACATGTATTGCTACTGGTGGATATGGTAGAGTATTTAAACAAACTACAAATGCTGTAATTTGTGAAGGTATTGGTGCTGCTATAGCACTTGAAACAGGTATTGCTAAACTTGGAAATATGGAAGCTGTACAGTTTCACCCAACACCAATCGTTCCTTCAGGAATCCTTTTAACTGAAGGTTGTAGAGGAGATGGTGGTATTTTAAGAGATGTTGATGGTCATAGATTTATGCCAGATTACGAGCCAGAGAAAAAAGAACTTGCATCAAGAGATGTTGTTTCTAGAAGAATGATTGAGCATATTAGAAATGGAAAAGGTGTTCCTTCTCCATATGGTGATCATATTTGGTTAGATATTTCAATTTTAGGTAGAGAACATATTGAAAAGAACTTAAGAGATGTTCAAGAGATTTGTCAAATCTTTAATGGTATTGATCCAGCAGATGAAGGTAAAGCAGGATGGGCTCCAGTTCTTCCAATGCAACATTATTCTATGGGTGGTATTAGAACTAAACCAACTGGTGAATCACAAAAGTTAAATGGTTTATTTGCTTGTGGTGAAGCAGCTTGTTGGGATATGCACGGATTTAATAGACTTGGAGGAAACTCTGTATCTGAAACAGTTGTTGCTGGTATGATTATTGGTAACTATTTTGCTGATTATTGTTTAGCAAATGATGTTACAATTGGAACAGCTACAGTTCAAAAATTCTTAGATGCACAAGATAAATATCTTGATGAGATTTTAGCATACGAAGGTACTGAAGATATTTTCAGAATCAAAAATAGAATGCAAAATTTAATGGATCAAAAAGTAGGTATCTTTAGAGACGGTACTGGACTTGCTGAAGCTGTTGATGAGTTAGAAGAACTATTAAAGAAAACTAAACAAATTAATGTTAAATCTAAAGTAAGAGTTGGTAACCCTGAGTTAGAAGAAGCATATAGAGTTCCAAGAATGCTTAAAGTTGCACTATGTGTTGCTAAAGGTGGACGAGAAAGAACTGAATCAAGAGGTGCTCACTATAGAGAAGATTTCTTAAAAAGAGATGATGCTAACTGGTTAAACAGAACATTAACTTCTTGGCCAGATGCTAATCAAACAACACCAACAATTACATATGAAGAATTAGACATTATGACAATGGAGATGCCTCCAGCATTTAGAGGTTATGGTGCTAAAGGTATGATTATTGAAAACGAATTATCTGAAAAAAGACAAGCCGAAGTAGATGAACTTACAGAAAAATTTGAATCTGAAGGTAAAGATAGACATGAAATTCAGCATGCTTTAATGCCATTTGATTTACCAATGAATTATAGAGAGAAAAATGAAAGAGCAGGAGATAAATAATGAGTATTGCAAAAGGTAGAGAAATAACTATATCAGCATTAAAATACAACCCAAGAGCAAAAGATTCTAAACCTACATTTGTAGATTATAAATTAGAAGAAACTCCAGGTATGACTCTTTTTATTGCTTTAACTAAAATTAGAGAAGAATATGATGCTGATTTATCTTTTGACTTCGTATGTAGAGCTGGTATTTGTGGTTCTTGTGGTATGATCGTAAATGGTAAACCTGCACTTGCATGTAGAACACTAATTGCAAATTATCCTGAAGGTAAGTTAACATTAATGCCAATGCCTGCATTTGAGCTTATTAAAGATTTATCAGTTAATACTGGTAAATGGATGGATGCAATGTCTGTTAAAGTTGAATCTTGGATTGTTAACAATGAAGAAGTTGATATTACTAAAATGGAATCTAAAGTTGATCCAGATGTTGCAGATGAAACATTTGAACTTGATAGATGTATCGAGTGTGGTATTTGTGTTGCATCTTGTGGTACAAAACTTATGAGACCTGACTTTGTTGGTCCTGTTGGACTTAACAGAGTTGCAAGATTCGAAGTAGATCCTCATGATACAAGAACAGCAGAAGATTTTTATGAATTAATTGGTGATGATAACGGTATATTTGGTTGTATGTCATTATTAGCTTGTGAAGATCACTGTCCTAAACATTTACCATTACAGAATAAAATTGCTTATCTAAGAAGAAAGTTAGTTTCTTTAAGATAATTGAAAAGATGGTAACCTCTTTTCATAATGAAGTATAAAAAGTTAAGTATCAAATTGTGATATTTAACTTTTTATATTTAGGAGATATTACATGAATTTAGTAAATGACTATTTTTTATTATACCACGGTATTACATTTGAGCAAAATGCTGTTGTAGAAGAGATAGAAACAAAAGTTAATGATGACGCCTTTTCCATTTTTGCATTAATCTTATCAACTACAAGAAAAGAATCTACAAAATTTTTAATTTTAGATTCATTTAAAGAGTTATGTTCAAGATTAAATGTTAAAGTACCTCATAATGATACAGAATTACATCATTTACAACATAGTATTTTAGATGCTATTACGTTACATAAATCAAAATCTTTTTTACATACTCTTCATCAGTCTTTTGAATATCTCCATGATGAATTGATACTTAGTACTGAAAATTTTAATAAATTAATCTCGTTATTTGATCATAAAGAGATTGAATCTCATTCTGACAATAACGAAAGCATAATACTTAAAAAAGAAAAAAGTTCATTTACAGTTTTAAAATCTGCTATTGAAGATATAATTAATGAACTAAATACATTAGTATCTCCTAAGATTAAAAATGAATTGACTGAAACAAGTAATTATATCGATAATCAGAAGTTTTCTATTGGTATTACTGGTGTTATGAATGCTGGTAAATCAACTATGCTAAACGCTCTTATGGGTAAAGAAATATTAGGAAGTGCGGTTGTTCCTGAAACTGCAAATTTAACTATTGTAAAACACAATGTTACGGAAAATGCAAAAGTATTTTACTGGAATGAAAATGAATGGGATAAAATTGTTAAATCATCAGAACAACTTGATTCTATGAAAGACTTTGTAAATGAAACAAATACTATTTTTGGTGATAAATTAAAATCATATATCAAACCGCAGTCAAGATTTGATGAAATAGGTATCGATGAACTTTCAAGCTATACATCGGCAGAAGCAAGTGAAAAAAAATGTAATTTAGTTAAATATGTTGAACTTGGATCAAATTTAGATTTTTTAAGTGATGGAATAGAGATTGTAGATACACCAGGTCTTGATGACCCCGTTATACAAAGAGAAGAGATAACAAAAGAGTATATTGGTGCTTGTGATATGATGTTGCATCTTATGAATGTAAGTCAAAGTGCTACTTTAAAGGATGTAGAGTTTATAATCGATGCACTGTTATATCAAAATATCTCAAAATTATTAATTGTTATTACAAGAGCTGATACTGTTTCTAAAGAGCAATTAGATGAAGTGATTAATTATACAAAATCTTCAATCAAGAGACAACTTGAATCTCAAAATAAAGATAGTAAATTGGATTATATTCTAGATACTATCAAGTTTATTCCAATTTCTGGAAAAATGGCACTACTACATAGAACAGGACGTGAACAAGAAGCATTAGATGCTGGCTTTACTATTGAAGATACAGGTATCTTAGAAATTGAAGCTTATTTAACAGAAACACTTTTTGGTTCAAATTCGCAAAAAGGTGAACTTGTTGTTCAATCAAGTAAAAAACAGTTATTAAGAGTTGTAGAACAAGAAACTAACTCATTAAATTATGAGTTAAAATTACTTTCAAAATCAAAAGATGAGTTAGATAAAGAGCTAGAAACATTTAATAAGAAAAAAGAGGTTAATAGTAGAATATTAACTGCCATGAGTGAAGATATTTCTTTTTATAAAAATGATTCAAAAGATTATATTGAATCCTTAGAAACATTTTTAGAAGCAGAACTTATTGATCTTCAAAATGTTATCAAACAAAGAGTTGTTTCAGATGTAAGGTATTCATTCCAAAAAACGAAAAAAAGACCTGAAAATTCTCGTATTAAAGTTATCGTAGAAACTGCGATTAAAGATGGGATTATCGACGTAATTAGAGATTATAGATATAAGTTTATTAAAAAATCTCAAACTATTGGTGAACAATGTGAACAAAAATACCATGATATGGGATTTTCTATTGGAAAGAAAAACGAAAGCTTTGATGCAATAGGATTTTTTCAAGATGATTTTAAATCAGGTTTTTTAACTTCAAGTAATGAGGTTTTAGTATCTCAAATTGTAACTGCTGTTTCAAAATCAAAAGATTCTAAAATAGAGGAATTATCTAGAGATATTGAAAACTTTATTAAAAATGAATTTAAATCTATCGAAGAGAATATAAAAAAGAAAGCAAAAGAGATAAGTATCATTTTAATTGATTCTTTTTTTGCTACTTTAAATGAACCTTTATCATTGTTAGAACAAAAACTGTCAAATGAAGAAGAGATTTTATCTTCACAAATTGCACAATTTAGTGCAAATGAAGAAAATAAAGCAGAAGTATCTATTGGTATTCACAAAAAGATTAAAAAGATGAATACTATGGCAAATAAAATACAAGGATTATACTAATGAGTACAAAAATTAACATCCTAGAAGATTTTGTTTTAGAGTTTAAAGATAACTTTTTTGAAAAAGAGATCGTATATGAAGATGGATTACTCGGTGATATAAAAAAAGTTCAAACTAAATTGTTAGATGAGAAGTTCTTACCTTCAAGAGAACTTGAACGTATCTTAAATAAGCAAATGAGACGTGCTAGATATCCAATGGAAGTTGCTATTACAGGTCAATTTAGTTCTGGTAAATCTACTTTTTTAAATGCATTATTATCAAAAAATATTTTACCTACAGGTATTACTCCTGTTACATCGAAAGTAAATTTTATCAATTATGGCGAAGAGTATAAATTAAAAATAACATATTATTCTGGTGCACAAGAATTTGCACCAATAGAATCAATAGCTGATTTTACAGACCAAAGAGAACATGAGATGAAAGATATTAAATACCTTACTCTTTATGCGCCTATGGATATTTTAAAAGATATCTCATTTGTAGATACTCCAGGATTGAATTCTCAAAGTCAAAGCGATACAGATATTACAAAAAAAGTTTTAAGAGATGTTGGTGGTATTATTTGGCTTACATTAATTGATAATGCGGGTAAGATGTCAGAAGCTGAAGTACTAGAAGAATATATGGAACTTTTTAAAGATAAATCATTATGTGTTTTAAATCAAAAGGATAAATTTACAGAAGAACAAATTGCTACAACAACAAATTATGTGAGTGATAAATTTGATAAATTCTTTGCACAAGTTGTTCCTATTTCTGCAAAAATGGCTTTGGATTCTAGAGAACATAGTACAGAAGTATTAGTTCAGGACAAACAAGATGAACTTTTACTAAATATCAGAAATGCTTTAAGTGGTGATGTCGCTTCAATTGCTAATGATCTTGATGATTATTTTGGATACTTAAATGAAATTAATTCTAAAGACACATCTAACAATGATAAGCTATTTCAAGAGTCAAATATTCAAGAGGTAATAGATTTTATACAAAATACAATTAGACCACAAGCAGCAGAATCAAAAGAATATACTATTAAGAGGGATTTAAAAGGTATTTGTGATATTTTAATTGCAGAATATAATACTATTATTGGAGTATATGATGCTTTAATTAATATTCTTGAAGAGTGCGAAGATGAAGTATTAGCTGAGTTTGAAGATATTTATAAAAGATACTCAAAAGATCTTTATACTATTTATAATTCTCTTGAAAGTATTATGGATAAAATTGCACAAGAAGCTTATAAAAATATAAAAAGTAAACCTGCTCATAGATTTCAAGAATCAAAAGGAAGCTTTTTAAGTGGTGATAAAATAGAAAAGTTTGAATATACATCATATTGGATTGATTCGGATAATGTTTATAAAGCTTTATTTTATGATGATCAAACAATTGATAAGATGTTTAAAAGATCAATTAAATTGCTGAAAAATATTGAATTAAATACTGACTCTGCATTTAGAGATGTTTATGAAGATATTAAATCTAGGATTGATGGATGGCAAGAACCATATGAATTGATTAAAAAACATAGAGAAATTGCTTCTGATTCAGAGTTTTCTAATACACGTCATTTTGCTGCTAAAGTTTATGAAAATGTTTTAAATTCTTTTCAAAGTGCAATTTTAGAGAACATTTCAGCCTTTAGAAAAAAGTTTGCTTACTTTAATGGTGCATTATCTTACAGTTACATTCAAATCACACAAGCTACGATTGCATATTTTGAACAACAAATAA
>Ga0193958_1000683_pt1 | contig 11908 bp, 18 predicted proteins | sample FB_1_MG_FD_140320 | JGI IMG/M metagenome (GOLD analysis project Ga0193958, IMG submission 140320) | Microbial mat bacterial communities from the Broadkill River, Lewes, Delaware, United States - FB_1_MG | ecosystem: Environmental > Aquatic > Freshwater > River > Microbial mats | place: USA...
AAAAGTTATACACTTATAACAAATTTTACAGGATTTAATTATGTCATCTTTAGGTATTGAACAAGTTAACGCCAACTATCTGCAAGCAGCGCCTTACATTAAGTTAATGCGCGATGCGGTAGTTGGTGAGCCAGCATTAAAAGCAACAATGAATCAGCAATTGTATTTGCCAAGTCCGGTTTGTGAGGATGCTGATGCGAATGAGGCGGCAATTAGGTATAGCCGCTACGTCAAAGGTGCTGAGTACGACAACGTACCTTCATCAACGCTCGAGGCTTTGGTAGGCGCATTAACTCATCAGCCAAATGATTACGATGGGCTGCCAAGCTCAATGGCTTACATTGTTGATGACGCTGACGGCGATGGCTTATCACTCGATGAGCACATGAAGATTGCACAGGCTGAGCTGCTGCAGGTTAAGTGGTGCGGATTGCTTGCTGAATACAGTGACCTAGCTAGCTTGGGTGTAGGTGATGAGCAGCTAACCGTTGCGCAGGTTCAAGCGCTAGGCTTGAGATCATCAATCAAGCTTTACACTCGTGAGTCAGTTATCAACTGGGACTTTAAGCGAGTTAATGGCATTAAGCAGCTATCTTGGATTGTATTGCGTGAGATTGAGAGCGAGAAGGAAGAAGGCTCATTCGTAACTAAAGATGTTAAATCTTACCTATTGCTAGCTCTTGATGAAAACGGCAATTACTATCAGCGTCGATATGTTGAGACTGAAACGGGCGGATGGTCTGAGCCTTTTTACCCTGAGACTCCAAGCGGTATGTTTGACTTTATTCCGTTTGAGTTTGCTATCCAAGGCGACTTTCCAAAGGGTGTGATTCCCGATGCTTTGGGCTACTTATACCCTATTGCATCAAAGTCTATTGCTCGCTATAACGTAAGCGCTCAAATGAAAGAAGCGCTATGGTTTAGCGGTGCTCCTGTATCATGGTCTAGCGGATGGACTCCAATGGCGTTTGAAACGTACAAGGAAATGACAGGCAAAGACTACATCAGCGCAGGTGCGGGCGCTCATATCCCATTGCCGGAAGGTGCAGCATATGGCGTTATGGATTGGCAAGCAGAATCAAGCGCTTTCTTTACCTATTTAGATCGTAACGCAAAAGAGATTGAAGCGGTTGGCGGTGTGTTTGATATCGACAATCAGCAAGAAGAAGGCACAGCTACAGCCAAGGTTATCAACTCAGCAGAAAAGATGAGCGTACTATCATCATTACAAAGCGGGTTAGAGAAAAGCTATCAGCGTGTAATTAGCTATTGCGCAATGTTTGAAGGTGTTAACGATGAAGTTGAAATCAAACTTAATCGTGAGTTTATGAGCGTTAAATTGACACCGCAAGAGCGTGATGCAATCAGAAATGATTATATGCAAGGCGTTATCGGTCGATTAGAGGCGTTACGCCAACTTGAGAATGGTGGCGTTTTGACTGACACGGCAGAGATGCTGCTTAACGAGGCTACGCTAAATGGAGAGTAGAATGGACACAAAAACAGATAGCATATTGCTAATGAAAGGCGACTGTTTAGAGCGCATGAAAGAAATACCAAGTGGTAGTGTTGATATGATTTTAACCGATCCGCCTTATGGCACAGTCAGAAATGCTGGTTTAGATGGTTGGGAAAATAACAAAACAGATTGGGACGTTTGCATAGACCACATTAAAATGCTAGAGGAGTGCAACCGAGTATTGCGCACAAACGGAGCTTTAGTGCTATTTAGTCAAGACCCTTACACAGCAAAGTTAATGACAGAAACGCATGGTAATTTACCGTTTAGCTACCGAATGACGTGGTTAAAAGACCATTTTGCAAACTCATTAATAGCTAAAAAAGCGCCCGTTAATTACACAGAGGATATTTGTGTGTTTTTTAAGAAGTACGACACGTTGGCGCAACACCCATTGCGTGAATATGTAAAATCTATAGTAGACCACATTGGGAAAACTAAAAAGGCTATATTTTCAGAAATGGGGCATCAAGGTGTTTGCCACTTCTTTAGGTACGATACAGACCAATTTGGATTGTGTACAGAAAAAACCTATAAAGAACTCATAGAAATGTACAGTATTGACAAGTTAAAAGACTTTCAACCTTACTCAGAGCTGGTTGAAATCGACAGCACATTCAAGCGCACATTCAATCTGCATGAAGGTAAAAAATTCAAATCAAACGTTTTGAGCTATAAAAAGGACTATTCAGGTTTTCACCCAACACAAAAACCAGTGGCGCTACTTGAGGATTTGATAAAAACATACACTAATGAAAGTCAAACAATTTTAGATTTTACAATGGGAAGCGGCAGCACAGGCGTAGCGGCAAAAAAACTAGACCGTAAATTTATAGGTATTGAAATGGACGATAACTATTTTGAGACAGCAAAAATCCGCATAAATGGCGAGTAGTTTAACTTTATACTAAAATGTTATAAGATATAACCAATTGGCAGTTTGCCGTAATTAACCGAGGTTCGGATGAATTTACAATATGAAACATTGGATGATGTTCCAGAGGATTTAAGAGAGTCGTTCGTTGAGTTTAAGGAAGGTGATAAAACACTTTTCTTGCATAAAGACTTGGCAGATACTAAGCGCGAGTTTTACCGCACTAAAGGCGATTTGACACAGGCGCAACGTAAGCAGCAAGAAGCGTTAGAGCGCTTACAGGCTTTAGAAGATGCTGAGCGTTTACGCAATGAAGAGGTTGAGCGCATTAAACTTGAAAAGCTTGAGTCTAGCGGGCAGCACAAAGAGATTATCGAGCATCAAAAAGCTAAATATGAGCAAGAAAAAGCAGATTTAGCGGCAAAGCTCGAAGCTCTTGAGAATGGCATTAAGCTAGAAAAAAAATCAGCTCTAGTGTCAAAGCTTGCGTCAGCTGGAACAAATGAAGCTCGACCAACGTTAGAGCGGTTAATTGCTGCGGACTTGGACTTTAGTGAGGAAGGTGACTTTATCGTACTTGAAAACGGCAAGGCATCTAGCACTACAATCGAAGAGTACAGCGCAAGATTAAAAGATTTATACCCGTTTTTGGTAGGTGAGTCTCACGGCAAAGGCGGTCAAAGTAAGGGTGCTGGGTCAGGTTCTGTCAGCATGAAAAAACCAAGCGAGATGAATTCAGTGGAGCGATTGGAATTTAAACAACGCGACCCGCTCGGGTTCAAACAAGCATTTAACTTATAAAACAGGAAATTAAACGATGGCAACTACACGCTTATCAGACGTACAATTTGACCCAGATGTATACGCTTCATATGTTCGCGAGTCTCACCCAGACCGTAACGCATTTGTAGCTTCTGGTGTTGCAGTAACTAACGCGCAATTACAAGCCCGCGCAGCAGGTGAAGGTGATATTACAACTATTCCATACTGGAAGGATTTAGCATACGATTCAGAGAATATCAGCTCTGATGACCCAAGCGTCAAAGCTACACCAAACAAAATCACTACTGGCTTAATGCGTGCGCGTAATGCTCACATCAATAACGCATGGCAAACAGCAAATTTAGTTAGTGAAGTTATGGGTTCAGAAGATCCAATGACCGAGATTCGCTCTAAGACTTCTCGCTATTGGGAAAATCGCTTTGAAGCTCGTATTCAAGCAATCACCACTGGCTTATTCTTAGAGAATGAAGCTGGTTCAGGCGATATGATTCACGATGTATCAACACAAGACGGCGACAACGCTGTTGCTGGCAATAAGTTTTCATTCGAGGCTTTCGTAGATGCACGTGCAACTATGGGCGAGTCTGCCGATATGCTTAGCCTGTTAGCTGTTCACCCGGTTGTTTACACTGGAATGATTAAGCAGCAACAAATTGAGTTTATTCAAGACTCAGTGACAGGCATTCAAATCCCAACTTACAATGGTTATCGTGTAGTTGAAGACAAGAAAATGCCTGTAATTGCTGGCACGACTAGTGGTTTCCGTTATGTTTCTGTGCTTTATAAGGCTGGCGTGTTTGGCTACGGTGATGCACCTGCTAAATACCCTGTTGCAGTTGAGTTTGATGAATTAGCGGCAAATGGCGCTGGCATAGAAACATTAATCGAGCGCAAGCAATGGTTAATTCACCCAGAAGGATACCAGTGGACTGAAACAACCGTTACTGGTTTATCTCCATCTGTTGCAGAGTGCGCATTACCAGCCAACTGGACTCGTGTATTTGAGCGTGAAAACGTTGGTATTGCTTTCCTTGTAACAAACGGCTAGGTGACTTATGAGTGATAAAGCGAATAAAGATGGATTGGTAGGCGGTTCATTGGTATCAACATCAGACCATGCTAGAATCCTTCGAGAAAAAAACAAACGGCAGCGAGAAGCGGAAGTTAAAAGCAAAGCTAAAGCGGCTAAGTAAGTAATTGATTATAAAGCCCCTTAAATGGGGCTTTTTATTGGAGTTAAAATGGCTCAATTAAGATTTAACACAGCAAAAGAGATATCATTCACCGACCTAACTGAATATGTAAATATTATCCCAGAAGCAGGCGTGACGTTTGACATAAGCTATTGGTCAGGCACTGAATGGATTGCAGACGACAAAAGCCCGATGAGTTCACCGCAACGAATAGCTGTGCAATCAACGCGCACTCAGATTGTGCCAACTGGTGGGTTTGTGGGCGTATTTGGCAAAGGCGATTTTTAGGAGATTTAAATGGCTATAAGTAAAATAGTTGCTGGCGCGAAAGGCAGTCCGTTAAATAGCACTGGCGCTGATGTTGCCAATGCTGTCAATGGACTTGTCGATGCTACCAAGTCTTACAATGGCATTAAAGCGCTAGAGTCTATCGAAGGCGTGACTCTTAATGTCACAGGCTTTTACGCTGGCTCGACGGTTGGTGGCGGTCAGTTTATTTATGATGCTGCAAAAGACAAAGCTGAGCATAATGGTGGCACTGTCATAGCTCCAGAGGCCATTGCTGCTTGGGATGGTACGAGTGGCGATATTGCAACGCTCTTAAATTGGGTTGGGGCTGGTGCTGGGTGCTTTGTTCGATGTATTACTGGAAACGATTATGTGGTTGAATGGTTTGGCGCTGGTAATGACTCTGGTGATGACTCTATCACAATACGAGCGTGTTATGATGCAGCAAAAAAAGGCACTACAGTTGACTCTGCAATAGAAGTTAACACTATTAGGGGTTATAGCGATGAATACACGATTAACACGCCGCTGATACTTGGTGATACAGACGCCGTTGCCATTGTAGATGTGGAGATTATGGGTTCGTTTAGAGCACCCACTTCGCTTCCTTTCACTGTTAAATTGCGTGGTTTTAAAAATCCTCAAATAAAGTTAGGAAGAATTATGCCTAACGGTGCAAGTGTTAATGCTGGCGTGATAGTTGAAAACACGTTTGGTGGTGACATTTTTATAAATCAAATCGGTGGCTATAAGTCACCGCTGATATATCATGGTGACGATTCGTATGGATTTCGCGGTAACGCATATGTTCATTTTAAGTGCGGTCAGGCTGGCATTAAAGATTCAACAGTTAATGTTGTTGAAATGACAACGGTAGGTATTGGCTATAACAACTCAATAAAGACTGAGATAACATCAGCAAGAGGTGATGTATTCTCGAAGCACACCAAAGGACAGGGGCAGATAGATCCATATAATAATAATATCTATACTAATTGTGGGTTGGAAGATATAAAGCTCACAGGATTTGATTGGGAGTTCAGCAGCTTTAATCACGTAGATCACCCGAGGCTGGAAGGGCTTAGCAGTAACGGTGGAACGAAATTCACACAGGGGATTGTAAGTGAGGATTCTGACTGCTTCGGTAACACATATGACTTCTTTTACGCTCCAATATCGCAGATAGGTCTTTTGAATGGCGAATCAATGGTAAACGGCAGATTGCTTGACAGCAGTGGAGCTGTACGTGCTAAACAGATGTCACAAACAAGCTCGGGCAGGATTTACATAAGCGATAAAGTTGAGGATTTGGCTATACCTAACATGTCAATATTTACCGAGGGATCATCAGTTGTAACATCAACTGGTAATGCACTATCTAAATATCGCGGATTCTTTAAAGATAATAGCGGTACAATTCACCCGTATGGGCTTGGTACGCCATACAAAACCAAGTTAATCTCAAGTTATACGGCAGGTGATACCATTAGCTGTGATTATGCCTCGACTATAGACGTGACCACAAACAATGGAGCTTTAAACTTAAGATCTCACGAGGATAGGGAGATGGAAGGTTTTGAGCTGATAGTCTGGCTAAGAGCACCAAACATACCGCTAACATTTGCATCAAGCGATGGGTCATTACCTGTAGCGGCAACGGTTTTCGTAGATGCTGGGGTTTATATGATTAAACGCATAGATTTTAGGTGGCGCGCCGTGAAAATAGGTGGCGCGTTTGTCACCAGTTAGGTTAGCGGCGATATTGCTATCGATTTTTGCGAGTGGTTGCGCAACAACCGATAACCCAGAAATCGGTCGCAAAACTTTTTATGTTGTTATCGAGGAAGATCCAAATATGACAACGCTAGGTCGGCAATGGTATGTATCAGATGTTTGTTTTATCAAGCTCAAGAAATACCCGATTTGCTTGCAGCATGAAATACGGCACTGCATCGAGGGTAACTGGCACGAAGGCAGAGAAACAGACGAAGATTGTTAAATAAAAAGCAAGGACGCTTTTAAGGACTAAAAATGAAACAAGTAAACACAGGCGTTAAAATAGCTGCCACTACAGAAATCCCAACGGCTTATAACTTGGCTCGATATGGTGAATTAACATTTACCGACATCGGTGAGGTTTTATCAATCGGTGAATTCGGAGGCGCAGCAGATGAAGTACAATCTCAACCGCTAGCAACAGGCGTGACGCAATTCTTTAGCGGCTTTCGTCAGTATGGCAATCCAGTTTTCGGCATGGAGCGCGATTCATCCGATGGTGGTCAAGACATTCTTAAGTCATCATTCAGCACTAAAGCGGCAATCTCTTTACGAGTTACACTGCCTGATGGCGAGCTAATCTACCTTGATGGTCGCGTGTTTTCAGTAAGCGCGTCAATAGGCTCCGCTAACTCGATGATTGGTTTTAGTGTATCATTTAGAGTAAACAAAGTGCCTGTTTATTCGAGTGAGGACTTTGACTTGAGCGTGCTTTTTGCAGATTTAGAAATTTACGATGATATCGAATTAGTAGCATAGGAGCTTAAAATGAGCTTAGTATACAGCGGCGGTGGTGGCGGTAGCGGTGGAGTTATCGCAGACGATCTTTATTTTGCAACAACAGTGGAGCGTGATGCGTTTTTTGTCACAAATCCAAACAGACTAGAAAGCGGGCTTGTTTGCGCTATCAATATAGATTATTAAGGGTTTGATATGACTTTAGTGGTAGGCGGTATTGGGTTTTCAGGAAAGCCATTAGTTGAGACTCCATCAATTGGCGGGGCGGTGATAACCATACCGCCAGAGGCAAAATCATATAAATATGTAAGGTTTGAAGTTTATGGCGCTGGCGCGGCAAATGTTGCAATATCGCAATCAATAAGATCGTCACTTATGGATAGCTCAAGGGTTGCACTTCATCACGATGATGCTACAGGGTATATTTATTTTGATATAAACTCAGACAGCTCAACGGCGACACTTACATTGACTGGCAATTTTGCCGGAGCTGTCACGGTTATTATCTCAGGGCTAAATTGATAGGTGAAATAAATGACATTAGTAGTTGGCGGCATAACTTCGAAAGAAAGGGTTTTAGTAAGTAACGCGAGGCAATTGTCTGGCACTCTCGACTCATCCAAGGAGTATTTTCTTGACGGAATTATTGACTTTACTGGAACTGGTTTAAATATAGAAATACCCGCGGGCGGCTTAAGTTTGCGCGGTTACAACTTCGACTTGTCTGGAATAAAGTGTGATGATGATAATTACACACTATTCACTTCTCCGGCTGGCGGTAGTGGTAACGTTTTAGGCGCTGATTATTTTATTGACGTTAACGGTATAAGCTCAAAGGTTTACGATATTGTATCTCTAACAGGCTTTGAGGCTTTCGAATTCTCGCGCATAAACTACAATAATTGCACATCACTCGGGCTTATAGATAGCTACAGGCAGGGGTTGGAGGATGGTACGGGGCGCTTTGGTGGCTCGCCAACTCTTGAACTAGTCGGAAATTGGGCTGGTGGATTTAGGGTGACAACGTCAATTGTAAGGGGTTTGTCCCAAGCGATGACAGAGCCTTTATTTAAGGCTGGAGCTGGCTTTGTGATGCAATCTCGATTCCTGACGGATATCAATGTTGACTTGCCAGCACTGGCGGCTTTATTTGACTTTTCTCTAACAAACTTTCCAGTGCCGTCAACTGTGCAGGCTATCGGGGCAATAGTTAGTAGAAATGGTGTTATAGATGCAAATGACGTTAACATAACCCCAAACATGAGCGCGGGAGACTTATCAGCATCATGGAAGGGCAATAACGGATTGGCAAACACGTTTGAGGGTGGCGCTATAGGCGTTACCACTGAGTTAGCGACATTAAACTCTGGCGTTGCCGTTGGCGAGTTTGTTGATGTTGCCGCAGCAGCTTGGACTGCTACTGACTTGCAGCACTTCGACAACCCTCAGAATGGTGAGCTTAGACACATCGGTAACTCACCGAGGGAGTACAAAGTTTTAATTTCCGCAACGGCTAGATCGACCGCAAACAACGCAGCTACAATTAGAGTGTTGAAGTGGGATAATTCAGCTAGTCAGTTTGTCGTTGTTTTAGATCAGACTAGAGTTATAAATTCTCTTGTTGGAAATCGTGACGTTGGTTTTTTTGAGGTAAACATTAACACGACATTGGATCAGAATGACTATGTTAAGATGCAGATTGCAAACTTAACAGCTCAGAATGATATAACAATAGAAGCTGATAGCTATATGATAGTTGAAGAAAGATAATCAAAGCCCCCTAGTCGGGGCTTTTTAGTTGCAATGCTTGAACGTGACTTTTGCCGATAATATTAGCAAACGCTATTACACGCTCTTTGGCTAACTGAAAAATATCTTTATAGTGCAGCTTGTTATCCATACCTTCCTTAATAGCCTTTTCAATTACATCGTCAGCGGTAGCAACTTGCATTAGTTGCTTAATAGTCATAATCTCGCGCAAGTTTTTATACTTAGCTTCAATAAAGAATAGAGCCTGATTCTCCATTTGCGCCAACTTCACATAGTACATTCTCGCAGACTTTGAACCTTGGCTTTCAGCGTATTCAACAAATTGTTTTATGATGTCGGTCTTTTGCAGGTAAACAGCTTTACCATCAGCTCGCACATTTTGCCAGTTAGGGTCCTGCCTTTGTGAAACCAAGTTGGATATAGTTTGCTTCATGCGCTTAAACTCGCGTGAAACCCTAATCTTTAAATCAACAGATTCCTTTGTGTTTTTAGCGAGAAGCACAAGAAGTATAAATTGATCTTCATTTAATAAGTAAGATTCGGTTGGTCTACCACCATTTTCACCATCAAGTTTCTGCCTTTCCAGTTGCAGTAAGCCGTATTCACTGAATGCACTGATGTTATCAGCTATAACTCGCTTAAGCATTCTATGCTCTTTGTACCCCATCTTTTCATACAAATCAAAAGTGCTAATCACTGGCATATCATTTTTTATAACAACTAAATCATTCATAAATATTCCTATTAGTTAATGTCAGATTAAACTATAACACTTGCTGTTTATTTTTACAATAAGGTATATAATAGAATGAAATACTTAGGAGTGAATCATGGAAATAAAAAGCAAATCTAAATCAGAAAAGAAAACCGCTAGCAGAAAGAGGGCACAAGAAAGAGTCAAGGCTTTAAATGATAAAGAGGCTAAAGTTAAAAGCTGGCTTGGTATCGGCGGTCAATATTCAAGGCTTGAGATTGTTATCCTAACTTACGCGAAGTTTGATATTGTTTACGATGCTACCAAGCATTTAAATTCTCACTTGATTGACGCTTACAATATGACAATCAAGCACGAGCGCAAGACGTTTACAGTAAAAACAAAGAAGGAGTTTTACAGTAGCAGGGTGTGGAAGATTTTAAGGTATCAAGCTTTTGAGAAGTACGGTAATCGCTGTCAGTGTTGCGGTGGCGCCCCATCAGATTATCTTACTATGCACGTTGACCATATAAAACCAAGGTCTACACATCCAGAGCTTGAGCTTGATATTAATAACTTACAGATTCTTTGTGAGGATTGTAATGTGGGGAAGATTAATCAGTGGGATACCGACTGGAGACCATAAAAAAGAGGCTTTCGCCTCTTATTATCTTGCCTTAACTTTATATGTAGAAACCGTTACACCGCGCTTTTTAATCACTACATTTTTAAGCTTCTTATTGTGATCATGCACAACCTGTTGCCAAGGTCTGACATTGTTTTCAGCCCGACTAGGCGGACGGCTGCGCATTGACATATCTGCTTGCGTAAAAGTTAAATCGCTCATTTTTTCGTTAATATTAATCATTTTAAACACTCCAATTTTGATGCTTCTTTTGTGAACCCTGTTAACTTGAAAGTTTCGTAAGACTTGCCACCGCGATAATCATTAACTAAAAACGTAACCGAGCTATATTTTTTCATTGACTCAACCATTCTAACCTTATCTTGCTTATCTATAAAAAAAGCCGCACCGGACACAGCCGAGTTAACAAGTACAGACTGCGCTTTTTCCTTATCAAATCTAACCAAGCCATTGCGCAATGACCTTCCTACGTAATCACCTGTATTTATCATTATCTCAAAATCACTGCCATCACATCTTACTGCTATGTGGTTGTCCTTTGAAAATGTGACGATAATATCATTGTTAACGTCAGTCATTACGTTTCTTTGCTCTTTGTAAATCCACTCCGCACCTGCTGATGATGACGCGATTAATGCCGCCGCTAAAAGTAGTTTTTTCATTCTATTTCTCCTTAATGATGTGTAATGTTGCTGCAAAAAATGCGATTGATGATACTGTGAATAAGCCAAGTGACACAAAGAAAGCTTGCCAATGGTACTGTGGCCCAATATATGAGTAGGTAAGCTCGGGTATAAACCATGCAAATGCAATGTAAGCGGTTGCGACAATGAGTAATTCAATTGCCTTAATGAAATATGTAAAAACCTTTTCTGTTAGCTTCACTTGCTATCTCCTTTATTTCGATGAGTGAACTATAAGCCAAAGTTTAGCTGTTGTTTAATAACTTTTGGATATAAGCTATAATCAAAACGAATAAACGGAGGGTTTATGGCTATCACAGTCGGAACAAATACATATTTATCATTAGTTGACTTTAAATCTTGGGCTGATTTGCGCCTAAAAGATTACTCAGCATTTAGTGATGCGCAGATTGAAGCAGCCTTAGTCGTTGGCTCAGTTGATTTTATTGATGCTAATTACAATTTTAAAGGCGAGCAGGTTGATGAGGTTCAGCCTATGAAATTACCAACCGATTCTGTTGCTATTGCTGATATCAATAACGGTGCGGCTCAGGCGGCATGGCAAGCTCTTAATGATGAGTTGTTTATCTCGCCAACTGCAAATAGTGACGGAAAGGTAATCAAGCAGCGTGACAAGTTAGACGTGCTTGAGTCTGAAACCGAATACAGCGAAAAGAGTGCGGCTTACTATAAGCACGATACAACGCAGATCGATAGGTTGCTAAGCCCTTACACCACTGGTTCAATTGGTGGTAACATGGCGCGCGTGAGGCTCTGCTGATGGCTGATTTTGATTACGCACAGGCTAGATTAACAGCGGCAAAAATCATATCTAAGTTTGGCGCTCCAGGTGAGTTTTATCTAGACGGTGATGGCGGCTATGATAATTTTGGAGACCCAATACCAAGCCAGCCAAACACAGAATACACAGGCACAGTGTCACC
>Ga0193958_1000684_pt1 | contig 11900 bp, 13 predicted proteins | sample FB_1_MG_FD_140320 | JGI IMG/M metagenome (GOLD analysis project Ga0193958, IMG submission 140320) | Microbial mat bacterial communities from the Broadkill River, Lewes, Delaware, United States - FB_1_MG | ecosystem: Environmental > Aquatic > Freshwater > River > Microbial mats | place: USA...
ACGAATTTAAAAATGTAACTGGTATCAATGAAGAAAAAAAAATATATAAAACACTTGCTAAAAAATTACATCCTGATGTAGGGGGAAGTGATGAAGAGTTTAAAATATTAAACAATGTATACAATGATTTTATCGAACATAAAATATATTTTTCAACAGAAAGCAAAGTAGATTTAGAACTAGAAAAGATTATATCTCAAATATTACATTATGAAAATATTACTATTGAGCTTGTAGGGTCTTGGATATGGATAAGTGGAGATACAAAAGAAATCAAAGAGAAATTAAAAGAGCTAAATTTTAAATGGGCTAGTAAAAAAAAGATGTGGTACTATGGAGAGATGAAAGGGAGAAATCCAAAACAAAAATCTATGGATGAAATCAAATCAAAATATGGAAGTCAAACATTTAAAAAGAAAGAGAAAACAAAACTAGCAGGGTAACCCTTGATAGTTTATTTTTAAATATATAATAATAAATCTTATTTTTAAACTATATATAGCTATGATTAATAAAACTATTACTAAGGTATAAACATGAAACAAATAATCGGAAATATGTTATCACTTGTAGCTTTATCATCATTTGCTAATGCAGAGGTATTTACAACACAGAAACAAGAGATAAAATATACTTTATCTACAGATAAACCTTTAAATTTTAAATTTACTCTTAAATCAGCTAAAAAAGAAAATTGTGAAATAGAATTTACATTACTAGATAATAAAAATAAAACTCTATTATTTGATAAGTATTCAAGAAAAGAATCTCAAAAGATATATAATGTACCTGTAAATAGTGGTAAATATCTTTTAAAAATGAAAAACTACTCACATAATGCCTTTTGTGTAGATAAGCCATTTGATTTAAGTCTTAGTAAAATTACTGGTAACTATGAGATAGAACCAAACAACAGCAATATAAACCCTACTTCTTTAATAGAATCAAAATATTTTACTGGATATTTACAAAGCCAATACGGACAAAATAAAGATACAGATTTTTATAAAATAGATATACCAAAAGATGGAAAAATGACTCTAGCTTTTAAAAATGAAAAACTAGATAAAAAATATATTTGGAATGTAGAAGTATTAGACACAAGCAATAAAAAAGTATTTTATAAACAAACAGCTCTTAATCAAGATGGATTTAACGAGTTGGTACAAGTTAAAAAAGGTACACATTTTATAAAAATATATTCAGAATCAGACCCATACAGTATAAAATACATTTCAAATAAAGAATACAACATAGCATATCTTTTTCATACAAAATAATCTAAAATCATAGTGAGTTATCAGATGAACTGTAACTTACTATGTATCTATAAATCTACAAGATAAAAAACTCTTCCATAAGATCCTTTGATTTACTTCATAATTTTTGTAACAGTCTTGTATGGTATCACTTATCTACTATAAAGATACTCACAAATTTTGTGAAACTTTTTACGATGAAATTCAAGAAAAATAAATCTTACCTAAAATAAATTCAGATTTAAAAAACAATTACGCTTGGTTATATTTTGAACATAAAGCTTATTTATTTAATTCAGTTCTATAAAATATTAATGAAGCAACTGTTCTTTCAAAAGAATCAGCTTCAATTTTACTAAGTAGTTTAAATTATTTTCAGTGTTAATTTGACCTTTAAGAATTTTCTGTTCAACAATAAAATATCTCTTTTCAAAATCCACAATTTTTCGTTTCATTGTAATCGTGTTTTTAAAAGTCTCATATAATAGAAACTTAGTTAGAATAACTAAAATTAAATTTAAGGAAAATAAAAATGTTTGGAAAGAAATACAGTAGATTAAAATTTTGGATTATATCAATAGTGTTGCTCATAATAGGTTCTTTTATTAAAGGAATGGAAAGAATTTTTGTAAATATAGACCAAAATATATCTTTATTCTTCTATTGTTTTGTATTACTTATTATAATTACTTGGCTAAATACTTTAGCAAATAGAATTAGAGACTACGGGGGTAATCCATGGCATTCACTTTTTGCATTAATACCATTGGTGAATATGATATTAGCTTTTTATTATGGAATTATTCAATACAAAAAAAGTAACAGTATAAATAACAATAATACCTCCACTAACACGGCTTCCCTTTCCAAAGCAGTAGTAAATCAAGGTAAAGAAATCATTAACGAAGTCAAATCTACTAATGTACTAAAAGACGAAACTAATAATACTAAAATAGATCACTTATCAACTTCTCCAACTAATGAAAATAGTATGTTAATGACAGAAGATGAAATTTATGAGAAAATAATGCTTGAGATTGAAGAAGATAATAAAATTAAATCAACATGGGCAAAAGTATTATCTCAAAGTGATGGAGATAAGGATAAAGCAGAGTCTTTATATATCAATTTAAGATTTCAATTAATAAAAGCAGAAAATATTAATCAAGTTGAGATTGAAATTGAAAAAAAGAAACAAGAAGAAATAAGAGAAAACAAGAGAAAATTTTTGTTATTAGCATCAGATGAAAAAGTAGATGTATTTTTAGAACAATACAATGTTTTGAAAAAGACTAAAATTAGGGAAGGTTATTATGTCATTCAATTAAATAATAGTCCAATTGATATGCATATTAAATATATAGATGATAACTGGAAGGTTGAAAATAAATGACAGGAAAAGTAAAAAATCAATTAAACGAACTTGGAAAAATAGTAAATCAAGTTTCTAATTTAATTAATAATGGTAAGCCATTTGGAAATACAGAAAGACAAACTTTATTTTTAGCATATTTTGATATTGATGTTGAACATGTACAATCCCTTCATTTACTTATTTCAAATGACAATATTGGTTCAGCTTCTGCTCTTGTAAGAACTTTTTATGAAACATTTTTTAGAGCATTATGGGTAAATGCATTTGCCACAACAGAACAATTAGAAGAAATTAGAAATAATAAGTTTGAATTTAAAAATATGGGAAGTAAAATACTGCAACTTGATAGTCATTATACAGGTACTGAATTTTTCAAAAACTTAAAAAACAGAGTATGGGGAACTATGAGTGATTATACTCATTCAGGAAGTTATCAGCTTTCAAGAAGATGGACAGATGGAAAATTAGTACCAAATTATAAAGAAAATGAAATTTTAGAAATTATCATTGAAGTAACAAAAGCATATTTATTGTTTGCTAATATGTTATTTCAAATACATGGGTATGATAAAGAAAAAGATACAATATTGGATATATTGATAAAATATAAAAAAGAAATAGAGCCAATTTTAAATACTATTTACCCAAGTGCATAAATGATTAAAATATTATTATATACATTATTGGTTTCAATATATTTAAATGCATATAGTACTTATGATAAATCATATAATAATAAGAATATCAATACTAAACAAATAAATAATGACAAAATATTTATTCGAGAATATACTTATACATCTAAAAATGAAGATACTGAATTAAGTTCAAAAATTAAAGCATTAAAACATTTAAAAATAATGATAAGTGAAGAGATTGGTACAGCTATTGAAAGTAGTTTGGAGCTAAATAAAGTAGTTGATGACACTAACTATAATAAATCTTTTAAACATGAAATCAATAGTGTTAGTGTTACTCTAACAAAATTAAAAATTTTAGAAGAAAATTGGGATGGTAGTTTTTATTATATAAAAGCAAAGGTTAGTATAAATGAAAAACAAACTCTTGAACTCCTTGCTGAAGCAGTTGTAAATAAAGGCTATGAAAAAGAAATTACACAATTAAAACACATACTTGATAAAAAAGGTATTGAAATATCTTCTTTAAATCAAACAATAGAAGACTTAAAAAAAGACTTAAAAAATTCAGTACCTTTAGTAAAAATTGTTGGAAAAACCAAAGCAGGATTTGCACACCTAATTAGAACATACGGTTATTATCTTGGACAAGAATATGTTTTAGATACTATTAAAAAATTATATCCAGAGTTAAAAAGAGATGTGTTTATTGCTAAATCTAATTTTAGTGAGAAGTTTGGTACTTCACTTGATACAATTAAAAAATTTTTAGATAAAAACAATTTTGATATGACTTATTTAAATAATGAACTTAAAAAATTTGAACCCTATTCAAAAGCAGATTCAATAAGATTTATAAAAGAAGTGAAATTAAGAGTAAAAGGTATCAATGTAGAAACACCAGTGATTGAAAATCTCCTAATGTATAATCCTATGTATGAGAAGTACCCAGAACGAGAATTTAAAGATAAGTATAAAAAAACTTTTAAAAGTGATGGAAGTGGTAAAGCTAAAGGAGTTTCATTTGAAATTTCAGTACCACAAAGTTGGAGTTCAAAAGAAGCATATAGACCCAATATAGTAAGAAAGTTCATAGCCCAAAATGGATATGCTCCAGATAAGGCTCAAGCTATGGTTTTAGTAAAAAAACTTCCTTTACCAGAGGATATGATTTTAACTAAAAGTGAAATAGAAGAATACTTTATTACAGAAGAAAATATGAAAGCTTCTGAAGATGGAATGACAGTTATTGATTATGGAAAATTTGAAATTGAATCTCAACCAGGTTATTGGCAAAAAATAAATGCCACTATAAAAAGAGGAACACTTTCTTCAAATATGTATATGTTACAATATGTTTTATTTTATAAAAATAGAATGATTAGTATTCAATTTTCAGCAGGAATGAGTATAGATGGTCATGTAAGCAAAGCAGTGCAAATTAAACAATATGAAAAGTTTAAACCACTATTTAAACAAATACTTAATAGCTTTGTTTTACCTGATAAATATAAAGATGAAGAATATAGTAAAAACGAAAAGGTTGAAGCTAAATATTATATATACAAATTATTTAATGATAAATTTCAAGCAGTGTTTCCTGATAGTCCAATAATTCAAAAAATACCAAAAGAATTATTACAACCAAATAATATACTTAAATCAATTCCCTATAAATATACAAAAAAATTAAATCAACAACAATTAGATAAGATTGTAGAAGATACCATTAGAGAAATAAAAAATAGTCAACCTAACATCTATGCAGATAAAATTAATCAAGTTTCATATACTTCACAAACTTTATGTTCAGGATTAAAATATAATATTGGAAAATACAAAAAAAGTATCAAACAAAACATTGATGAAATTATTAAACAATCATTAAAAAATGATAATCAAAAATTAATGAATTTTTCATCATCATTAGATAGAAAGAAAGATAAATATATTGCAATATATCATTCAAGTTATTTTTTAAATGAACAAAAAATATACTCTAGTACAAAACATATCTATTATAAGGATAAGGTTTATAAGTGGTCTATCTCATATATTAATAAAGATGATAAAAAAATATTTGACGATTATAAACACCATGTAAAAACTTTAAAATAAGGATAAAAGAAATGAGTGATTTTGATTATATGTATGAAAATGGATTAGTTGATAAAGCGGGAATGCCTTTATGGGATGATGATAAGAATGAATCTCTAAAATCAAATGAGTTTTATATTAAACTTACACCTAAAGGTTATTTACATGATAATGGATTAACAATAGGGTCAGAGGTTCAAGTAAGAAAAGAAGTTGATTCAATGGAAGAGGCTTATTTAAAAGTACAACATGATAGATATAATAATAATGATAAGTTTGCAATCAAAGTATTATATGAGGATAAATTCATAGGATATATTCAAAAAAATAATGTTCAATCAAATTATGCAAATTATGAAATAATTAATTCGAATTGTTTTGATGAAAAATTATGCATTAAAGATATTCATGTAAAGAAAGTAGACTATCAATATATCTTGTGCATAGGAGAAGAGAAAGAAAATTTTACAAATAATTTTGAAGAAGTTGAAAATATTTTATACAGAAAAAGAAATATTCGAGCATTAACATCTGAGTTTGAAACAATTAAATTTATTCTTAATAATGTAGATGAATATAACATTACAGATGAAGAACTTGATATATTAGACGATAGAAAAGCAACACTAGCAATTAATTATTCTACTAAAGTTTTAGGTAATTCAACAAAAACAATACTAGATGGAACTGAAAAAGTACTTTCAGGTGTAGGCAGTTTATTTGGAAAGGTTTTTAATAATAAATAAAACTTATTTCTTCGAAAATAGAAAATAAAATTAAAAGGAAAAAAATGTTTGGAAAAAGATACAGTAGGTTAAAATTTTGGATTATATCAGTTTGTTTATTCATACCTGATAGTATATTAATTACATTTGCAAAAGCATATGAAAAAGTTGAAAATAATGATACTTCATTAATTTTGTATTTACTTATTATGGTAATATCAGTATTATGGATAAATACACTAGCAAATAGAATAAGGGATTATGGTAGTAATCCGTGGATATCACTTTTTGCACTAATTCCACTTGTGAATATTCTTCTTGGATTTTATTATGGTTTGATTAAATATAAAAAAAACACCGAAAAAATCAACAACAATAAAGAGACAAATTCACATATAAACTCACTTCCTAAAGCAGTTGTTAATCATGCTAAAGATATTGCTAACGAGATAAAACCAACTGTAAATAATTATGTACAAAAACATAATTCTTCAAGAAAGAAAGTCGATAATATTGAATTTATTGATGAGGATGAAATTTATGAAAAAATTATGATTGAAATTGAGAAAGATCAAAAAGTAAAATCAACATGGGCAAAATCATTAGCTCAAAGTGATGGAGATAATGATAAATCTAATTCAATATATATTAACTTAAGATTTAATCAACTGTTAAAAGAAACTCAAAAAATTAATGAAAATTTACAAAGTAGTCTAAAAGAAGAAAATTTAAATAAAAATATTGATAAAAGTACAGACAAAGAAACTAATATTAATAATCAAAATAAAACACATCTTACACAAAAGGAATTTCAAGCTCAGTTTGATTATCTAAAAGATTATAATGAAAGAAAAAACTTACCAAGTTCAGTTGATGAAGTCATTGATGAACTAAATAAAAAGTTTTATGTAGATGATTATTAATTTAAAAATGCTAGATTTAAATTTGATTAATACTCTAGAAATAGCAACACCAGAAGAACTTGGATATGTAAATGATTCTCAAATTATTCAATATGTTAAAGAACATGGACTCTATGAATCTCATTTTTCAGACTTTGGTCTAATCCAATATCAATTATTTCAAATAGCAAAAAAAATTACTGTTCAAGATAAAAAACAAGCATTAAAAATGATGAGATATGTAAAAAATATTGAATACCTAAAAGGCTATGAAGCTTATCTATATATGTGTAATGAAAAAGAATTAGAGATTGATGAACTTATAGATGTTATTCAAGAAGATTTGAAGGATAGTCTTAATTATGAAATATTTGTTAGTTGTTTAGTAGAAGTTGCTATTTCAATTGTTACAAAATATCCATCTAAAAGTTTAATATTGTTTCGACAAATTGCAGATACCTATGATATAGTAGGAAGTATTCCTTCTAAAACGTTGGAATTGGCAGTAAATATTGTAGATAATATTGCTTCTTCTGATATACATAGTGCTTTAAAGATTTATGAAGAAATTGTTGAAATAGAATGTTTTCAAACTGATGCTTTACATAAAATATTATCTAAAACAGATGATATACAATTAAAATCTGATATAAATGCAATGATTTTAAATTTAGAAAATAGTTCTATAATACAAACCCATAAAACATAACCCTAAAAAGAGGACTAGCTAACCCCTCTTTTTTATAAAGAGTTTCTAAAATATCACTAGTGATTTTTTCATCTTCAAATTTTTTGATTAAGATTTTTTGCTCTTCTTTAGATAATGATTCAAAATACCCTTTAGCTTTTTTTTGATTTTGAGATATAGTGTTATTGTTTGTATCACAAAATATATCCCTGCTAGTTGTACTTTTAGTATCTTCCAATCTGTTGATGTTGGACTTTGTTCTTCATGTACCTTTTTTAGAGTTTCATAGTATGGATTTTTCTTGTTTATTTGGGATAATGGTATAGTCATTTTTTAATACGGTTAGAGTGTAGGCAGGTATATTTTTAATAGTTTTTTGTGCTATTTTTTGTTTGATGATTTCTAATGATTCTTTGATATATGGTATAGGATAAGTTTGTATCGTTTTAGTAGCTTGACGAAGTGTCAATCAAAAATCATCTATCAATCTTTTTTGTAAAGATAAATTAGTGATGATTTTTTTATCTTGTACCTCTTTTTTTAACTCTATTTTTCTTTTAAAGAAAAACTTTAAAGATACTATTTTTCTATTTTCTTTTTTATATTCTACTCTTATATCATATCATCATATAGAGTTTAACTCTTCAAGAGCAGGTTTGATAACTCTTATAGATAGTCTTTTAAATTCTAAGTATTGAGTATCTTCTATTCACATCAATTTTCTAAAATCTCATAATGAGATTTGTGGAGTTTGTCCTATCTTTTCATAATCTATAAATATCTCATATAAACATAATGAATATTTAGAAGAGAAAAGCTTCATAGTTGAAAGTTTTATTTTTGAGTATATATTTGGTTGATGTAGTTTTTTTCTAAGTACTGGAGAAAATGAATATATACATTTTCATTCATGAAACTCTACAGAACTTAAAAGTGCTGTAGCACTCCAAGAGTCTTTATCTTTTCATAAAAGATTAAACTCAACAACAGTTGAGATTAATCACATCAAAGATTCTTTTAGATATTTAAGATTTTTTGAGTTGTATGACAATCTTGATTTTAAATCATTTAAACCTATCTCAAAATTCTCTTTTTCATTTAAATAGATATAGGCATGAGCTATTAAAAAATTAAATAGCTTTCTTTGAAGTAAAGATATCTTATTTGATATAGCTATAATAGCAGAGTTTTTAATCAGATTATCGTTTAGTGTTTTAGTCATAATGGTTTTAGAATAAAGAACATCCCTAAAAAACTACTTGTAACATTTAGGAGTGGGATGTTCTAATTTCAGTATACTCATAAGACTACAGATTACAAATATTTTATCTTGACAGATAAATATATATTGTTTCATATATTTAAACATAGTACCCATATATGAGGTCTTTAGAACCCATAAAAGGTTACCTTTTATAAACTATTGACCCATAAAGAGTAACCTTTAACTTTTTTAATAGCATAACAAAGCCAACAATAGAAACCCTAAAATATATTGAATTAAAATATATATTAAATCGATAGCGAAATTATAAATAAATTTATAAAAAATAAAACATAGCCCAATATTTGCAATATATAAAAATATATGTTCTAATATATGTACAGTTGCAACTGTTTATATATTTTAATACAAAAAACCATGAGCCTATTTGAAACATTACTAGAGATAAAAACATGAAAAAAGAATCATCTTATAAAAGCTGTTTATATTGAAAACTCTTTATTATGAAAACAAGGAACTTATTATATCTATTATCATGATTTAGTAAATCATACTTTTTATATAAGTGATTTTGATTGAGATACAAATAAAACAAGTTCTATAAATATTATAGAAAAAATAGTAACCCAAGCTTACAAACAAGAGATACATAATCATTGAGATATTATCAATAAGATGTTAAAACATATTCCTGCTAGAGTTGTACTATTTTATCGTCAAGAACTTACAAAATTAATAATAATGGATAATATTCATCTTACCCCTATTAAAAATAAAAAAGATGAAATCATTAAATTTAAAAATCCTAGATGGAATAATGATACTCAAAAGTTAAAACCTGATACAATAAAATAATAATATTTTTGATTATAAGGATAAATATGAATTTTGGAAGCCCATTTAAAAATGATGATTTTGAAGACATAAAAAGACAAGAAGAGTATGAACATCAAAAAAATGTAGATAATACAAAAGCAGTTGGAAACTTTTTATATCTGTATATTATGTATGGTTCTATATGGTTATTTTCATCCGCATTTACCATGGTAATTTTAGATGATATTATAGGTCTTGGAACTGGTACATCTATTGTAATTGGACTTATTGCAGGTATCGTAATATTTAGAGTTCCATATGTAAAACAAAACCCATTTAAAAGTTTAATGATGGTTTGTTTTATATTCGGATTATTCATTGTAGCAAGTTCTTAAGAAATCCGAAGATTAAATCTATGAGTTTTACTCATAGAGCAAGTTTGCATATTTTTTAGAATTCTTAAGAATTAGAAAAAAAATGCAAAACTTGTTCAGGGAAATTAGGATTAAAAATCCTATCCCTAAAAACCCTTAACCAAATAAAAACTTGAAAAAATATGAAATTTTTGTTGCAGTATTTTATAAAAGTAAAGTGAGCACTTTACTAAAAAGAGAATCGATAAATCGATTTATCTTTCTCTTGTAAAATCTTCTTTTACAGCTTCTCTTCCTCTTTCCATAAAATATGAAATCGTAGCAGTAAGTGTAGATTTATTTAAAAGTTTTTGCATTCTTTTTAACTCATCATATTCATTTTGAGTAAAAGACATCATAACTTTTTTATCTCTTATTTGAGATTTATCTTTAACAGATGGTCTTCCAACACTTCTGTTTTTTCTCTCTTCTAGCTCTTCTTTTGTTGGCATAATATTCCTTTAGCAAAATTATATAATACTTAGTATTAATTATTTATTACTATATAAACTCTTTAAATCTCGTCAAATCTATTTTTTATTACTTTTTATAATTAAAACTAAGTATTTATTATATTTATATAAGTATAAATAGTTTAAAATTAGTTCATATTAAATCAAAACTGATTAAGGAGTCAATTATGAGTAGTGATGAAAAAGTAGTATTTGAAGTTTTATATGCAAAATATAAAAAAATAGCAATCTCAAAAAAAGAGATGGCACAAGAAAGCGGTTTAAGTGTTTCAACACTAGACCGACTAAGAAAAAATGGTTTAGGGTGTAGCTATATCAAAAAAGGGCAAGGGGATATTTCATATCCACTTACAGAGTTAGCTAAATACTATACACAAGTTGAACAAACTTATTAAACAAAGATTCAATTATGAATACGAATTATCAAAGTGATTATAAAAAAGCTTATAATCAAAAAAATAAAATTGTGACTATCCCTTTATCAAATGCTTTTTATAATGAACTCAAAAAAAGAGCATTTGTACTGGATATAAAACCCAACTCTTATGCTAAGAGTATTGTAACGGCTTATCTAAATGATACAGTTCCTAAAACTCTATCACAAGACAGAAAAGAGTTTATTCAGCAATATACTCACATTTCAAGAGGAATAGCCAATAACATCAACCAAATAGCTTTAAAAAGCAATTTAAATGAAACAGTTGATGTAAATATATTAATAAACTCACTTCAACACTATGAAGAGGAGTTTAAAAAGTTTATCTCTAAAGTATAAATTATGATAATAAAATCTATGAGTAGAAAAAGTAAATCTTTTTCTCAACTCTATGATTATCTCACAAGAGATAAATCAAACTTCTCTTTTACAAGAAATACCTATGCAAATGCTAAAAATAAAAAAGAGTTAATCAATGAGTTTTTAAAAAATGCAAAATACCTTAATAATTCAAGAGGTAAAGTATATCTTTATCATGAACTATTATCACTAGAGCAAAATAATCTAAGTATAGAAAAACAAAAAGAGATACTTTTAGATTTAGCAAATAAATATTTAGAAACAAGAGCAGAAAATCATTTAAGTTTTGGAGTGATACATGAAGATAAAAATCATATACATTTACATCTCATGATTAGCTCAAACGAAATAGAACAAGATAAAAGAGTAAGACTCTCAAAAAGGGAATTTTCCCTTGTTCAAAAACATATAGAGAGCTATAAAAACCAAAAATATCAAGAGCTATCTAAATCAGCTATGTACCAAAAACAAAAAGACCCATCTAAAGAGAAAC
>Ga0193958_1000685_pt1 | contig 11887 bp, 13 predicted proteins | sample FB_1_MG_FD_140320 | JGI IMG/M metagenome (GOLD analysis project Ga0193958, IMG submission 140320) | Microbial mat bacterial communities from the Broadkill River, Lewes, Delaware, United States - FB_1_MG | ecosystem: Environmental > Aquatic > Freshwater > River > Microbial mats | place: USA...
AAGGGGTACGCCTCAATCCCACAGGCAAAAAACAAGCTTTAGCCCTAATTAGGAAACATAGACTTTGGGAGACCTTTTTAGTTGAAAAACTAGCCTTTAGCTGGGATGAGGTTCACCCCTTAGCCGAACAATTGGAGCATATCCGTTCGATGGAATTAGTGAACCGCCTAGATGCTTTTTTGGGCTACCCCAAAGTAGATCCACATGGCGACCCCATTCCAGATGCAGAGGGCAATTTTCATGTATTGGACCATATTATTTTAGCCGAATTGCAAACAGGGCAAAAAGCCCGCATCGTTGGCGTTAAAGAAGATGGTGCCAACTTTCTCCGCTATTTAGAGGAATTGGGCCTACAACTGGGCGTAGAACTACAGCTCATTAAGCACTTTAGCTTTGATGAAAGCCTATTGGTCCAGAAAGAAGATGGCCAACAACTACAACTCAGCAAAAAATTGGGCCAGCATCTTTTTGTTCGCCTTTGCTAAAGTTGGAACTTTGCCGAAGGCAAAAAAGTTATGCCCCCGAAATCAACAGAATGGCTTCCTTTTGGGCCTAGCAGGCGGCACAGCCGCCGCAGGCTTAGGGATGGACAGCAGTGGCCCAGAGGGCCAGACCGAAGCGCCCAGGGCGCTGAAGGGCCGAGCGAATAGCGAGCTGCGAAACAGCCCGACCCGACCATAGGGAGGGGAAGCCCCCAAAAAAACAACTCATGGAATTCAAGAATAAAATAGAAATTGTCAACCGCAAAGCGCGGCATTTATATGAATTTGTGTACACCCTTGAAGTAGGGGTTATATTGCAAGGAACCGAAATTAAGTCTATTCGTCAGGGTAAAGTGAATATGGGAGACGCCTTTTGCCGAGTAGTAGATGGAGAACTTCTTCTCGAGAAGCTGCATATTTCGGTTTATGAACTAGGAACTTATAATAACCATGAGCCTTTGCGACCGCGCAAACTCTTGGCACACAAGCAAGAAATTAAGAAATTGTTAGGCAGAGTAAAAGAAAAAGGATTTTCTATTGTACCTTATCGTCTTTATTTAAATGAGCGGGGGAAGGTCAAATTGGAAATTGCCTTGGCCCGTGGTAAAAAGAGTTTTGATAAGCGCGACAGTCTAAAGCAAAAAGACCTTAAGCGCGATATGGACCGCAATTTAAAATATGGATAAGTTTAGCCCTTTGCTCCTCTGCTTTTTTTTGTTGTTCGCCTGCCAAGAACCAGCCGTACAAAAAGTAGAAGTTGCCCTACAAGACGAAAAATCAGACACTGCTGTATCTATGGCTCTGGCCGCAGATACAGCATTTTTATTGCAGCAAAAAGCCTTGCGTCAGCAGGCCAAAAGAGATTCGATTTTGGCTTTGGCAGATAGTGCTTGGGTAGATTTAGAAGTTTTAATTCCTCAGGCCGATTATGAAATTCGCTATGCAACCACCAACAACTTTATGGAGTTACAGGTCTATGATTGTCCGGGCTGTTATACGCGTTTGGCTGTTGCCAAGGCCCTCATGCAAGTACAAGGCAATTTGGATACTTTGGGGTTAAAATTAAAATTCTTTGATTGTTATAGGCCTTCTGCAGCCCAATGGGCCTTATGGAAAAAGACACCAGATCCTCGTTATGTACACCCTCCCAAGCAAGGGTCCATGCATAGTCGGGGCAATGCTTTAGATTTGAGTTTGGTGGATAGTTTGGGCCAAGAAATGGATATGGGCACTCCCTTTGATTATTTTGGGAAAGAAGCCTATTGGTCCTATACGCAGCATTCGGAAGAAGTGAATAAAAACCGTAAATTGTTGCGAGAACAGCTACAAGCTGCTGGTTTTTCGACTATTCGGACCGAATGGTGGCATTTTGTATATAAAGCCAAACGCTTCCCTTTATCCAACTGGCAGTGGGCTTGTCCCTCAGATAGTTTGATACAAAAGGGTTAAAATGCATAGTTCTTGTAGCTTTCAACAGAGACATTAACAAAACTGAATTTATGAAACTCTCTTATTTTTTAAGCTTTTGCTTTCTTTTGCTGACAGTAGTTAGCTGGGCTCAGCCCGATTTAGAAAACCTCAGTCGCGAGGAAAAAAACACCATGCGCAAATGCCCTTTGCACAAAAAGAAGATGAAACTCAGCGATAACTACCGGGCTAATGCCTCCGATTTTCGCCGTAGTGAAGCTTATCCATTTGCCTATCAGCTTAACTATCGCCGTTATTGTTCGGTCTGCACAAAATTATTGGCCAAAGAAGAAAAACAATTTGCTGAAGAAGAGCGCGCTCGTGGAAATAAAGCTAGTATGCAGCGCTGTACGGTTCATAATAAGTTTATGAAAACCAATCCGGATTTTTCTTCAGTCAAATCTGTAAAGAATGAGAAACGCGATGAGGACATTATCAATGCCAAACAGTATATGGGCCGTTTCTACTGCCGTGTTTGCTCAAAGGTCTACCGCATTCGCTATAAAGATGAAGAATAACCCTAAACCTCTTTCCTATGAATATTTTAGCCATTATTGGCCTGCTTGCTTTATTAGCTGTTGTGGGTATTTTTTTTCTACTTCGCTTTTTGCGCAATGTTCAACCTGATGAGGGAGAGCTTGAAGAGGACTTAGCCAGTCTCAAAGCGGCTATTGCCGACTTTAAAGGAGGCTTTGTACCTTGGTCTCAGGGCATTTCGGCCAAAGAGGTGGACCAAGTAGTCGAAAAAAGCAATCAACGAGAAGGAAAAGGTGTTTTTCTATCTCCTGAGGGCAATCCCGTTTTTGCCTACGCCTTTCGCAGCTACATTGGCCCAGGCAAAAACAACTTGATTTATGTCCTTACTCTAGAGCATGAATATATATTTAGGACGACCACCAAAGGTACCCAAATTCAAAGAGATGGCCGTCTAGTGGGCCTACTCCGTGCTAATGGCCAATTAGTGGATGAGCGCAACAGAGATATTGGCCGCTTAGAACGCCGCAATGCGATCAGTGAAAGTCGTTTTTATCTACAAGAAGAAAATAGCGAAAGAGAACTGGCCAAAATTGCTCTACCCGATAACATCGGTAAGATGGAGGCCGTAGAAATCACTGGCATGATTTCCGCTGAACAAGAGCAACAACTTAAGGCGGTGGCTAGCTATGAGCTGGTCCATAATCTCGGTCTTTTTGCCTAATTAGGAAGCTTATCAACAGAAAAGGGCGGCTGGATTCTCCAGCCGCCCTTTTCTGTTGTCCGATGTTCTAAAAATAAAAAAAGCAGCCAGCAAAATGCTAACTGCTTTTGGAGGTCGCGGGCGGATTCGAACCGCCGTACAAGGTTTTGCAGACCTCTGCCTAGCCACTCGGCCACGCGACCTTTTAAGAGTATGCTTCTCTGTCGAAGCGATTGCAAATATAGGGCAGGGCTTTGGATTATCCAAATATTTTCATCTAAAAAATAGTTTCTAAAGGGAAATCAAAGCTTGCTTTGGCCAAAGAATCAATACTTTTCTCTAACTGAATCAAGCCTTTAGGTGCATCATGGTAATCTAAAATTATTTTTTGTCCATCGGTCAATTTTAAAGAAATGGCCTTAAATGGGAAGCCCTCTAGAGGATTTTCGGCTGTAGGGTATTGTTGTTCCCAAGTTGCAAATTGCTCCTCCCATTGCATCAATAAAGTGGCTAGTTGCTTAGGGTCTATTTTACACTCTCTTTTCCCCATGGGCTTGGCAAATGCCTGTCCTTCGTACAATACGTCTCCATTGGCCCAAAAATACAAGCGATACTGTGGACATTTTCCATAGCAGGGGCCCGTTACAAAACTGATAAGTGGCTGATTATTTTGTAAACTTGTTGGTAATAGGCCCTTGCCAAATTGGCTCCCCAAGCCCATTTCTGTTCTTTGTTCGTTGTTCATCTGCGGAAATGAATCAGCTAATATTTTTGTAGCTCTAGCATTTTGCGCCTCCCTCCTTGCCTGAACTCGTTCATCAGCTTGGCGCAACCGTTCTTGCCAGGCCCGCTCTTCTTTGCGATGTTGACAGGCCAACAATAAAAAAAGAGATAGTAATAGGATTGGATAATGCACTTTCATCTACTAATTTTGGGCTAAAGATAATGATTTTTTTGATGGAGCCTTCTACAGCAAGCTCTAGGCGCTATAGTTAAGCCTTTCATTAGGTTTACTATTAGGTTGCTTGGCTCTGTCGCCTATTCGCTACAATTTTTTAGCTTTCTATGAAAAAGGTCCAGCACTATTTAGGGCAAGCAACAGCTATCTATTCTCTAGTCCTTTTACGCATTCTTTTTGGTAGCATTGGTGCTTACGGCTTCATTAGTTCTTGGTTAAAGGGAGAAGCTAGCGGACGTTTTCAGGAGTTAGGCTATCGCTTTAGCTGGTCGGGCTACACTTTACCCTCTTTGGGCGATGCGGCCATTCCTTATATCTATTTATTCGGTTTTTTGGGAGCTATTGGAATTAGCTTAGGTGCCTATTATCGGTTTTCGGTACTTTTGTTTGCCTTTTGTTTTAGTTATTTACACCGTTTAGATGCCTGCAATTTCATCAATCATTACTATTTAATTGAGTTATTGTCCCTTTTCTTCTTTTTTGCCCCTGCACATCGAAATAGCAGTTGGGATGCTTATCATCGGCCTAAAATTCGCTTGGAACAGCACCCTTTCTTTTGGTTATTTTGGTTACGATTGCAAATTGCTACAGTCTATTTTTTTGCAGGTTGGGCCAAATTAAGCAGCGATTGGTGGGCTGGCCGGCCCTTGCGCATTTGGTTGCTACAGGCCCAAGATACTCCCTTAATTGGGCAGCTTTTGGCCTTGCCTGAAACGGCCCTTTTTGGGGGACGATTGGCTGCCTGCTACGATTTAACCATCTTTATTTGGTTGAGCTGGAGCAAAACGAGGCCTTGGGCCTATTTGGGCGTCCTTGTTTTTCATGGACTCACAGGCTACCTCTTTAATATTGGTCTTTTTCCACCGCTGATGATTGGGATGACCTTGGCTTTTTTTCCGCCTAAAAGTTGGAAAAAGCTACCGCTTCTTCATTCTGATGGAGAGAAATCAGTTTATAAAAGCTCGTTTACGCCTATTTTTCTACTTTATTTTGCTTGGCAGTTCCTTTTGCCTCTACGCCATCATTTCTTTGGGGCCAAAGACATTATTTGGTCACAGCGTTATTATCGTTATGGTTGGCGCGTGATGCTCGTAGAGCATCAGGGGCAAGTACGTTTTGAGTTGGCAGACCAAAAGGGGCAACGTTGGGAAATATCGGCTAGTAAATACCTCAAGCCCTATCAAATTAAGCGGATGAGTGTGCAGCCCGAGGCGATTCGGGAATTTGCTGTTTTTTTGGCCCAAAAAGAAGCCAAAGCAGATCAAGAATTGGCCGTTTATGTCGATGCTTTTGTCAGTTTGAATGCTCGGCCTAGTCAACGGATCATTGACCCCAAAGTCAATTTGGCCCAAGCAGCTCCCTTTGGTCCCTGGTTACTTCCTTTGAGAAATTAAAGACTGCTAGGCACTATTTTTAGGCGGCGAAGCCGCCGCAGGCTGAGGGATGGTAGGGGGTGGCCGAAGGCCAGACCGAGCTTTTGAGCGCAGCGAAAAAGCGAAGGGCCGAGCGAGCAGCGAGCCCACGCACAGCCCGACCCGAGCAAAGCGAGGGGCAGCCCCAAAAAATCTCGTTTTAGAACAATGTGATGCCGTAAATAAGGGCAATAATCAAAAAAACCACAACACCCAAGCCAGGCAACATACAGCCTTTAGACTCTGAGTGGGGGCCTTCTTCATTTTCTTGAGGCGTTGGATGGTGAGAAAAAGCCTCTTGTTCGGGCTCTTCATTTGTTTCTCCATTGGCTAGAGGCGTTCCTTCAATATCCAATTGCTCCAGTTTATTTTTCAACCTTCTGGGCAAGCTTTTGATCTGCGTGTGAGCGGCAAACAATTGCTGCAAATTGGGCAAATCGACTAGGCTATCGGGCAATTGCTCGATGGGGTTGCTCTCGATATGCAAGACCTCCAAAGCGCGGAGTGCGTCTAGAATCAAAGGCAGACGGTCCAAATCATTGCCTTGTAAATAAGCCATTTTCAGGCGACCAAGGCGGGCAAAATCGGAGGGTAAATGCTGAATTTGATTATGTTCTAGATGCAAAACCTCCAAAGAAGCTAGGCCTTCCAACTTTGGCAGATGTTGGAGGGCATTTTCTTTTAGGTTAAGTTGTTTGAGGCTAGCAAGGCGATCCAAACTATCGGGTAATTCTTGCAATTCATTTTGGGCCAATTGCAAAAGCTCTAGACTGCGGAGTTGTCCCATTTGGGCAGGCAAATGGCGCAATTGATTATTTTGGAGCCACAAGCTTTGGAGGGCAAAAAGTCCCGTTATGCTGTCGGGCAATTGCTGCAATAAGCAGTTTTGGAGTTGTAGGTTTTGCAATTTGGCCAGCTGACCAATATTTACCCAAATTTGGCTAATTGGATTATCATTTAGGGCCAAAAAAACCAAACTTGAGAGCTGTTCCTCCTCCAAATTGGGAAGGGCCGTCAAGCTATTATGGCTAAGATCTAGCCGTTGAAGAGTAGACAGGCTCAATACAGAGGCTGGCAAAACCTTGAGTTGGTTATGCGCCAAATTGAGTTTTTCCAATGGCGTATAGGCCAAAAAGTCGGGAGCGAGGCCCGTAATTTGGTTGCCCTCCAAATTGAGTTGTTTCAAATTGCTTAGCTGATTGAGCCAAGCTGGCAGAGCCCTGAGTTCATTTCGGCTCAAATCCAAGCGCTCGATGTAGTGTAAATTGGCCAACACCTCTGGCAAAACCGTCAACTCCTGTTCCGACAAATCTAATTCCTGCACAGCATAACAAGCCGCTACCTCCTCATGCTGTTGGGCATAATAAGGCAAGGGAATATATTGTCTGAGTTCGGCATATTCCTGTTCCCAAGGCTTAAGATTGAAGCCTTGTGCACGGGCACGCAAAAGGGCCATTTCCACCTGATCGGGGTTGGCGGAACGAAGTTTTTTCCAGAGCTGCTCGGTTAGCGGTTGCATTATCACGATTTTTTGGGCCAAAACAAGCGCCAAAATAAGGATTCTTGAACGAGCTACCAATATTTAAGCCCTGTTTTCTTTTTTCCTTTTTTGAGGTTTACTTTTCCGTCACAAATAAATATATTGATATCCCTCTTTTTAATTCTAGCAAATTTGGCCAACTATGTTAGCAGAAAACGACGATATTCGAGATAGTATCCTCAAGCTCCCCTGCCCCAGCTGCGGCAACCAACTAAGCTATTCCGCAGAAAAACAACTTATTAGCTGCGAGCACTGTGGATTTTCCAGAGATTTTGACAAGGCTAACGACCTCGTTCGAGAGCAATCTTTGGCCCGAGCTGCTAGCCAGCAAAATCACTATAAACCCAAAGATTTGGGCAAAAAGGTGATGAACTGTGGTGGTTGTGGCGCCCAACTCATGATTGATCGCAAAGATGTATCGATTCGCTGTAACTTTTGCGGCTCGGAAAAAGTCAATGAAGCGGCCTTTGAACAGAACCTTATTCAACCTCAAGGCATTCTGCCTTTTGTGGTCACCAAACGGCAAGCTAGCGACAAATTTAAGGAATGGATTAAAAAGGGATGGTTTCATCCCAGCAAGTTGCAAAAGCTAGCCGCTTTAGGCGATGTACATGGTATTTATGTGCCTTTTTGGACCTTTGATGCCCAAAGCTACACCGAATGGCAAGGGCAGGCTGGTTATCATTATTATGAAAATCAGACAGTTTATGAAAATGGTGAGCAAAAGACCAAAAGAGTTCGCAAAACCCGCTGGGAATGGAGGTCGGGCCGCTTCCGCCAACCTTTCGACGATGTTCTAATTGTAGCCTCTAAAGGCTTACCTGATAAAATTATCGAGCGTATTTTCCCTTACCGCCTAGAAGAAACGATCAACTACCAAAATGAGCTGGTTGTCGGCTGGGAATCGGAGATTTATAGTATTGATGTGCAGCAAGGCTACCAAAAAGCCGAGCATAAAATGATGGAGGATCTGCGTAATCGTGCCCGTAGAGAGCTGGGCGGCGATGAACAACGCAGCCTGAGTGTCAATAGCGATTTTTTTGAACAAACCTTTAAACATCTCATTTTGCCTGTCTGGCTCTGTAGCTATCAATATAATGGTAAATCCTATCAGTTTGCAGTCAATGGGCAAACAGGTCAAATCAATGGCGAAAAGCCTATTTCGGCGATCAAAGTGGCGATTGCCGTCCTCATTGCCTTGGCCATTATTGGTCTAATTGTCTATTTTTCCGCTCAGGGAGAAGGACATTAACGGTCTATAGAAGTATTTTCTTTTGGGGCTGTCCCGCCCTTGCGCCCTTCGGGCACCAACTGCGGCCTAAAGGCCTTGTTATCGGGCGGGTCGGGCTGTGTCGCAGCTCGCAGGACTGCTCGGCCCTACAGCGCTAAAGCGCTTTGGTCTGGCCCTTTGGGCCACTGCTTTCCATCCCTCAGCCTGCGGCCCTAACGGGCCTGCAAAACGCAAAAAAACAGGATTAGCCTTCTTTGAATTTCAAGGGATATGGCTATCATTGCAAAGCTTCTTTTTTTGAATAAAAAGGAGCTTTACTTTTTAAAACTTAGTAGCCATGAAAAAGAACAACAGCATTTTGGCCCTAGTTACTGGGGGGACTTTTGACAAAGAATACAATATGATTACGGGAGAGCTCTTTTTTAAAGACACCCATCTTCCTGAAATTTTTAAGCGGGGGCGTTCTACCCTAGACATTAAGGTCCGCACGTTGATGATGATCGATAGCTTAGATATGACTGATTTGGACCGAGATATTATTATTAAGCATTGTCAAAGTACAGACGAACAGCGCATCTTAATTACACATGGCACAGACAGCATGGAAATAACTGCTGCAGCAATTGCTAAAGCTGGAAAAATTGAGGGTAAAACAATTGTTTTATTGGGTGCTATGATTCCCTATACTTTTGGGATGTCTTCTGATGGCTTCTTTAATTTGGGGAGTGCCTTAGCCTTTGTACAAACCCTAGCTCCAGGGGTTTATATTGCTATGCATGGCGAGTATTTCAACTGGGATAATGTGCGTAAAAACCGATCGACGGGTTACTTTGAGACCACCAAAGACAAAAAATATTAGTTGTTTGTGCTTTAGCGGCCGTAGCTGTACCCAAAAGAGAAGACTAATTGGTGGAGCGGCTGAGCGCTGCGGAGTGGGTGGCCCAAAGGGCCAGACCAAAGGCAGGCAATGCCTGCCTGCAGGGCCGAGCAGCCCTGCGAGCCCCGCAGCATAGCGACCCGCCCAAAGGGCGGGGCAGCCCCTAGTCCAAAAACTGATATACAGAAACATAGAGTCCCAAAAAAATGATGGTCCAAGTTACAAAAGGTCCAAAAATGCTGCGATTATAATCGTGCAACAAATAAAGAGGAAGAGCTTGAGGGGCTTTATTGGGCAAAAAGACAAGTTCTAAGCTATCGGGGCCAATCTTGAAAGCTTCTTCATCTACTGTGGTAAAATTGGGGTACGTAACTTCTACGCTATTGATTGAATCTATTTTCAGTAAGTACGTAGCTCCCAAAATATGGTAGGTGTGATCATTTTTTTCGTATGATAAATGAGGGCGATCGATACATTTTGTCCATTGGCGGATCCCATGTTTTTCTAGTAATTGGCGTTCTCCAACTTTTCGGCCAGTACAAGTCCAAGCGATAGATAGGGGCAAAAAGAGGACGATCCATAATATTAGGCGAATTAGAATGGGGTTGGGAATCATTGGAGGCAGTTTACTTTGCGCTAAAAAAAAGCTAGGTACAAAAACAATCCCAACATAAAGGTAATGCCTAGAATCATGCAAATAGAAATAATTGCCTCTTGATAAAGCATTTCAAAAGTATTAGGGATAGCCAGATCTGGTTGATTTTCTTCATAGATAAACTCTACAGACTGTCCTTCATAGTAATAGGTCATCATCTCCTTAATATTGCGGCGAAACAATCGTCCATTTTGGTCCTTATATTCAAAAAGAGCACTATAGGTAATATATTGATCTTCATAAGCTCTATGAGTTTCCACCTCAACTACTTTTGCATGAGTAAGCAGGCCATAAGCTTGAAGTTGCTGCCCCCTGTGAATTGCTTTCAGTTTCACACTAAGCAAATAACTAGGCAGTAATAAGAGCAGCCAAAAGATAAAATGCTTGCTCAAGTCATTAAAAAAAGTTGTCATATCTATTCCAATAAAAAATGGGGCCTAAGGCCCCATTACTTTTGTATCGTCGTTTTTAGCTATCGTGGCACCTCTACCTTAGCGATAATATCGGCCACCACATCACTAATTTGCATGCCCTCCATTTCTCTTTCTGGGGTTAGTATGATTCGATGATTAAGAACGGGATAGGCCACATATTGAATATCATCTGGAGTAACAAAGCCACGGCCATTCATTGCGGCTAGTGCCTTTGAGGTTTGCATAATAGCCAGAGAGGCTCTAGGCGAAGCGCCTAGGAAAAGGTCGGCATGAGAGCGGCTGCGATGCACTAATTCTGCGATATAGTCTAACAACTCCGTTTTGATATGTACCTGTTCAATAATCTCTTGGCATTCTTGTATCTCTTGAGCAGAGAGCACAGGTTTAACATCTTTGGCCTGTCTTTTTCTAAAATCATCCTTAAAGCGGTAGAGAATCTGTTGTTCCTCTTTCAAAGAGGGATATTCTAGTAGAATGCGAAAAAGGAAGCGATCCAGCTGTGCTTCGGGTAATTTATAAGTTCCTTCTTGCTCAATGGGGTTTTGGGTAGCCAAAACCATAAAGGGAAAATTCATTTTATAGGTTGTTCCGTCTACGGAAACCTGTTTTTCTTCCATTACCTCAAAGAGCGAAGCTTGAGTTTTAGCTGGGGCTCTGTTAATTTCATCAATGAGGACCAAGTTAGAGAAAATCGGTCCTTTAGTGAAGACAAAATCTGAAGATTTCATATTAAAAATCGTTGTTCCCGTTACATCAGAAGGCATAAGATCTGGGGTAAACTGAATTCGGGTAAAGTCGACCTTCATGCTTTGGGCCAATAGCTTAGCGGTTAGTGTTTTGGCAATACCGGGCACTCCTTCCAAGAGCACATGTCCTCCTGAAAATAGAGCAATCAGGATTAGGTCAATCATCTCATCTTGGCCAATAATTACTTTTTGGACCTCCTGTTTTACTTTCTGTACAGCTTCTTGAATTTTAAGGCTTTGGCTGTCTTCTTGCTCCCAACTTTGCATTTTCGGGGCGATTTCTTCCTCTTCTGAGGGCTTATCTTGCTCTGGAAATTCTTGCATATCTAGTTCTTAAGTTTTCGGTACTCAGGATTTCGTTAAAATGAGGCCATTTATCTTTAATTCTTTAGGCCGATGGTTCTTTTCTCCGTGCTTCTTCCGCATCGTAGAACTTTTGGACCAATAAATAGAAGTTATTTAAGGTCTCTGCCGACATAGTAACATTTGGTCTGGTCAGCTGAAACGATAAACTATTATAGCTTTCTAAGATCTCTTCAATAATTTTATAATCTACCTCACTGCGTTGGGCAATTTGTTGAGCTGCTAGCTGGTCCCATTCTTTAATATTTAGGCCATAGCGTTTGCGTAGATGTCCATGGAAAATCTGCATTATCTTCTCGAAGATAAGGCCATGGCTTTGTCGCTGAAAGTAGAGGCGACTAATCGTTTTCACAAAACCCAAAGAGGTATTATGGTTTTTGGGCAAGACTTCTATTTGCTGTTGTCTTCTCTTGGCGCCAAAAAGGGCATAACTAAAGGCTCCGGCCACCAAAAGCAACCAAGCCCAGCGAAGAGCGGGTTGAGAAAAGACATATTGCATAGGCGTTGGGGGCTTATCGTAGCGTTGCGGAGGTCTAGGGTAGTCA